>Ga0065711_1046344_pt1 | contig 12942 bp, 8 predicted proteins | sample Hoacrofraction12_FD_59098 | JGI IMG/M metagenome (GOLD analysis project Ga0065711, IMG submission 59098) | Hoatzin crop microbial communities from Cojedes, Venezuela - Epithelial fraction 12 v2 (version 2) | ecosystem: Host-associated > Birds > Digestive system > Esophagus > Crop | place... | reverse complement strand
CAGGTATCAGAAATATTCCCAGATAGCTATATTTTTTTTGTTTCACAAATTGAAGTAAGTTTAAAAACTGTAATATCAAATACTTCTGAGAAGAGGCTCAGAGTGCATGGTGGGTGACAGGAGAAAGCATATTACAGGTGTCCCCAGACAACTCATGCTACCCAGGTCTCAGAGCAGTCCCTGTTGCTAACCCGCTCCCCAGAGCACCCCTTCAGCCCCAGTCGCCCGGGGCCCGCCAGGGTCCAACCCTGCACCCTGAGGTGCGGAAGAGCTCAGGCAGCCCGAGCCCAGCCACGCCAAGGCCAGGAAGCCCTCAGGACAAAAGGAAGGATGGGGCACGAAGCGCTACCGGTTTGTTTTTTCTGGGTCAGCTGCAAGGTGTGTCCCAGGAAGCGCTTTCCATGCAGAGACAGGGTGGGTAGTAAGCTCAGCAGAAGAGCACGTGGGTCTAATAGTTTCAAAACAACCACCTTTATTTCCCATTTGTCATTTTTTACAACCTGATGCAGTGGCAAGATAAAATTAATGGCCCTATTCAAAATATGAGACAGATGCATCCAAGTTACATTTTCACAAGGCTTGGAAAAGAAAGAAAAATAAAAATCAGGGCCTTGTAGCTTTGGGTACTTTTCTAGCTTGTGTATTCAACAGTTTCAGCCACAGGTATATGAACTTCAAGAATGAATAAACATCTAACTATAGCACAAATATCTAAATTGTTTTTATTGCTCTCTCTAGACAACTCTACTTATTTCACATACCACATTAGTCTATAAAAGACAGAGCACGCGCTTTGTTAAATCTCATCCTTCTTCAAAGTGACAGGCAGCACTAAAAATAAGGTAGATTATTGCATGCTTTGAAGTGATTTTTTTCCTTTTTGACTCACTGAAATATTGCAGACTGTTTTTTTCAAAGCAGGATGGAGAGATGTTGCTGTCTAGGGATTCTCCTGTGTTTCCTCAGATGTCTCCCCGCTGTCGCAGGGAAATTCCAGGGTCCAAAGGCAGGTAAAGGAGAAACCCAGAGATCTGAATGCTTTACTATTCATGACACTGAAATTACAGTGCCACCTGTAGGACACACAGAAGAAATTTAATGTGGGCCTTGCTGCTGCCATAAATGCCAGTTGTTATAATTATAAGGCTTTCTAGTAGTCTTGGCAGAAGCATAAGAACATGGAAAACGGATGATTCATGCCAGCCTATGGGGAGTAACTTGAAAGCCTTGTTCACACTGAGCAATACACATTGTTTTAAGTATCTCAGTGCACCCAGAAGACGACATTTTGCTACGAAGATGAATGCTTTGTGAGAGGGGGACGTGCCAGTACTATGCACTCATAGTACATCCACCTTGGAGCTTGTGCCACTGTAGGTAGGAAAGAACTGCCACATTCTCAACTGCTTCCAAGAGAAACCATCGGTTTCATCCTTGAACAGATGAACACGAGGAATGTTTCCATTATAGCTGCACACCTTTTTTCCTTTTTCTTTTTCTTCCCCACTTTCAATTTACTTTTTAGTTGATGACTATGTAACTTAAAGCATCACACTTTGGTGACAGGTTTTCATGTTTCATGCATAGGAGACTTTGCATCAGCGTTGGGAAGCACTTGTATATCCTTCAGAATATACTAATAAACTTATTTTATGTTGCTTTCTCCTTTTTTTTTCCTCCCCCTTTACCAACAGGCTAATTTTCCACTTTTCCAACCCACAGCTGAGATGATGTCTGTAAAGCCTTCTATCCAATGTATCATTTGAAGATACACAGTAAGACAAAGGTAAGTATATGCACCTTTGTTGTTAAATTTCCAATAATAACATTTGAAATGGAAAATAGTCAACTGATTAACTTAATAGCTCTGTTTCTGCAAACAAACTTAAAAGAGAAGGTGTACAAGATGTTCAAAGGCAGCTTCTGCTTAATGCTCAGCTGTGGTCAAAAACAGAACAAAATGTTCAGACAAATGACGAAGGGAATGGTGAATAATATAATGGGTTTCAGGATGCTTTTGTTTAAATCAGTGGCAGTTTTGTGTGGAATATTATGTAAAATAATCACCACCACCAAACAACAAAAAGAATTCTGTAAGACTAAATAGCAAAGAGTGAAAAAAATAATCAAGAATTGCCAGGAAAAAAAGCTCTTATAGGAAGATGGATTTTAATACAAACAATGCTTTGTAGCATGGCATAACTGATAAGGCATTCAACATAAATATTTAACATTACAATTTATACAGGGAAAACACAACTCTTTCTCAGTCATCAAAGACAAAGAAAAGGAACAAACAGTTAAAGGTGAAAAATAAAACAGACAGAAGGAAACGGGTTTGAGCACAGTACTTGGAACTCACTGCTGCGGCGGAGCCTGGAAGTTGATGCAGAATCAAAAATACTACTCTGTGAAGCAGAGCAAGTAGTGATTCACTGTGTGTAGAGAGCAGTAGATGAGGTAATTTCCATGAACATTAGGCTGAAACATACATGGCAAATTTCACAGCATAAAAAAATTATTCTCTCAGTTTTACTAGTTTCTTTTGGCCACATCAGTGACAAAGAGTAAGAGACCTTCAGTAACTTTTGAGGTAGTTGCCGTACATCACAGGAATAAAAATTTCAGTAAAAGGAGTGATGCAAAGAGTTAAAAAATGCTGCACAAAATTGTGCAAATACCTGCTGTAGACATCTTTAGGCTTCCATCCAGGTGGGTGGGGGAGACTGAAGCAGAAGAAAGATTTCTGAAGGGACTTCCAAGTCCTTGACAGCTTTCCAACATGGCTACAAGGACACAAGAAAACTGGCCAGGGGGAAACCACAAAAATTTAGGAATTCCCCATTCCAATTTATCTGGCAAGCTCCATGTGAAGAATCAAGGGATTCTGGAAACAGAATAATGAAAATGTACTGGGAACACGAGGGCAGTTCACACAGATGAGACGAGTAAGGCGTGGTGAAAGCAGGCAGATTAAACTACTTTTCCATTGTGTTCCTACAGCAGATTTCAAATCCACTGGATCTGGGATTGTTCAGGGGAAAACACATCTGTCTGGTTGAAAATTCGAGACATAGCATTTGTATTTTCTCCTTGAGCCAAGCAGCAGTTGTCACAGAAAAAAAGTGACCCAGTTCGCAGCTTGTTTGCAACACAACCCCATCAGACACTGTGGCTTTTCTATTAAAAAATGCTCTGTGAGTGTCTGTTTCTTACCAGATAAGAGAGTAAGGTATCATTTAAGCCTTCCTTTGCCTATTCAGACAACTAAGTAACCGATGAGTGTGCTAAAAGGTATGGGAAAGCCACTAAAAGCACATTACAGATCACTTACCGACAAACCCTATTGGTTACCCGACTACTGCCACAGGCTGCAGGGACCACAAGTGGGATGATGAGATGACTCTCTGTCAACCAACATGATTCATATTTGCCATACCCATCTGTTACATGCAAACCAGTTGCTGCTGGCACTTAAAATTTATGATTGAAAGCTACCAACTCCCACTACCAGAAAGTTTTCCTTCTAAGCAGTAAAGATCTTCTACCACCCCTGTTTCTTTTCTGTTTTAACTTTTATTCACATAATGAAGTGAATCTGAAACTGAGAGCACTACCGGCTCTTGAACACTCTGGTGTTGAGAGAGCGGTGGGGTTTTATACATATCACTTCAGTCTTGTATTTCTCTCTCCCTCAGATCAAGTCAACCTTGTGGAAGCATTTGGAAAATCAAAGAAGAGAAAATCAGCTCCACATTTACCTCTACCAGTTGGCTGAATCCCAGTGTGAGACTCTGAGAATAAAATTCTGATGGGACAACATGGGACTGGCAGCCTTTGAGCAGGGAATGAGCACTTGGATGCTCCAGCCCCAGCTCTGGCACTGACTCACCACTTGACTTTGAACTGACCACATCCACCGCTTTACCTCCGCACTTCTAAGGGAGGTACACAGTAATTACCTGCAGTGGAGGAATGTTATGAAAGTTTGCTAATTAATATCTCTGAAGTGTTTGGAGTTCCCTAGATCAACAGTTTCACAGAGGGCAGTATATTAGCTATCTTTACAATGACAGCATTATCAGAAAAGAAAAACAGGACATCTTTAAAATGACCAGAAAATTACTTAAACATCCTGAAAACAAATGGTCGCCAAAGTTAAACATTAGGCACTGCTTTTAGTGCAGCACTATACCAGTCAAGGAGTTTAACATACACACAGAATCCTAAATCACACTATTTGCTTCAAAGTCATTTCTTGTGCAACCTTATGCCACTGTTTTCCTTTCGTATCTGATAAAAAGCCTTCAGCCATTCCAGTCACACTAACACTACTGCTGCTTGTTGCAGCTGTGTACATTCAAAATGCATTCACCTGCCAGGGAGCCTGCAATAGCTTCCCATTGTAAATATTCACATAAACAGTTTCATCACTAACCCTGTGACAGAAACTGGGTGTTCCGGATACACTGGGAGTGTGGTGGGCTTGTGAGAAGGCCAGCAGCATCCTGAGCTATATTGATGGGACCATAGCCAGGAGACTGAGAGACACAATCACACCTCTTTTTGCCCTGTTTGAACCAATTCTAAATACTGTATCCAGTTTGGGACCCCCCATTACAGAAAAGAGTGACAAACAGGAACAAGCTCAGCAGGGGACAACATGATGGATGAAGCGAGAGCAGCTGTCCTGCAAGGAGAAGCTGAGGGACTGGGACATGACCCGCTTGGGGAAGGAACAGCTTCAGGGGCCACCTGACAGCAGCCCTCCACCACCTACAAGGTGGTCAGCGGAAGGTGGAGACAGGCTCTTCCCAGCGGGACATAGCAAGAGGATGAGACACAACAGGCAGAAGTTGAAACAGGAGAGCTACAGAATGGATATAATGAAATCCTCTTTCCCCATGAGGACAGTGGGACCAGTCACCCAGAGAGGTTGTGCAGTCTCTGTCCTTGCAGGTTTTAAAGACCTGGCTGGATAAAGCCCTGAGCGAGCTTCTCTGAGCTCACAGCTGAGCTTGCTGCGAGCAGGAGGTTGGACCGAGACCTCCCCGAGCTCCCCTCCAGCCTCAGTACTGCAATGAGCCTGTGATTCTCTGTTAGATCAAAGCCCATCTCTAACCAGCAGATCATCCACAAATGTGCAGTGAAAATATTAAAAAAATCTTCCCAGAAGAAGAAAGCAGCATATATTTTCAGAAAGCAGGATACGGATGAAAAAAAATACAAGTTTAGGAGAACCTGTGTAGTTGCACACATTTGTAAATCTATGTATGCTAAAATCCAACGACACAATATCACTGTTAAGGATATGGTAATGAACTGAGACTACATAGCTTCAAAAATACATTCCTTTATAAGTTTTCCTTTCTCACTAAGCCAACACATCCTTCTCCCTCATTCATACATTTCAGTTGTTCAGCCAAATCATCCAAACTTAAAGTTTTTAAAGCATGTTTTTTTCATAGGCAGAAAAAGGAATAAGACCTTTATACAACTATTTCATATTAAAAAAATTATTTGAGAGTAGAGGGGAGCTGCTGGATGTAATGCTTTTCTTGAGAATTAAAAAAAATAGTTAAATCAGAAAAATGAACAAACAACACACAGATCCACCATATTTTTTGCATTTGCACTCAGCAGTTTCTATTCCAAACACAGGGTCATTTCACAAAAGCAGAAACTGAAAAGGAAAAAAACTAGTATATTTCTTGAAAATTAAAATATTTTAAAAAGTTTGAAAGTCCTCTAAAAAAAAAAATCATTAGTTTCACACCTCAAATTTATTTTTTTAATAACTCTAGAGTTGTGCTCTAAGCTTCCGAAGGCTAGCCCATCTAAATGCTTATAAAGAACCCAAAAGAAGAATGTCACATCCCATGAGCTGCATTTAAATTCAAATACTGTCATGACACAGCCATCTGAAATGCAAACTCTAACTATTGCCTTCAAATATCTTTCACTTGCAAAAGGTCTATTTTTGATACAGCACTAAGGCTGACATACTGTGGCCTTTTCGTTTGCACATCTATTTATCAAGTAATGGCTTTTCAAAAAATACTATCATTAGGTATCTACACATCATCTGTATTCATTAGGATTAACTGAATTTCCCCAGATCAAATTCCCTCCATCCCATCTCCTTTGTGCGCATTCTTGGGCTGAGGGAAGCTGACTGCTAAGCTCTCACACCTCCGAGGAGCAAAGAGGGTCATGCAGCAACACTGCTGTGTTCACCAGGAAGAACACCAACATCAGCTGCTTGTTTGCTGTTTCTCATGAGTTTTTTCTGCTGAGGTTGCAAAGCGTCCACATTTGCTACTTCCTTTCTCTCTCATCCTCCCCCACAGCATTCATCACCAGCACAGCAACAAGCCTACCAGGATGAGGAGGATGAAGGATGCTCTTCAGTCATTCTTTCTGCCTAGCTATGATTTTTACCCTTCCTCCACTCCCCCAGCTTATTTGCATTTTTCATTGTCAACAGTCAGTCATAAAAGGTGAGAGAAGGGAATAAAAGCATTTTGTGATACATCTTAGTAGGAGTTTGAGTCATTGTGGTCTTGTGGTTACAATCTCTCTATATATTTTGAATATGCTCCTGTGCTAGTACCTAAGCACTAGGCTTCAAGAAATGTAATTGGGACTCGCTGTTCCTTTTTTACCAAGTCATTTTTCTTCTAGGTTCACATGTGCCTCAATAGGGCACTTCACCTTGGTAAAGTCTGGAGATCTCTGAACATCTTGAGGAAGACAACTAACTGTTAAGCCCATTGTATAGACAAGGAACATGACAGCGTTAGGACTAGATTGTGCCCTGATTAAACAAAACCAAACAAAACTCTAAGAACTTGTGTGATACCTCAGCTAGCACTTTTACATTGCTAATGACAGCAATTCTGTGCAAAAGCACTGAAACCTTCTTGTGCAGGCACACTGAGGATATCCCGCTAGTTTCTGCTTTGTCATCAGGGAGCAATTGCTTAACCAGCTCTCAGAAAAGCCTTCCAAATACTCCTTGATTAAAAAGACAATGTTATCTGTGGTGTCGTCAACCCTAACTTTCAAGATCATCACCAACTATCAGAAATTTATTTTCCTTTTATACCAGAACTGACCAGCCTTTACGCAAGCTCCTCTGAAAGCACCAAGATTCAAGCTATTGGGAACAATGGAGATGAAGAGCCTGTCCGCTGCTCTCCATCCCTGCAGCGAGGGTGACTCAGTGGCATTGCCACATGCTGGCCTCTTGACAGTTCAAGCAGGGCTCAGAGCTTCTCCACCCCACCACTACTCCTATAGAGTCGTTCCACTGCTATAAACAGCTGCTGAGACCCAAACAACTTGTCACACAAGGGTTTGGGCACAACAGCACTTCAAAAAACCACTTCAAGCTCACATATTATATTTTTAGTTCCAGCAGTTCCTGTTATATAGGAATTCCTTGCCCATTTAAAAAAGAGACAAAGTGGAACAAAGATGAATGGTTACAGAAAGATTGAAAAAGGTGAAGTGTGAAGGCAAGAGAGAAGGTGTGATTAGACAAGCCAATAGTACAGAATCCTGCTTTCCCACACACCTTTTCTCCTAAAGCCCACACCAGTTATTTGCTGAAGAGTTCAAAGGATCTTTGGAACTTTGAAGAGCACCATATCTTTTGAGGAGCTCTCCACAGCCCCCTGGGCAGTTTCTGCTTACCAGGACACCCACCCACCAGGTCTTCCAATTTCAGGTCTCTAAGGAGCTCTACATGTTTTCCCCAGTGTCACCACTGGGGAAAACACACAGTTCCCTTCCTGTGGCACAGCTTGCTACAACAGTTGTAACCACAGCCATAACATCCTTGGTGCTCCCCACAGTCAGAAACTATCAAGGTACCCTATGAGCATTCTTGCTTGTCTCAGTCTTTATCAAAGGACCTCTCCATCTGCCTGATGGCCCCCCAGCCACCTCCCTGCTACCACTGAGCTTTGGCCCAAACACCCAGGGCAACATCCCTCTCGATGCTGACAGAGCCAGTATGAGCAAGGCATTTCCCCACATCTGGATACTACAGCAAGACTAGGGGTTAAAGGTGGTGCAGGAAGACTGAGAAGACCTGTGCAAGACTTGACAGCATGAGAATCTCCAGAATTAAAGCAAGCTTCTCTGGCCATTGCAAAGTAATGCAATATTGTTCGAGAAGAATACATGTGTGCAGATTTCATTTCTAGAGTGCTTGGCCCAAGGCCACTATATAAAAAGAAGTATGGATAATACGGGTATCCCGAGGGGATGCAGCGGTGAAGCATCTGTATTTTCAATAATAAGCTGAGGAAAATTGATCTCATGGGTTATTTTTTCTGAACTACTTACATGCCAGATTTGGAAGGGAAGCAAAATTGGAATTTTTACTCAAGGATCTGAACTAGGTCAAAGTAAAAGTAATTACAAACCCTGTCTCTTAGAGTGGCCAATAGCAGATACCAAAATAGAGAGCATGGAAACAGACACAATGAAAAGTGAGACCTCCGTGAGGACTTCTGTCCTTCCACAGTCTGGGCACATCTTGAAGGAAGATTTGCACAGCTTCATTGTATGCAATAGCTCTCAACAGCCCTACACCTTTTTTTTTTCCCCCTATACTTTTTTCCTTGCTTTTCAAACCCATTTATACATTCAACAAAACAAAACCCACAACTCCCACAATCTAACTGTGTGACGTAGAAAAAAGTACTACTATTTCACACTGTCCCTCATGACATCCTTGTTGCTAAATTGGAGTGACATGGATTTGATGCATAGACCACGTGGTGGATAAGGAATTGGCTGGATGGTCACACTTAAAGAGTTGTGGTCCATGGCTTAATGTCCACAGGGAGACCAGTGATGAGCAGCGTTCCTCAGGGGTCGGTATTGGAACTGGCACTGTTTAACATGGTTGGTGACATGGACATTGGCATGGAGTGCATCCTCAGCAAGTTTGCCGATGACACCAAGCTGTGTGGTGCAGTTGACACGGTGGAGCGAAGGGATGCCATCCAGAGGGACTTTGACAGGCTTAAGAGGTGGGTCCACGAGAACCTCATGAAGTTCAACAAGGCTAAGTGCAAGGTCCTGTACATGGGTTGGGGCAATCCCAAACACAAATACAGGCTGGGTAGAGAATGGACTGAGAGCAGCCCTGAGGGGAAGGACTTGAGGGTGTTGGCTGGCAAGAAGCTCAACATGATCCAGCAGTGTGTGCTCACAGCACAGAAGGCAACCCATAACCTTGGCTGCATCTAAAGAAGTGTGGCCAGTAGGTCAAGGGAGGTGACACTGCCCCTCTACTCTGCTCTGGTGAGACCCCACCTGGAGTCCTGCGTCCAGCTCTGGAGCCCTCAGCAGAGGAAGGACATGGACCTGTTGGAGCAAGTCCAGAGGAAGGCCACAGAAATGATCCAAGGGCTGGAGCACCTCTCCTACGAAGAAAGGCTGAGAGAGCTGGGGCTGTTCAGCCTGGAGAAGAGAAGGCTTTGGGGAGACATTATAGCAAGCAGCCTTAAAGTACCTGAAGGGAGCCTACAAGAAAGCTGGAGAGGGACTTTTTGCAAGTGCATGAAGTGATATGACAAGGCATAATGGCTTCAGACTGAAAGAGGGCAGATTTAGATTAGGTATAAGAAATAAATTCTTTACTATGAGTGTGGTGAGGCATGGGAACAGGTTGCCTGGGGAAGTTGTGGCTGCTCCCTCCCTGGAGGTGTTCAAGGCCAGGTTGGATGGGGCTTTGAGCAGGCTGGTCTAGTGGAAGGTGTCCCTGCTCATTACAGGAAGGGGTGAACTAGACGACATTTAAAGGTCTCTTCCAACCCAGACTATTCTATGATACATAGGAAAGTAGTACAATAGTCCATCACCAACGAATTTGTAGAGTAAAATAGGTGGTGCCAAGGCACAGCCATAATCTAGTCTCGTGGACTGATCAGCAGTGCATTCCTGGAGCACATCTGATTTAATTTTATTTAAAGCATATTCATTTCATATAATGTAAGAGCAGTCTGTTGTGTGAATCACTGCAAGAAAATTGGGGATAATCAGGAGATCTGCTTCAGAAGTGCACTCCTGATCTGAATTAATCCACTTACAGCATCACATCCTCTATCAGCATTTTTGGTTTTGATTGGTTCACGAATCCAAAGAACTCTGGGTTTGTGAAGAACATTATCTTTACCCCAAAAACACCGAAGTTAGGATTACTCCCCCTGATACACGTGAATACATCTGGTTATCAATTTGCCACTCTGTTCCTTTGGTACCCTGTAACTAATTCAGCTAATAAATTACCTGCCATAGTACACAATTTTGCATTTCCTTTTCCCAGTTGCTTTGGAATTCTGCATGAACACTGCCAAGTCCTAATGATCTATCAGCCTTTTTTACTTCTTTGTTTTAAAATATGTTCCTGTAGTATTTCAGTTTGAGACAGTTCCCTAGATTTTTTTTATCACAAAAAGGCTCTCCTCTGGAAACATTCAGTACAAGCGACCACTTAACACTCTTATGGTCTTGTCATGTTTTCTTACTTCTTTTACAACTGAAACAGTATCAAAATCTCTCTCTCTTTTTTGTTTCTAATGATCTGAAAGGATTTTTGTGTGTCCCCCTCCCCAGTTCATTTTTTATGACTTCAGTAATCAAACCAAAAAGACTGACAACTTTATTTACAAGAACTTAACGTCTTTTCTATTTTATTTCTTATGACTTCCATTTTTTGCAAGACATCTTTTTATTTCAAATAGACTTGTACTTCGCTGTTTACACATAGCATATTTTTCATTTTATTAGTAGTACTTTTTAAATGTTTCTTGATAAACCTTTATTCTTAGTTTCTAATAATGGCATGTCTCAACAGTCTTGATGCCATTTCAAACAGCTTATCCTTTTAGCTTCTCCTCCTATTTTTCTCTCAGCACAATTTCTCATATTATTTAGGTCTACTTTTTAAAGTTACCTTATTTAGTTTCTTAACTACCAGATTGATGCTGAATTTGAAATCATTGTGGTTCCTAATGAAAATTGGTTCTTACATCTTATACCAGCCTGCTGTGCATTTCCCAGGCTTCCCTGAAAGCTCTTATCTTTTGATTTGCCTTATTAATCATTTCAGAAAGGAGTCGTTTATGGTATTGACAGTAATAGAGCTACCCTTGGTTAACCTAATGAAGATGAGAGATTTGATGCTTTTTTTGGCATTCCCCCTAACCACTACCTTTTTTGTTACTGACATTATGAATTAAAATTTTGTCCAGGATGTTTTCTTTCTTCTTAACAAGCACTTCCTACTGAACAATCTTTATAACTGAGAGCTTTTGTCCACCCTCAGAAAGAAAATCCCTATAGATTAAGTACTGATGTTCGCTTTCTCAGAAATCCTGAGATGAAAGATTAATAATAATAATAATAATAATAACAACATCAGCAACAGCTTCACCCCAGAGGCGGGGCTTGGGGCACTACTCCCCATGCAGCTCCAGCATGGCCACAGGGAGCCTGGGAGGCCGCAGCGGGTAGCAGGGCACTGCTGCTGCTGCCCTGCCCTGGGGATGTTGCTGCTGCCCTCCCCTGCCCTGGGGATGCTGGCATCTGGCAGGAGAAGGCAGGGGATGGTGGCACCTGGCAGCAGAAGGCAGGGGCCTGGCTCTGCTGGGAAGCAGCACCGTGCCCCAGCCATATGCAGAACAGCTGCTCACCTATTCTACTATGCAAGCTACTTATTTGCTTAATAAATACCACATATGCAGGCACACATTAAGCATACATTTGTACAGCAGTGTATTTACAAAACTTTTCTATTCCATCCCTTAAGCTGTCTGCCAGAAACACTCAACTGAAGTGGTTCAAGATCTCTCTACAGCCTAACCCCACATGAAAAATTGGAACCAGCGCATGACCCAGCCTCCACCAGCCATATAGAGTATTTAACTATTAACTACTCACTGGACCACAGTAGATTTATATCAGCAACACATTTACTGGTCCAGCCACCGTGTTACAGCTGGATGAAGTGCTGGTTTAAAGAGAACACGACAGCTGGTGGAGTGACCTCTTCCAGGAGAGAGGGAAGCAGGGACCTATGCATGAATGCAGAGCTCATCCTCTGGAAAGCTCAGGTTTCAGTGGGAGGATCCCTTGGACCTCTTATGCTCTTAGGTGAGATAAGGAGAGTCTAACAAGACATCTGGTTTCTGTGCATGACTCCATCAGCTCCATCTGATCAAAGCACAGTAGAAGCTGGTTACGCTGGAACAGCATTCAGTTGTGTAAAATGTTAGAGATTACAGTTATACAAGGTATTCAGGAAAGCACTAGTCATAACCAATTTTTAATCCCATGGATGGCAGTCACATCAAAAATTTAAGTGTTCTTTGCCAGTCCTGCCTTATCACATACAGGGAAATCCAGAAGGACCATTACACACTGCTAAAAATTCTTGGGAAATACGCCAGAAGGAAGTTTGAGCGAAGTGTCACATATAAGCCAGAGACTCTACCAAAATCTGTAAAAGATAACATCTTTGTTTCAGTAATTACAGCACAGCAGAGACTCCCCCTCCTGCAGCTGTCTACTCAGCCTTCTGCTGCAGAAGGTGACAACAGTACATGTACCTTGTCGCCAAAGAGACCACGCTCTACTCACACACTAATAGAGTGGGCAGTGGAAACGCTGCAAACCACAAACATTGAGCCTCTTTTTACACACCTTTTCCATACCACAGCTCAAACCATTTACTTCCCCCTTCTTCAATAAGGAGAATAAATCTGGAGTACTGTGTCCAGTTCTGGGCTCCCCAGTTCAAGAAAAATGAAGAGCTACTGGAGAGAGTCCAGCGGAGGGCTACAAGGATGATGAGGGGACTGGAGCATCTCTCCTATGAGGAAAGGCTGAGGGAGCTGGGCTTGTTCAGCCTGAAGAAGAGAA
>Ga0065711_1046343_pt1 | contig 12942 bp, 10 predicted proteins | sample Hoacrofraction12_FD_59098 | JGI IMG/M metagenome (GOLD analysis project Ga0065711, IMG submission 59098) | Hoatzin crop microbial communities from Cojedes, Venezuela - Epithelial fraction 12 v2 (version 2) | ecosystem: Host-associated > Birds > Digestive system > Esophagus > Crop | place... | reverse complement strand
TGTGTTTTTGGTTTTTTTTTTTTTTTTTTTTTTTTTAATCTCTAGCTGTTTAAGCCAAAATCTGGATGTTGGAGACACACTGGTCTCTTGATGTTGAGACCCCGGGGATCATCCAAGAATTTGGTGGTGTTGCATGTGAGTTTTGGGTTTGGGCCATTGTAGAGATCAGGCCGCCAAGTTTCAAGGCTAGCTGGAACATCCCCAGGGTCAGTGGAAATTTGATCTGGAATTAACAACCTGACTCAAGATTCTTAATGGTTTGTGAGCTCTTAGACTTTGGTATCTTGTTTTGCACACAGCTTCTTCTTAGCCCATCCAGGTGATCTAGATTATATAGATCTATCAAGACATAGATTTATTTCTGGCTCCTGGCAGCATGGAAAGAGAGAAAAGAGTTAATGCTGCTGGGTGGTCAAATCCCTTCAGTGCTGCATCTTTGCTCTTTCTTTTTAAGTAACTAGAGAAAGAACAATGTTTTCCAAAGCACTGATTCAAGCTCAGTTTTATTATGTTGTTGAGGATCCTTGTCCTCAAATCACGTGCTGGGGGCAGGAACAGGAGGGCAGCAATGCCGTTTTGTTTGAGGACTGGGAGACGTGCTGCTACGGGAGAGGGTCAGGGAGAAGGCCATGTCGTGCACTTTGCTGTTCCTTCAGTCCAGGAATTATGGTCACGATCAATAACTGATCAGAGCCATTCGTCAGACATCCCATTGTACTGGAGGCTTTGTAAAGGAGAGCTTTGTGACCATACTTGTCTGTCGTATGATTGAAAGAGAGCACCAGAGCCAGGGCTGAGTGCGGTTCATTAGACAGTCCATCTTCCTCGTTCCACAGTGGGGTCAGCCCACGTTGGCTGTAATGATACTTGTGATTTAAAATAAAACTCAGAAGCCTGCAGGCTCCTGTTTCTTTGTGCTGTATTCAAACATGTTTGGTGACCAAAAGATGGAGGCCTCTGTCTGGCTCTCCTGAAAGCCTCTTGGTGCCTAGGGCAAAATAGAAGTATTATATAAATGTGTATCTTTTATAAAAAATGCAGCTCTGTGCATCAGGCTTCTCTTTGTTAGTGGTGAGAATGGCAATATCTTCTTCACAGAGGGAAGCTTTTAAATTCTGTTTTGCATAGTGGTTTGACGTCCTTGGCTGGAACTATTCCTGGGGAGAGGCTGAAGAAAATAAACATTGTAGCACAGGTGTTGACCATACTGCTCAGCAGGCTGCTGGTGAGCTTGCAGCTAATGAGCAACGAAGAAAACTGGATATATCTGAATGGACTGGTGATGAGAAGGCACCAGAAAGATTGAAAGACCCTCTGAAGGCAGAGACAGTTGCCTTTATGGTCTCTAGCCAAAAGCCCCAGACAGCACTATAGGAAAAAAAAAAAAGAGACACTTCTGCTGGAGGTGATTGTTCGCACGGCTGTCTGTGCATGGAGAAGGGATCACTGGCAAATGCGTGTTGACTTCACAGGGTGCAGCTTCACTCAAGGACATTATGCCATCCACGTCCCAGTGACAGTGTCAGCTAAGCGGCTCCTGCAGCGGAGACTCTTGGCAATAGCACACGTTCCTCTTTCAATAAAACTAAGTTGAGTTAGGGTTAGGAATTCTACAGACAGCCCGTGAACAGGGTTAACTCAGCAGTCACTTACCCACTGCTTGTTTTCATGATCTGTGCCCCTCATAGCCTTTAATATTATCCTTGCCCCGTCCTGGGGGTGATGCAGGGCTCTGCTCTCCTTCTCCACACATTAGAGAGGCAACTGCAGGGTACAAAGAGGGGATTTAATGCTCCAAGGAAATGGTTGCAAAGCTGAGGTTAGATCACTGGTTACCCAGGCTTGTGTGCAATCTGCATTACTGTCCTCTTTCACAAAAATCATGTTAGTCAGGAGGTTGTGTTTTATTTTCCAATACTTTGCCTTATACATCACCAGCATTAAAGGGTCAAGGTTCAACATGCTGTTGTGCCTTGGAAAGCCACAGAAAAAGCTTTTAGCTGAGTATTTTTCATTGCTGTTAGTTTTGAGCTATTCCCTCTCACATATTTGTGCTCCTCAGTGGGCAATAAGGAAGCTACAAATTTCTAAAGTAGATATGCAGACGCTATCACAGATTATGGCAATGTAAATAATCTGAAATGACAAGAAGTTATTGAGCTTCCTACTGAAGCTAGATTATACAGAGTTTTTCCATAACTCTTAATGGAATTTTCTGCCTTTCTGTAGTTATTTGTGAACACATGTCAGCACCGGGCAGATACCTAATATGAGTGGGCTTAGCTCCTGGGTTTATCTGTTTGAGCAGTGTGGATAGACTGACCCGGTTAGGATCCTGACACTTACCTGCTAGCAGAATGTGGAAGCGTTTGCATTGCGAATGCTACAGAAGAGGTGATACCTGTTTTAAAATAAAGAGCAAACAACCCTTCCCCTCGCTGATGCTTCTGGAATAATAATAAAAGCAAAGGCAGGGAAGTGACAGGAAGATGTGGGAATCTGTAAGTGTTCGTAAAAACTTGATATAAAAATAACCCGCAATCTTGGGCCACAGCTGATATGAAAAAAACCTCTGAGTACCTGGTCAAAGATGTGATTAAAAGCCTGTTGACTCCATAATTCAGATTAAATGAGACACTGCCTGCTGTACAGCGTGCCCTCCTCATGTGCGCTGATCAAAGCGCTGCCAATGCTCTTGTAATCGGTTAATATTTAAATACCTTCCCCAAATGGCGCGCACTGCCTTCTGTTCCTTTCCCCTCCCTGATGCAAGCACTGGGGGCCAGACTGCCAGCAGAGCTCGGCTCTGCTGGTGCCACCGAAGATCTGGATTTCCCCAATGATCCTAGGACACGGGGCGTGGGGTTATCGCAAACCTCTTATTTCTGATGGTGCCGTAGGGATGCTGGGCTCTCCTATGCCTCTACAAAAGAGGCATGCTGCAGTGGATGCTGTGCCGTGCTTGCTCACCACAATGCTAAAGGTGGGTCTGACTGGGGAAATTGATAGCTGCTCCCCCTTGCCAGGTTGCACATCACAAGCGAAAAACAAACTGTGCTGTTCTCTAGCTGTGGATACGGCTGGATTTAGAGTTTTCGTGGAGTACTGCAGTGGTCAGAGATGCACAAGTGAACTGCAACTGGAACAGCTCCTACAGCCCAGGAACTGCCTGTGCTTGTTTGCAGAAGGTACGGGGCTCCCGAGCGGGACCATCCTGTTCGCTGTGGAGCAGTGGGAATGCGGGCTTGTGTCCCTTGGTGGGGATGTTCCTCTCTACTCCTTGCTCTGTATTCCCCCTGCTTTCTGTTTTCGCTCGCTGGTGCTTGATCTGTCTGTGAGTTGATAGAACTCAACAGCCCTGCAGAAACCAATAGAGCAGAAAAACACAGATTATTGTCTTCTGGAGGAGCTTTTAGTGAGTGCCATAGTTCCTTCAAGAGAAGATCAGGACTCTATAGGGCCAGGAGAGCAGAAGTGGGAGGAGAGATTTCTCCCCCCTTTGGCAGCATTAAGACATTTGGTAGGCTCATTTGCTGCTTCATGTGGACTTGATCAAGATGGACAGACACAGGGTGTGTTCTGCCCATCCATGTGCTGAGAAGTGTGTTGGGGTGACTGCCCAAGCCTGATACCGCTCCACTCAGACACAAAAAAAGGGAAAAGAGAAATGTAAAAAAATAAAAATTTAGGCACCCACTCAAAGTTCTGCTGAACCATCCGTCCACCCAAAGGATGAACCAGGCTTTGTCCATCCTCGAAAGCTGTCCTTGACTTTGTTTCTCTGTTTTAACCATGAGAAGCCATTCTAGCCATGCTAACTTTGTTCCAGAAAGCTGAGGCACCTTGAAACTGGGCCAGCATTTTGTAAGGTTTCAGTGCAGAATGGAGCAGCAGCAGTAATGAAAATGTTTAGGAATTTGTATCCATAATATATTTCTCTTGAAACATCTGTCTGTGTTGACTGGGGTGGGTGGTTATTCTTACTTATTAGATTTTTTTTTAAACTTTTGGTGACTTAGGTAGCAATAAAGGCATCCATCACAGGGAATAGAAAAGGAAAAGAAATTGGCTGCCTCTGGTGGCACCAGAGGAATGTTCTGGCTCCAAGTCACACCAAGAAGGGTTGACCCCAGATGCCTTACAGTTTTCCCTGAGCACAGGGTTGTTTGCTACTTGGGATGTCATGAGATCTGGCTTCAGTTCTGACCAGAAAATGCCCTGTGATGATCCTGATAAATTTTTAATTGAACTCTGCGCGTGGTTCTGCAGTTTACAGTGAGGAGGGAAAAAAAAATACCATTGAATTAAGAAGTCCTGACCAACACTCATTCTGTTTTCTTGTGCTGTTTTCTTTCTAGCAGGCTGCAGCCCTCTGCCATCCTACTCCGGCAGCTGTGGCCACCACAGATGGGCACCCATCTCCATACACACCTCAGCTTCCTGGTGTTCCCTCCCTCAGCAGTGATTTCCAAGCCTGGTTTTCTCATCTGGCTGCTGTTCCCCTCCCAGCCTCCCTTTCCCCTCCATCTCCTCTCAGCCCAGCTAGCAGCTTTCTGTCGTGGGCTGGTGGGATTAAGGACTTTTCTGCTGCTTGGGTGTTCAGTTGGGTATTAATTTTGCCTGGTAATGAGCTGGATGATTTCGTACAATACATCTGTGACTGTTTTGGTGCTTTGGATTACATAACGCAAAGAGGATAAATGTTATCATGGGATGTTGTGAGGAAGACAATTTAACTGATTTCAAGGCCAAGTGCTTTCTGGCACGGTTTCATGCAGCGGTGGGGAGTGGTGAGGGTGGCGAGACAGCAGGAGTGCTGGTCAGAGAGGGCAGTGCACTGTAAATGATGCATTTGAATACTGAGAGTCTGCGCCTCTCGAGCATAAAAAATGCTGCTTGTCGTGTCCTCAAATATTTATGGTGAAGCCTGAGGTATTTCCAGACCAGCCAGTAAGGAGTAATGATCTTTCCCGAGGTTTACTCATCTGGTCGCAATAACCAAGCGTGGAGAGGCACTGCAGTGGCCAGTCTGCACCTTCCCTGCGTGAGTATTACCATAATACCGTCCAGACCTGCTCTGTCCTGAGATGTGCAACACCTCCCTCTTGTTCTATGAGACCACCTGGCGTAAGAACTGCAGGCAGACGTTGTCAATGGATGCAGCATCTTTGTTGACAGCAGGAGCCTGGCAAGGGATACAGCTTACGGACTGTACTGGCACCTTGCAGGTGAACAAGGGTCAGGGTAAACGGCGCTTTAATTCTTCACTGCTGCACCCTGTTTTGAGCAGTCTGCAGCGTGGGGTAATGCTCTCTGGACAGAGTCCTATTAAACACTCTCTACAGGGGATCTCATCTCTGTTTCCATTTCTGACTGTTGTACCTCGGGTCGCTGAGGCTGCTGTGCTGTTAGAGCAGCTCCTGGCGGGGAGGCACAGCCCCATCCAGACCTTGCTGAACTGGCTGTCTCGGTGACTTGCTCTGCTGAGTTTCATGACATATTTTCCCATCCTGAGGATTTTTGCCAGACTGAGATCATAAAATTTCAGCCTGCAAGACGTGCAGAGGCTGGAGAAGAATCAGGCTGATTAATTTGTCATAATGGCAAAGTGTTCTTCTGTCCTCCTTCTCCCTCATTACAGAGACAATCATTCATTTTCCCTGCAAATTTGTCCAAGTTCACCGTTACCTGCTGTGCTCTGACTTTGGCTGGTGTTAATTATTTGCAGCAGAAGAGCTGCATCATGAAAAGAGATGAGATTCTGCTTGCTCTCATTGCTTTTAGTCTTTCCCCAGCCTGTGCTTAAAAAGGAGGGAAAAGACAGGGCAAAAAACATTTCTTTCCTGTTGTTCCTTGCTCAACACGCTTTTCAACAAAGCCATCGTTGCAAACAAAAAATGTGAGAGAAGCACGCGTGTTGCTTGCAGAAGGGGTCAGGGAGCAGTGACTTTCCACGTGAGCTTCGTCTCACCAACTTAATGTCCTATCAAATGTGGATCCTTTGCTCCTTTTGTGTTTTCGATTAGTGTAGGAGAGATGGACTTACCTTTATTTGCCCTTCTGTTAAGCCACAATGGAAATTAAAGCCTGTAATGTAGGAATGATACATAGGAGACCTAAATCTGAGTTTCCTGAGGCATCTGCTTTGACTCTGGGTTGGAGACGTGATGAACAGAATCGGAGTTCCATCCAGCAATTGCAGTAGGCCAATACTATGAGATAAATGGCGCTTTTTAGTTCTTTTTTCTGTCTTTGTTGTTGCCTCGTTTGAGCCAGGTTTGCCCAGCTGTGGCACTCGCAGCATTTCAAATCGTATTAGGTGGAATCAAAGTGAAATCGGCAGAAGCTGAACGTAAAGACTAAAGGAAGGAAGAGGCATTGAGAGCTTCACCTCTGTGCCGTTCCTCTTCTCTTTCTAGAAATACAAGATGTATCCCATATCTGGTTTGCATTTGAAGCATCTTCCTGCTCTGTTCAGTGATAAAAGTGACAGTAAAGCCTGGCTTGGTGCTGGGAGATCAATCCTACAGTGATACTTTCATCCTTTATCAGGTGGCAGAGCAAAGCTATTTTTCCCCCCCCTCTTTAGAGTAATGAGGAGGAAGCAGAAGCAGCTCTAGCTGCGTGGGAATGATTCAGCCAGTCCTTACTCCTAAGCAGTGGGAGTTAGGATGGGTTAAGCAGCTCAGCCTTCGGGGTCTGTTTGGGCTCAGTCTGGGAGAGATGGATGTGCCCCCAGAGACCATGTCCAGTGTGATCTTGGCTGGCCGAAGCTCCAGGTGAGACAGAGAGCACCGGGAGTCTTTGGGATTTTGTGCAGCTGATGAGACAACCTGGGGCGGATGAGGAGTCGCAGAGCTTTGTCATCTTCAGCACTAAGAAATCTCAGTCCTCCTCTGGGCTTTCCTTGTTTAATAACAAGGTTCAAAACTCTGACTTCTCAGCAAACCACCTTTATGGGCAGGAAAACAATATCTTAGAGGCACTAAATGTTATCAGCATAAAGAAATTATTACTGAGGGTTTTCCAGGTGAATCAGTTGCTTAGTTTCATCTTGTTCCAGCATTTTCAAGTGTGATCTCTCTGTGCTCTTGGGATGTGCTTTCTTTCACCTCCCTCAGATTTTCTTCTTGCACAAGTTAGGTGCATTTTAATGCTTTTTTTTTCTTGTTCTATATGGGCTTTCTAATCAATATGCTTTGCCTATGCTCAGTAGTTACCCAGGCTGGATTTTGAAAAGTATTTAAAACCAGTGATATAACAATACTCTACATGCATTCCTATTTGTGTTTTCAAATCAGTAAATTGGAGGACCAAATGATTTTTAGTTTTGCTTGCAGGTTTCTCTGCACTTGAGGATTTTGTCTGTGAGTGAGAATAACCATACCTTTGTTCATCCTGAAGTCTTCCCAGGGCTTACTGTGGTAAAGATATCTGATGCTAAGGTAAGGAAACCAATGTCCTTGCTGATCTCCTCTCATTTCGTTTGCAGCCTTTCTGGGTGCAAGGTGCCGGCTATGGACACAGCTGAGCCATATCCTCTTGGGTTTGCGTCTTCCCAGCTACGGGCCGTGACACCTCATGTCCAGGCAGCAAGAAATTGAGCTGCTTGTCTATTTACTCCTGGATGTATTGATTTTCATGTTTTTCTTTCCTAAGCCAAATTTGAGTCTGCCCTCCACCTGTATTGCCAACTCACCCCCATCCACCCGGCTTAATGCACTGAAGCGAATGATGTTCTCTCTCCTTTCCCCGTCCCTTCCCCTCACCCCTTGCCTCCTGTGTGCTGCCATGAATATTGCAGTCCCTGCTGTGGCTGCCTTTTCTCCTCTCCCGGAGGAACTTTTGTGAGAAACACCAAAGGTTGGTGCCTTTGAGGTGGCTGGCTGGCAGGGCGTCATCCCTGCAGGATTGCTGTTCTCCTGCCACTGCCTCCCTGGCAGCCCTTTCAGGCTCTTGGAGCTGCGTTGTGGGCTTAGGTGGGTCCTTTAATCTCTAAGAGAGTTCAAAGGATCGCTGGTGCTGCTGTTGATGATGGTTTCCTAGTGACAGTGCACCCTGCTGAAGTTAAACGCTTCAGGAATCAAGGGAAGGCGGTGTCTGCTGTCCCTGATCAGATCTGGAGCTTTGCTGTTGTGCTTCAGATACCCTCTTTCCTATCTGGTGTCCTGCTTGCATCCCTCCACACCTTCCCAAGCCACCGCAGCACCCACCGGCAGGGTGGGGATGCTCAGTGGGTCCCCAGGCTCTTCCTGCCTCTGTATCCAGGACATTCATCACTGGCTCTTCTCCCTTGTCACGCCCCACTGTCCGTCGTGCTCCTGCTCACTCTCTGCGGGCTCTCTCTTGCTGCTAGGATTCCCTCGCTGCCTTTGTCTCTCAGAGAACAGGTATGCAGAAGGTAAAATAAATGTTTAGCACAGCCGAGGCTTTGTGTCCTTGGTTGTATAAAGAGCTACAGTCATAAAGGTGCTGGGCTTTTTTGTTGCATCCAGCAGAGGCTTCCCCTTATAAAGGATTTACTGTTCTCCAGGATGACAAAAGACAGAGATATGAACCAGCAGAACAAATTCTTTCCCTGGAGCAAGAATCTGCTTTTCCATAAACATGTGGATGCTGATGTGGTTAGTGAATGAAATGTGAGGAGTATTAACTGGATCAGACCCTGGTGAAGCAGCCACGAGGGGCTTTGCAGGACTGTGTGTATGAGGCAGCAAACTCAATCGCACAAGTACTGGAGGACCTGCAGAGTGCAGAAGTACGAGGAAGGCTGGCTCAGCAGCAGTCTGCCTGCCATGTTATTGTAACTGACTTCACCCAAGCAGTTAGGAGTTTGTTGAATTAGGGCAAGGTGGCAAACCATCAGAAACAGAGTCCTGAGAGGGAGAAGAAAAATTAACTGAAGCCTCTTTCTCTATTTTCTTCCTACAGTTGATTAACCAAAATAAATGGTAAGAAGTTAACTTCCACCCTTACAATGCAATGAAGTGTTTCTGTTTGTATGTGGATGCTCCCAGGATGCCAGGAGGCTCGCAGGGGTGTGCAGTCCCTGTGCTGGGAAATTACCCTAGGGTGATGTGGAGGGTCTCATAAGTGATGTACAGCCCCTGAGCAAGTGGCTGCAGCCTGTCAAGCACAAGAAACTTGGTTTTGCTGAAAAATATAGACATTGTGGCATGCATCTTGCCTCTTCTTTTCATCCAGCATATTCGTGTGTCTGGGTTCCTACAAGTACATGTTCTTATATCTGCAGTCCTCTTGCAGCCTCTTATGGAAATTACTACCTCAGCGCTGCTCTTGCTGAAGGCTTACTGAAAGTTAGGTGGATAATTTGCACCAAGTTTCTTTTGAGATTCTGTCTTTGCTGATTGTAAAAGGCATGGACTGAAACCGAGAGGAATTTTTAACACTTCTCCTCATCCAGGTAGCCCCCAAGTAGCACAACACTCGTGATTTTGTACCGTTTTTCCAGCACGTGTTTCCTGCAGTGATGCTTCTCCAACCTGCCTGTGAGGCAGCAAGAGGAGTTGCTGTTATCCATCTTCTACCTCCAGCCTTTTCCTCCTTGATCTGGAGTGACGTGGGCTGCTTAACGGGCTGCTGACAAGTATCGAGTCTGTTCTTGGGCACTGCTCCACATTCAAGCAACAAAGCTTACAAATTAAGCCTTCTGTCTTGGCCAATTTTGTTTCTCCACCTGGAGAATTGATTTTGGCTTGTGACTAACTCAGTCAAACATCTGCAGTGCTGGCTGGTTCCTTCGCCGGCAGTTCACCTACCTGAATGATCTGGCTCCTCTCCGTTCTGGAGGGCTCCACTTCTCCAGGCAGGACTCTGTCCGTAGATGTCCTGCGCCATCCAGGTTCAACTTCGCTCGTTCCTTTGACATACTTGGACTGGAGATGAAATCAGTCCTAAAACTGTTTGGGTGGGGTTCTTCTTTGTTTGCTTTAGGCTTAAAATGTCTTTTACAGCTGTTTTCTGGGAGTTTTTGGTGGAATCCTTCTGAGTTCTGTGCTTCTTTCTCTGCTCCCTCTGAACAGTGTGTTCGATTCAGTGGAAGGAGGCTCTTCTCCCATTTTAAGATGTGAGATTTCGTGAGATCACGTGTAGCTCCATGGTGTTGTTCTGAACAAGGAGCTAATTACCTATGTTATAATCATGAGCACTGATAGTGGTAGCAATGACAGTAATGCTATATGATCTCTCTCTGCCTCTTGCCTGTGAGTGGGAAGTATTTCTGTCTGCTTTCGAAGCAGAAAACCTGACTTGCAGAGCTTTAATGGTGCGATCAGTCTTGCAGCAGGCCTGCTGTCGCTGGCCCTGGGAGTGTGCCGTGAAACCCAAGACCACGAGGCACATTACGTGATGCTCCATCTCAGGGGCTCTGCCGACATATAGCAAAGTTAATCAGAGACTTAGGGGGTGAAGATTGTGGTGGGGGTTTTTTTGTTCTTTTTTTGTTTTGTTTTGGTTGCTGTGGCAGTATTTTTAATTTAAGACCAGCATGGATAAAGTACTTGTAAGAATTTCATTGGTTTATAATCTCTTACTGACCCTGGTGATCACTCATGAGTTGACCTTGTCTCTGTTGTGGCTGGGGGGAGCTCCTGAGTTTCCCTGAAGTGGCAGTTGCATTGCATATTTGCACTGAGATTTATTTCACTCTTCCACCCACTGCGGCGATAAGCAACAATCATCCATTTTCCTGATGACTTTAAGCACCGACCACTCTTGAGAAGAGAAATGTGACACACTGAGCTTGGCTGGATGGCATGTGGTTTCCATGATGAATGCCCTTCCTTTGATTTCTCTTTGTTCCTGCTGTCTGTATAGAATCAGTTATTCACAACTGTCATGTTGTAACTAAAATACATTGTAGTCATCTACCCAGGAAGAGCTCGGCTTACTCCAAGGCAGAGTCTCCTGTTGCTGTGCTGCATGTAGGAGTACCAACCTTTCAGCTTTCCTCCTTTTAATGCCTAGCTGGACAGTGCTGAAAGATGAGTATTTTGGAGGGCTTTTGGGGCACGTGGTGATTGATGAGAGCCAAGGATGAAAATGGCTGAATGTTCTTACTCATTGCAGAACTGGCCAAAGTGTGAGGACCAGCTGTGAAGTAAGTCTCGGAGGTAGAGCTGGGCAAGAGGCAGCACGTTTCTGGTTCAGGTTTCCTTTCTGGTGATTTGGGAGATTTTTGCAGGTCAGTGGCAGAAATGGCAATTATGCTGAATAAAAGGGGAAACTTCTTTACTGCCACCAAATGTTCCCATGAGACCTTCTGTGTTTTCATTTAGAATGGCCAGGAAAACTTCAGCTGAAATATTTTTAGGTGAAATGCAACATTTTGATAAAAATTTTTGCCTTTTCTTTGAATATATTTTGAAATTTTGTTGAAGAGCTCTCAAACGGAAATTCCGGGAGTTTTCCGGTTGCTGCAAATGGGGAATATTTCAATTCCTGAACGGCAATGAACATAGTGGAAGAGACACATATGCATGCTTTTTTAAAATACATTTCATAAAGAAAAACAGAGTCTTTGGACAAGTTCCAGCATCGTCAAAGATCTCCTGTCTCCTGGAGTTAGGAGAAAAGAACAAATGATGCATTGCTTTGCTAGGAAGACCATACATCGAGACCCTCCCATCTTTGACCTAGACTATTTTGTTCCATCTCCATGGCACTCAGAAGACATTGAATGAGCAGAGACCCTAGGTACTGTCTTCTCCTGAAAGGTACCTTCCCAGCTTCTACGGCAGCACCAGAGCTGCCCGCTGCAGGGAACAGGAAGGCGCGAGTGGATTTAACCTCAGCAACGTTCCTCTCTGGTGTCTTGCAAAAAGTGTGCATGGCTGTACAGAAGCTGCCGAAGGTTTGCAACTTAGCAAAGTTGTACCCTCATTTTCTCACATGTTTATAAAGTTGAGATTAAAGGGACAAGTCCTCTTTCCTTAGGCCAGATAGGAGCTGGCAGAGAATGAAAGACTTTCCAAGCGCTCCCTTGCCTGCTCTTGAGGGACAAAGGAGCAGTGCCACGGCTCATCTACTGTCCCTCCTGCCCACTGCAGTCATCCCCAAAACTCCTCTCTGAGTGTTGCCTCCTGTTCCCACCCGGCATAGCCCAGCGCTGGGAAGTTCGTGGTGACGTGAGCCTGTAACGTGGTAAGTGTGGCTCCTCCACGTCTGGCAATTTAAATGCGTCTTGTCACCTTGTGCTGTCCCATTCCTGCTGCTCCAGGGAGAAATCAAAACTGAGAGGAGGTCTGTGGCCCCTACCAGCAGGCATTGAACCAGAAATGAGGACATTGAAAAGGAAGAGGGAGAAAATCGGTGGTCCATCTGACACATGCAGGATCCCAAATCGAATGACAGATGAGTGCTGTATGCCAAGGAGGGGCTGTCAGTTCAGAGAGATGTTTTGGCTTCCTCCATTTCAAAGATGGGGTCACGGGCTGTGCTGTCAGGTGGGGACAGGAGAAGGGGAGTCAGGAGACTGGGATGCACTGCTAAAATCAAGATAACAGCTCAGCTGATGGCAGCTCCCTGATCAGTGGCTGGTGCTGACGTGCATCACAATGCTGGCCCAAGTTCTCCCCGCAGTCCCATCTCCATGGGTCAGACAGTCCTGCCAAATGAAGCCTCGAAGGGTAAAGTGTAGACTGAATATACAGCTGCCTCTGGTACTTGCAGCACTTCCCACACCCCCATTCTTCCACCTTCCTCTCATCTCCTACTCTGTGCTAGATTTTGAGGAGCATGTGTTGGTAGTGAAACAGAGTGGTGTAGGGGTTGGAAGGGACCTCTGTGGGTCATCCAGTCCAACCACCCTTGCCGAAGCAGGGTCACCCAGACCAGGCTGCACATGACCTTGTCCAGGCAGGTCTTGAATATCTCCAGAGAAGGAGACTCCACAGCCTCCCTGGGCAGCCTGTTCCAGTGCTC
>Ga0065711_1046341_pt1 | contig 12943 bp, 10 predicted proteins | sample Hoacrofraction12_FD_59098 | JGI IMG/M metagenome (GOLD analysis project Ga0065711, IMG submission 59098) | Hoatzin crop microbial communities from Cojedes, Venezuela - Epithelial fraction 12 v2 (version 2) | ecosystem: Host-associated > Birds > Digestive system > Esophagus > Crop | place... | reverse complement strand
CCGCCTGGACGCGGTGCTGTGCAGCCTGCTGTGGGTGACCCTGCTTCGGCAGGGGGTTGGGCTGGGTGACCCACAGAGGTCCCTGCCAACCCCGACCATTCTGTAACTCCGTGATTCTGTGACAGAGACTGGACCGCAAGGTGGTCCTGGGGTGATGCTGAGCGGTCTATAGCATGGCGGCCCATGGTTTGAAAGCAAACAAGCATTTGGAGAATCATTGAGAGAGGAACGCAGCTGTGGTAGAAACCCTTGCAATGCCCATGGAGTGCTGTTCTGGTCAATGCCCCCAAAAAAGTGATGTGGGAGGGTTAGAAAGGCACAGGACAGAGAGGCATGGCGACAGGCTTGGAAGGGCTCCTGCTCAGAGAGGAACGAGGCATTTCCCGCTTGAGATGTCTGAGGGACAGGAAACAAGTATTCACTGCTTCTCTCCCAGCAGAGGGCCCGTGCAAAACAAATTCAATAAAGAAACAGCAGGCTTAAAGCAAAGCAAGAGAGCTACGCCTCCACACAGACCATTAGTGAAGTTGTGGGGGGCAGATTGTTGAGGGACATTTTGAAAAAGCACCGCGCAGCCTCTCCACACCAGTGCTGTGGAACCTTCTGGAACAGGGGTCTGCCGTGCCCTCAGCCTTCCCGCCCCAGCCTGCCTTCCCCCCTCAGCCTTCCCCCTCAGCCTTCCCCTTCAGCCTTCCCGCCTCAGCCTTCCCGCCTTCCCCCCTCAGCCTTCCCGCCTTCCCACCCCAGGCTTCCCTCCCTTCCCGCCCGGCGCCCCTCACCTTCCTCTTGATGTGCTCCAGGAGGTGCTCGTGGCCCTGCAGGAAGCAGAGGTGCTGGAACTCAGTGTCGTCCCGCTCGGGCTTGACGAGCCCCCCCTGCTCGATGTTCACCACCTTCCTGAAGCCATCTGCGTGGAGAAGGCGCGGGTGAAGGGCCGACAGAGCCAGGCCTTCCTCCTCGCCTCTCACCCCATCCCTTTGAAGGACATTTCTCTTCACTCCCCCCACTTTTTGAGCTGCTGCAGTGCTTGAGGCGCAGCTGTGCCCCCTCCCTGCGGCTGGGCACACTTTTGGGCCATATCTACAAGAAGTCCAGCGTGAGGGAAGGCCCTGTGCATCCCACTGGCCACCCCTGCCCACACCACGAGAGCGTCGCTGGCAATCCTTGGGCACGTTGGTCCATCTGCCAGGAGCTGAAACCCCGGCTCCTACGAAACCTCTGGTTTGGTCTGCAAGCCAAAGGGATTCAGGGGAAGGTTTTTGCAAGGCACAGACCAGCACCAGGTGCCACTTTTGGAAAGAAAGGGCCACATGCACCTTTGGAAATCTACTTTGAGTGCTTCTCCGAAGTCCTAAGAAGGTTTCTAAACCATATATAAAGGCTGGCCTAAAATTTGCAATAGTGCTACTGTATAGCTAAATAGCAAATTAAAACTTTACTGAGGAACTTGGTGAATTAGTCATTTACAATGCTCCCAAAACTATCAGAAAAAGAACCATATTTAACATGGTCGTTGTCTAGATGTGGCTAAAAACTACACCTAAACCTCCATGAAGAGGTGAAAATGTCTGAAAAGCAAGGCAAGGTTTGCCAGGAGAAGCACTGCCTGCAACTGGTTCTGAGCGAGACGACTGGTGAAACGGATGAGCTCTGGGCACGAGACCCTCAACAGCAGCAGCTTCTGAGGGAGGCGTCACGGTATCAGGTTGCTGGAAAAAGCCCCATACAGAATAAAATGGAAAAGAAATAACAATCTGTCATCAAACTGATGCACGGGCAGCAGAAAACCTGGTAGCTGAAAATTCTTAGCTCACATCTTACAGTGTAGAAACTTCATGCTGGAATCTAAGGTAAATGCAAGGAAACCTCTCCCCTGAGATCTCAGAGGCAGGTCCTCTTTGGCAAAACCAACAATGCCCCGATACCGCGCATATGTGAGATCTCAGCTTCTCTGTCCCCAACTCGCTTTCACGTCTCCTGTCCTGCGCGCACTTTCTGTCGCTCCCCGTGTCTGCAGGACCCACATGGCCTGGGCTCTGGGGCTTGGACTCACACATGTTCAGCTGCCGGACGAAGCTGGCCATGTTGTTGTGTTTGAAATACTTGGGCAGCACCTCTTTGGCAAAGCGTCCTTGGTCGAACACATGGAAGCTGGTGCCGTTCTGCAAAAGAGATAAGGACAAAGGTGAAGTCAGAGGAGCATCCCTGACCACGAGAGGGGCCTGGGAGGAGGCAATTCCCCTTGGGTCCTACAGCGGGGTAGTCGTGCTCGCTGAAGCTGAGAAGAGCGACAAACAGCCTTCAATGACAGTTGTACTCCCTTCAGTTCTGGTACAGTCAGTCCTCTACGACTGCAGTTTTGATCGTTTTCTACTAAGCTTTGTCACTGCTTAGTTGAGAGCCTTGGACGTGAGAAAGTAATTGTAGACTTTTGCATCCAACTAGCTGGTAGCCTGCGATCGTCTCCCCTTGCGTGGACCTCACAGAAAGACTCTGGTGTCTGAAGAATGTCCTGGAAAGAGGGAATTGCCATTATAATCCCTCAATCTGCTTGTATCGGTCTAACTCCGACCCATCTGCTCCAGAGCACAGCAGTCCCGGAGGGAGCACTGCCTGGAGACACGGTACAAAAACAGAGCAAGGTAATAAAGCAAATCATCCCTGGAGATACCACACTGACCCAGAATATCTATGCACCTTCTGTTGATTATTTTTGAAAGTACGCAGCCACAAGCGCAACTGCAAAATGTAAACAGTCATGCTTTACAGTCCAAGCTAGCGACACACATGTTACCCAGATAAAACATCCATTTCTGGGGTTGCATTGCCAGGATCTGTGACTGCAGAACAACACAAACTGCCCGGGACCGCTGGCAGAGACAGACAGGCTGCAGGCCATGCGCTTCCCCTACCTGCTGACAGTTAAGCTGGTCTAGAGAGCGCCTGTGAGATACAACGCACTGAAGCTGCCTGGAAACATTTTGCAAACAGCAATGCATGGGACCTTTTTGAGAGACAGAAGAACTAGCAATTAATTCTGATCTGCAACCAACACTTAGAAACAACGTTTTTTCAATCTCCGACCTCAGCAGATCAGTGTCTCCAGGATACAGGGACAGGGGGACCACCTGAAATCCTATCTCTGCTCTGGATCAGGACGGAGCACCAGGAATTCAGAGGAATAAAGAATTATGATTTCAGACATGGAGTTCGAAGCATACGTGGCTTTTTTGTAAACCTGCAGAGAACGGGATCTCCCAGGGGCTCACATTGGCTTTGCTTGTGGAGAGAGAAAGAGCTGCAAAGAGCTGCCTGGGGAACCAGCCAGCCGTGCAGCCTAAGCTCTCCACAGCTTTGTGCAGGGACAGGCAAGATGCAGAGAGCTATGCCAGGGCAAAGAGAGTGGCAGATATCTGGGACTCATCACCTCAGCTGCAGCCGTGTCCAAGGGACAGCTAGCTAAAGACACCAGGGTCTGCACGACGTTGGCAGCGAGGTGTCCGAGACCAGCACAGCCACAGGCATCCTCCTGCTGTGTTGAGCATTATTCCCAGCAGTCAGGGTGTGTGTCAGCTTGGGGGTTATTTCGAAGCAGAGTGGTTTTTGACAGAGGAGGACAGTGTTTCATAAGAGCGAGCACTCAGGCTCTGCGTGCAGTAAGAGCGTACCAGCAATGTGCGGGTCCTACCACGCACCCATCACAGGGTCCGTAGCTGCACGGGCTCACTCAGGGCTGCCTGGAAGTTTCCAAAATGGGAGTGGAATCACAACCACGAGAAAGCTCAGTGACTAAAGAGGGGCCGGCGTGTGCCAGTAGCCTGCCCATGGCCACCAGAAAACAGCCAGCTGGCAAACCCTGCTGCCCTACTCATTGCCACCACATTCCCATCACCAAAAGGTGCCAGTTCCCTCTGTGCTCTGGCTCATTTGTCAGCTCTAACAATTCACCCTGCACGCTCACAAACACACCACTTTAGGTCAGCTGTACTTCTTGCTCCTTGTTCCCTGCAGCAGACACTGAACATGACTGTTTGCCTTGACAGTGCCCTTTGACTGTCACCAGAGTCTTTCCTACCATCCTTTACCCCATGCAGCAGAAGCAAAGGTTGGTCAAGTGCTTAAGGGATTCACTACTAATCCGTACGCTGAAATCATCCTCGTAGACTGAGCTTGCAGACATGACAGCCGGGACCAGGCTTTCCCAACACTGCAAACGCTGTTCTGGGGCCAGAGCTGGTTTATGCTGTGTCCCTTGTGCTTCTGCCCACTCACTCTCTCTGGGAGATGGCTGTGCATCCCAGGCTGGGCAGGCTGATGTAAAATGAGAAACATGAGGGTCTCGTGTACCTGAACATCTCCTTACGGCCTCTCTTGAGAGGTCATTCCTTTGAGTTCAGGGCTGCAACGTTCTCAGAAGCTGGTGCACCCAAAAGGGTTCCTACAAACACAAGAGACTTTGGAGTTACTGTGTGTTCACTGATGAACCGTGCATGTGCCTGCTTGTTCCCAGGCAGCAGCTGTGTCTTGCTTGGCTTACTTCATGGGAGCACAGGCTGGGAGATACTTCTCTGCCCAAGGCAAAATTCACTCTGCAGCATGTCAGTCTTGGCAGATGCTTATCTTAACCGGTTTTGACAGACCCATGGTGACAGACACCCTGTGCCCTTGTCCAGGCAAGCTACTCCAGCAATTTGCTAGGAGTTCTTCCTAACTGCATCTTCCATTTCAAACATTTATTTAGTTACTTCTCGTCCGATGTGCCATGGACACAGACAGTAGACTTTTCCTTTCCACCTTACAACAGCGTTTAGTGCATATATAAACCATTACCATGTTTCCTCTCCATCTCTTCTCCTTCATGCTAAGAAACAGCTCATAGGTCCTTATAGGTCCTATTTTCTAAGAGTTCTGATTACGTCCAGAGATCTTAGGCATGCGCACAATTTCTCAGCTCCAACAATAATGATGGAGAACGTGGGAAGCTTAGACACATAAAAGCCTTACCAAAACCTCCCAAGAATGTGGCTGTAGCCTATGTTAGGTTAAAGGAAAGCAGAGCGTGGTGGTGGTGGGCAGTCAAAAATAACCTTGTAAATGTAACAGAGAGGGGGCTATTTATACATGTTAGAAAATCCTTCCTAATTTGAAAGTCCTTAGTTAAAACATGTGATACCAAAACTTCGTGGTTCTCAGTTTTTCATGGCCATATAATACCAACATCAGAAAGCAACCATCGCCTTGGATAACAATGCAGCTCAAATCCTATCTCAGTTTTTGAATGAAAACTCTGCTGGACACAAACACATGACAGAAAGGCTGTTTTAGACTTTTCCCCCCTTTAACTCTACTTTTGTTATAGATTCTTGATTTTGGAGAATAAATTTAGGCACACAACTCATCTGATAACTCCCTGCTGAACACAAATCTCATTATTTGCAGCAAGTCTTAGGTCAAAAACGCAATGTGGTATCAAAATGCTGTAGGAAGGGGACAAAAAAATAATTTTAATTCTCTGATTGCACTTAGTATAGCAATGCCTCAGTGACAAATAAGGAGCCAGAGCAAAGCAATCTATCCCTATGAAGCTGTGCAGACAAAACATACACACATCGCCATGATCATCACACAGACTCGTGGCAAAAATGAAGTAAAGCTCTTCCAAAATGTGAGTGACTCAGGGTGCCAGCCTGAGCTCTGTTTAAACTACAGGTTTTAGCCTGAGGTCTGAATGCTCTTTATCTGCTGCCTTCTCCCAAGGCATTTGTGAAAGGCTAAGAAACACATGTGAGATGATAGTACAAACAGCAGTGGAATTTTTTTTTTTTTTCTACAAGATTGAAGCAAAGTGAAAAACCTCTCTCTCTTTAAGAGCCTGAATGTTTAGAAGATTCAATATTAGCCAGCCTTTAAGATGCTTGAAGTGAAATGTGTAAATGTTGTTTGTAAAACATTCCCAAACCAGTTGTCCCGTTGAAACAGAAAAGCCACACTATTGCATCGAAATAGCATCAAGTGTCTCCAAAAGGCCCCCCCCGAGCAAGCCTTCATCCCTTCCGCTCCCCCGGTCAGCTGGCCAGCCCGTGTCAAGCAAAGGGGAGCTGCTGCGTGACGCAGGTCTCGGGCCTCGCACCCGGGCACTCAGTGACGCCCGATACTGGCTGTACTTACAGCACTCCAGCAGATGAGATGGTTCGTCTCCGGATCTTCCACCAGCGTCCAGAGTTTGGTTAGGAAGGCTGGCACGTTGCTGGAGTACCCGTCCATCGCCAGAGAGCTGGGTGAATCCTGCATAGTTTTCCAGCGTCCCAGCTACGCTAACCCCATTGCTCTCGGCGTGCCTGCCTCCCTGCACGCGTGTGCGTCCGACAGAGAATGAACCGCCGAATTTTATCCCGGGCCAGCGGAAAAGTAGGCTCCCAGGGAGTCACATCAGCAGTGCTGCTTGCACTCTTAAAAACTCAGCACAATGCGATGGCATCACCAGCCCCAGAGAACAATACACAGAATGAAAATGCACCGCAGCTGATCTCACAGAGCCGTGAATAAATACGCAGTGTCATGCAAAGGGAACACGTGCTGTGCACCTTATGCTGGGAAGTTAGCAAGTCACCGGAGTGAACCCACCTGCTGAGGGTCTGCAGGGCGCCCAGGCACAGCAATGCCACGTTTGTGAAGGCACCCAAATTGTTCTATTGGAATTTTCTTGTCCTAAATATTGGCTGGCACAGACGAACAAGGGCTGGCCAGACCTCAGGGCTGCGCAGCTTTGGCAAGGTTTTGAAAAGTCAGAATTGTAAGTTGGTTTGGCTACAGATCTCATGTTGTTTGTCAAGAGAAATGGATTGGGCTTTTAGGTAAGAAGAGAAAGTGATGACACCAGCTACACATAGAATCTAGATGACAATATGCTTTATTACTATTGTTATTATAAATGCTTTAGATAGCTCTAAATAGGTGCTCGCGGTGTAGCTTTATGCCAGGATCATTTCAACTCACAAACTGCTTTTCAAATAATACTCACCACAATCTTTGGTACAACAGACCAACACACACGTATCCTCATTCAGATAGACAGAAGATAATGTCCACGTGAATGCAGATACCAGATGCAAAACCTGTTAACACTCCTGATTCTCCTAAGGGACACCAACAACGTAATGAAAACAAAGGTCTTTGCAAAAGGCATTTGAATTCTTACCTGGAAATCTGCCTTCCTGAGCAACAGAAAGGCAAGATGGACAAGGGAATTTGCAGGCCATGTGCCTTTTATTACCACCTTGTCAACGCTTTTCCTTAAGTGCTTTTTCTCCTGCTTGTATTTCCTAACGTAATTCAGCTCCTGTTCTATCCCTCCAAGCTGGAAGCTACCCAACAACGGGATAACAGGGGAGTTCACCACTACTGGAATACCAAAAGAGGAATTATCAAGGTTAGAGCGGATATTCCATCGGATGACCACAGTTTGTTGCTGTAGCTCACTGAATCTGCATGGCTAAGTACTCCACTGGGCAGAAACGTCCGCATTGAAGCTTCTACTTCCTTAACTATTTCAGTAGTTACTGGACACCTGACACAGTGTGCTTGACTTTGAGCTGCTTTTAAAATGGAAAATCAAAATCAAATTTTGCTGAAGTCTGCAGTAAAAACCCACAAAGGGTAAATCCAGCATTCCGGCTAAATAAAGAAGCAAAGAAGAAAAAAGACCTGCCCTATATACCGCCAGTAAAGAAAATAAGGGGAGGGGGGGAAGTTCTACTTGTCTGTACAACCCTTTGTCTACCACATTTGAGTGTAAATGCTTGGTCTGCAGGATGGGTGTGCATCATACGTAACAGCCAGTGCTGGTGAGCAGCACGTTCTCAGTGAGTGCAGAGGGCATTTTGCAGCACTTTCCTCGTAGACCTAAATCTTCTTTCCCTGTCCTCTTGCAGATCCTCACGACTTCCCCAGGCAGTCAGCAGGAGCTGGTCACGGAACTCTTACTGGTTTCCAGGGGTGCCGTTCCTTGGTGACCTTCAGAGTGTATTGTTTCAGACTGGGGCAGTGCGTGAGGAACGCTTCTACCACCTCCTGGCTGACCACACAGTAGCAGTGGATCTCCAACAGATTTCTGCACTGCCTGGCCAGATCTACTAGCGAGGAATTTAAGTCCTCCGAGGACGTGGTTTGCAGCGTCAGCTTCTTTAAGGTACTGCTGTAGCTCTGGGTGACAAACCTAATCTGATTTACCATGTAATTATAGGTATTCAGTTGCAGCGTGCTCACAGGTATGTTCAGCTTTAGGATCCGTGGTATTTTGCAGGCAGGGACCGTATGATCAAACTCTAGGTCTACACAGAGTTGAGGATGCTTTCTACTTACAGCAGCCCAGAGCTCTTCTCAGATGACTGGTATATATTTGTCCAGGCGCTCACAGAAAATGTCTAAATGGATGAAAGGTGTTCTTTCAGGCTTGAGCAGTTCTCGAAATACATCGTCAGACAAACTGGCATAGTAAACCCCCAAGGCTGAGAGTTTGGGGCATGCTCTGAGAACTTTCCTGACGGTGTCTGGTGCCACGTTGCATACCAGGGTGCGGTTGTTGATGAACAAAGTGTGCAAGTTGGGGTTGGTGGTAGCTAAGAGTTCCACAAGCTCATCATCGAGAGTGAAGGGCATTTTTCGAAAATCAATATGCTGAAGGTCTATCTGGTTTTTGGCGTTACATATATTCCGTATGCTCTGCAGGATGTCCTGGCCAGAGTAGAAATAGGGGTTCTCCCCGTGGCACACAATGCACAGCTGCTGCAGTTTGTGGTTCTGTTTTGCCAACACATCCAAGATACGTGTCACATTCTTCCGGTTGACCTCCTTGGACTGGTCAAACACAATCTTCAGGTGTTTGATTTGGCTGAGGAACTGGAGCAGGCTCTGCAGCATGCCTTCCTCTTCCTCTGAATCACAGCTGGAAGGGTAAAAGAAACTCTTTAGTCACTGTGAACGCCGAGCTGAGCAACCGCTAAGCAGCTACTCTCCTTTACTAGTGTTTCTGCAGACATCAACAGATTCCCCAGATGTTTCTCCACACTTGATGCCTGGAGAGTCGCTGTACGGCCAAACACTGAAGGAGGCAGGAGGTGAGAAGAGTCAGTCCTCGGAAAGACCCATCAGAGAAGTAAATGTCACGACAAGTCTAACTTGTCTCATTTTCAAATGGCAACTCGGAACAACGTATCTAAGAATGTAGTATTTCCCATAAAATCCAAAACTTCATCAGCAACTGAAAAAACCCAGCACATAACACAATTTTCTCTAGTATATGAAGAGGTGCTAGTCATTTAAAATAATATCATCACCCACAGAAATCAAAATTAATGTCAGTCATGTCATAGCAGAGTGGTGTAAATGTCTGACATGAACTGGGAACAACGCTCTCGTTAGGCCTGCAAAGATGCTCGGACGTTAGAAACCGACCCCTCTCACCTGATCTCTGTGAAATGCCAAACAGAGCTGGAAGCAACAGCTGCAGCCCACTGTCTGCACACCTGGAAGACTGCGTATCTATCGCGAAGAGGAAGATAACAGAAAATCTGGATGAGGATTTCTTCCGGGATGTAGTCCCACGGTTCTGGAGCTGGAGCAGGCATTTTGCCGATGCAGTCCGGTTTAAAAACAGGATAAATTTCCAAAACGGCAATTAATTCTCCACAGTCCCTGTTCATAAAAACAAAACAAACAAAAAAAAGAGACAAACACACACACATTAGGATTTATTTAACAAATCAAACCAATGCAACTGGATCACAGAGCGGGGGGTCAAAATTTTTTCAAACTTGAAATTTCACCAAATTTTGAAACTGAACACAGAAGTGAGGAAAATGTGTTGGCAGGTGTTTTGCACAGCCTTTTCGATCAGTCCCAAGAAGCTGGGTGACACTTTTCAAGAGTTACAGATGTCAGGCCAAAGCTTTTGGGGGAAAAAAGCGCCTTTTTTCCTGCACTCTGAGTAACAAAAATGCAAGGGAATTTTCTAGTACTGCTGCACTGGTATTCAAAAAGCTGAGACGGATTCCTCAAACTGCAGGGGAGAAAAACAACCGCTTTGCAAGCAGAAGCTCTGCACAAAAAACAGAAGGCCTACAGCAGAAACCAGCAGCTTAATTACAGTGGTCCTTGCCTGTGATAAGACATTGCAGTTTGGGAACAAAAAAAAAAAGCTTTATTACTGTGACTCCAGTTCTCAGAAATTGCATTTCTATACATGTCTGACTTAAAAATGGAAAAGCGTATTTTGATTAACCTTTCACGTGAACTCTCATGCAAAAGAGTGAGCACCTGGGAAGAAGGCTGAGGTTCATAGCGTCAGACCATCGCCTAACTTTTTCATTCTTTTTCTTCCAAAATGTCCTGTAGCCATCTTCTAGATTTCTGCACAAATAAAACTACCAACGTGGCATTTTTTCAACCCCCTCATCAACAAGCGAGGGGTTTTTAAATGCAATCTTTTCCTTCCTAGGCTAGCACTGGAGTGTGGGCCAACTCTCGCCATTCTCCCTCTGAACTTCACGGCATGCCCTCTCGCTTCTGCAGCCCCAGGTCCTGGAGTCACTGCATTATCTCAGCATCACGGGTTTCATTTGGACGAAAACCTCTGCTTCCAGATCTCCTTGAAGCAGGGAAAGAACTGAAAAACACAAGTACGGCGTAGCGATGCAGAAAGCATCACGAAGAGAGGAACACAATAGCACATTTTTCTAGAATACACTGCTTTGAAGTGTGACTCATTATTTTGAGGTGGCAGGAGCATAGCAGCCATACTATCTTATCTACCATCGGATCAGCGACAACCCCTTTCCACCCACCGCCGAGCTCAAACAGCCAACTGATACAGTCCTGCTTCCTTCCTGGGAACTTGCTGTCGTTTGTCGTTTTTCTCTGACAATCCCCTTGACAGCTCAGATGCTGCTCTTGTACTTTTAGCTGCTTTTAACACAGGCTCTAATACCCATTTGCCAAAACGTTAAACTGCCCTTTGCCCTACCTGAAATCTTAGGTGTTCAGCTACTTTCACTTTCATTATGATATTTTGCCTTAAAGCCTGGGCCCTTGGAGTCACGTAAAAGGGACCCTAAATCTCAGAAAGTAAGAGTGCATTTCTAGCCACGGTGACTGCTTGGAAAAGCTTAAAAATACGGCCCAAGAGCAGGAACGCAGAAAGGCAAAATCGTCAGTGCTGCTTTAAGTAACTGAATGGCTCTGGGTCAGCGAGGAGCACTGGTTCACAGTCTGTGAACGCTGTGGGTTGGTGTAGGTCCACCCCGGGTGCCTGCCCCAGCGAGGACAGCTGGGTCCGGGCTGGATCTCGTGAGCCGCCGAGGACCTCCGCGTTTTCTTAACCGCACGACGGAGGAGCGCTGCCGGCTGCTGCGCCGAGCTTCGTCAGCTCTCTGCACAGCAGGCCCCGAGGCCGGGAGCGAGCGGCCGTGGCCCAAACAGGAACAGGCGGTGCTGTGCTCGGGTGAGACGCCCAACGCCAGCGGGACGGACGCCCAACGCCAGCGGGACGGACGCCCAACGCCAGCGGGACGGATGGACACCCAACGCCAACGAGGAACCCCCCGCCGCGGTGTCCCCTCCAGCCCCGGGCAGGCAGGGAAGGGGCGCAGCGTACCTCTCGGAGCAGAGCCCGTCTTCCTCTGCGCTCCCCGCCTGCGGCTCCCAGCACCAGCTGCGCCCCGGAAGGAGGAGCGGAGGAGGAGATGCCAAAAATAACAGCGGGGAGAGAGGCGCCTTCCCTGCCCCCGGCGTGGGAGCCGGGACGCTGCGCCGGCCTTCATGGGAAGGCACGGATCCACAGCCCTGTCCTCCTCCTCCTTCAGCACCCGTCCCCCCGCAGCCGCCCAGCACCCCGCTTCCCCGCGGGGCCCCAGCACGGGCCCTTCCACGCTGCAGCCGTGGCACACGATCGAACCCCGACACCCAAATCTCATCCCGGCTGAGCCCCTGCCTCTCCCCTCACTGGCGTCTTTACTTCCCAAGCGGGAAACAACAGGGAGAAACTCCCGAGTGCCCACCAAGCACTTTGATTTCGCCGCCCGGGATGCTCCCTGAACGCACACACTCAGCAAGGGCTGGCGGAACTGAAACTCGGGCCTCAGCCGCCCGTTCCTTTTTTACCCCCTCAGTACACAGCGAGCAGATTAGCTTCGAGGAGAAGTGTTTACAGGACACGGGCGGGTGACAGTCCCCACAGCAACTCGCCCTGTGCTCTGGGAACCCGCACCGCTTCAGGCTTTTTTTTTGTAGAGGAAGGCTGGGATGTCTGAGCTCGTGTAACCCCTTTAACCCTTAAATTCACGAACTCACAAGTTGCTTCTTAAACTGTCAGCGAGTGAACCCCAGGTTTCCCGAAGCGCTGGCACCTCCAGGCCACTGACCCTGACGCGGGCTGTGGGTGCTGCCTGGCCCTGGACAGGAGAGCACCCAGGAGACACAGCCTGGATTAACCCCTTCAAGAATTTATTTCAGTTATGTTTCTCCTTTGGCAAACAAATTCGCTTATATTGTTAAAATACTTTTGTTGTAAAATAGCATTAAATATACATGTATTTTAAATATATATACATATATATAAAATCTTGTATAATGCTTCCCACTTTTGATGGAAGCTCAGTTCCCCAGGGAGTTTGTGCAAAGCGACTGCCAAACCAAAGCGAGAGCAGCTAGCACAGAATCACAGAATCACAGAATGGTCGGGGTTGGAAGGGACCTCTGTGGGTCACCCAGCCCAACCCCCTGCCGAAGCAGGATCACCTACAGCAGGCTGCACAGCACCACGTCCAGGCGGGGCTTAAATATCTCCAGAGAAGGAGACTCCACAGCCTCCCTGGGCAGCCTGGGCCAGGGCTCTGTCACCCTCAGAGGGAAGAAGTTCTTCCTCGGTTTCAGCTGGAACTTCCTCTGC
>Ga0065711_1046340_pt1 | contig 12943 bp, 13 predicted proteins | sample Hoacrofraction12_FD_59098 | JGI IMG/M metagenome (GOLD analysis project Ga0065711, IMG submission 59098) | Hoatzin crop microbial communities from Cojedes, Venezuela - Epithelial fraction 12 v2 (version 2) | ecosystem: Host-associated > Birds > Digestive system > Esophagus > Crop | place... | reverse complement strand
CCTGCTGTAGGTGACCCTGCTTCGGCGGGGGGGTTGGACTAGATGACCCACAGAGGTCCCTTCCAACCCCTACTATTCTGTGATTCTGTGATTCTGTGATTCTGTGATTCTCCTCCTCCAGAAATGCATCTGCCTCCAGGCTCACCTTTTAGGAAAGTAGGAGACCTCGCATCACTGCTTAGTAATAACTCAGTTACTATATACATTGTGCACCAATACATATAGTCCAACGTATATGTTCTTGTATATATAGACACCCTACTGCAAGGACAATGTCAGATTTTCTGCCCCATAGTTAAATTATGATGGTCTGTTAAACAACTCACAGCACTGGGCGAGCTATTCTGAAGAGCAGTGCCTTCACAGTTTCAGAATATGAACGTTTGCTGATGATACAAAACTTTTCAGAGGAAGACTAGTGCTGTCAGAAGAACTGCAGAAAATGAAAATCATCAACTACGTTTCAAATGATAATACAGTATATATATATATATATATATGGCAAAAGAGGCACATAAAATAAAACACTCCTGACTCCTGACTAAGAAGAGAGCCTCTGAACTGATACTATCACTCAGGAGTAAAACTTGGGGGCTGCGACAGTTTCATGGCAACAACAGCTCAGGGTTCAAGAGTGACTTCTGGGAAAGACAAAACGGAGAACTTAATTCTGTCCCTGTATAAATCCATGCTCTCCTAAGTCCTTGCTAGATACTGGGATGCTAGGTGTTCTGTTCTGATACTTTCCCCACTTCCCCTCAAAGAATGTCTTAGAAAAGATATAGGGCTAAGAAAGGTTCAAAGAAGGGTCACAAGATGATCAAAGGCATGGTACCGCTCTAAAGAAAGCACAGTTTTGGAAGTTATGTCTCTAGTTTGGGCAAAGGATGACTGTGGGAGTCTTACCGAGATTTATAAAATAAAGCAAGCTATAGAGAGGGTGATTAGGGATTGATTGATTCCTTATTTTTCTCTAGTACAGGAGCAAGAAGGCACCAATTCCAGTGAATGCCATGTTTGATCGAGTTTTGCCTTATGTACAGCATGCAGAGAGCTCCTTGACATAGGCTGATGTGGGTGTTCATGTGGCTTCAGGAACTGACTGTATAAGATCATAGGGCAGAAATTAACTGAGAGTTATAAATGCATAAAATCACTCTGGTTCAGGATCTCCCTAAGCTGCAAATGATTGAAGGCAAGAAAAGTATTCATGAGAAGAGTGGTACATATCTTCCAGTCTTCCTGAAGGACTTGTGTTTGACTGCAACCAAAGTAAGGATTAGATGGCCACTTAAGCTCCTACATTATCCGACAAGTCTCTTCAGGCTTCCAAGTATGCTGTTAGGTGAATTAAGGCTATGGGCTAAGAGCTAAAAATACTGCATGCCTTATATTTTTGGACACAATAGGATATTTCAGACTGTGCATAAGTTGCTGGATAGTTAATGGTAACAAATGTCCCTCAGCTCCTGCTGACTTCATTACACTGACCCTGCTGTTGCACACTGGTCAGAGAGGGTAGAAGCCCGGGACCACCTATGCCTAGCAGGCAGTTTTTGCAAACCTGAGAAATCCAGGGATTTTAGGAAAAAGTTTGCATTGTGTGTGAATCACAACAAAAATGAAGAGCTTTCTTGCATCTGGCAATGTGTGCTCGCAGCCCAGAAGGCCAACCGCATCCTGGGCTGCATCAAAAGCAGCGTGGCCAACAGGTTGAGGGAGAGGATTCTGCTCCTCTGCTCCGCTCTGGTGAGACACCATCTGGAGTCCTGCATCCAGCTCTGGAGCCCCCAGCACAGGAAAGACATAGAGCTGTTGGAGTGGGTCCAGAGGAGGGCCAGAAAAATGCTGAGGGCTGGAGCACCTCTCCTGTGAGGACAGGCTGAGAGAGTTGGGGTTGTTCAGCCTGGTAAAGAGGAGGCTCTGGGGAGACCTTACAGCAGCCTTCCAGTACCTGAAGGAGCCTACAAGAAAGCTGGAGAGAGAGTTTTTCAAGGGCATGTAGTGACAGGACAAGGGGTAATGGCTTCAAACTCAAAGAGGGTAGGTTTAGATTAGATATAAGAAAGAAATTATTTACAATGAGGGTGGTGAGGCACAGGCACAGGTTGTCCATAGAAGCTGTGACTGTCCCCTCCCTGGCAGTGTCCACGGCCAGGTTGGATGGAGCTCTGAGCAATCTGGTCTAATGGAAGATGTCCCTTCCCGTGGCAGGGAGTTGGAACTAGATGGTCTATAAGACCCCTTCCAACCCAAACCATTCTATGATTCTATATTAAGTATATATTACCTTTAACAGTAATATACAGGCGTGCAAATGAACATTACTCATGGGAAAGATGGAGCTGGCAACCCTGCTCAGAGCAGGACAATTCCCAGCAATGGTGTGAAGATCCACGAGCTGCCTGTAGCAATTCCATGTGTGGACTTTGGACACATTTTTTTTGTTGTCTGAATGGTGGCCCTTGTGCCCAAGGAGCAATTCTGATGGTTGCAGAGAGGATGTGGTGGCATTGAGTATTTGTGGGGGTGTGTGCTTTGTTGATTGAAAAAATACATGAATTCAAAACAGAAAAAATAACACTGAAGTGATTGTGTCTTATCGTTCTGAAACCATCATGCTAGAAACAGCTAAAATAGATAAAAGTCCATGGGCATTTGTCATATAAAAAAATCATTTTTTTGTATAGTATGCTTTCTTAAAATTTGAAAGTAAGAAGCATTGCTAGTGTGGCAAGAAGACTGTAGATGCTTGGTATCTAGGTGCACGTGGCTTCAACCACATATAGGTAAGATTTAGAAAGCAAAAATAACTATTGTCTAATTTACGAGCATAGCGCCAAATTTAGCTGCTGGTCCTCCACATTTGAGAAAACCAAGTCACACAGAGAGCTCATTTCAGACAATTCTGAATCAGGACCATCAGGATCAGTTTCAGCTGCAATTCAGTATTGACTCATAATTCTAAGTAATCATTCTCTGAGAAAAAGCTGCTGATGTGTCCTTTGCAATTGTACTGAGGCAGTAACCTTTACTCTGTATTTTTGGTCAACAGTCATAAAGGTATTATAATATACCAGGAATTCCTGTTACAAAAATATCATTTGCATCTGCCTCTTAGAACTATACACAATCAAAGGAAATCAGTTAAGATAAATAGAAATGGTATCCAATACCATATGTTACTGACATCAGGACTCTCTGCATATGACTGATGCAGGTCTCAGAAAAAAAAAAAAAGTAGGAAAGGAATCAATTTTACCTGGAGTAGAACTTTAATAAGCACAATTAATAGCAACTGTGAAATGATGACGTGAACTACGAGGGTGAAATGATGGCAAACTGTGAAACAGTGCTGATTTCAGCTGAAGTCAAAGATTTTTTTTCCTTGGAGTAGAGAAGTTGGGTTTATCAGAGCTCACTTTCCTACTTAGGTTACTGAAACACCACCATGCTCACCAGCAATTAGGAGACAAAACATCTTTTCACAAGCAAACTCTGGGTAAGAATGATTTCAGCAAGCTCAGCCTCCTTTCTAGTACAGCCATTAGCCCATCTACATAACTCACGCAGAACCTCAGATGGCATTAACCCTTGAACTGGAGTTCACTCCACTGAACCTCCGCCCGGCTAGAATTTTACAGTGAGAATAAGAACGGGATTTTCTGGGGACTTCCCTGTTGCTGTGCCATTTAACCTAAAAAGCTCTCGGACACCCCAGCAGCGGACAACAGCAGGGCGCTGCTGAACACATGGAGAGGTGAACAAGCAAATCCCACCAGGCGTTCAGTGCTCTGGGCCCCCTTGACCTTCACTGCAGTTAGTGGTAGCTGCACCTCAGCAGCACTGCACTTCTACATTGCTCGGCTGTGGAGCAATCATCTCTTCCTCCACTTTTTGTCTCCTCAGAAGGGGAATATTTTGCAACATAAATATAATGGAGAGATAAATAAATGGAAATTTTAAAATGGCCCAGCATGGAAAAAATGAACAGTTGTAGCAAAGGACAAATTTGTGGCTATGCATCTGATGGGATGGCCTTCACACGCCTAAGGCTTGGAGATCTAACAGAAGTAGCTCTTGGAGCTGTTTTTAATGCCCATTTTTTGTCAGGATATGCTAAGAGCCCAGATGGCAGCAATGCGTAAACATTATGCCTTGTGAAAAAACTTAGCACGTCTTCCCCTATACAAGAGCAAGCAAGAGAGTGTGAAGTAACAAAAACCTCAAGTATCAATTTCTTCTTATTAAGGCCGCGTTCCTTGCATTCCTGCTACTTAAAGTTCAGATGGTGCCTCAAGAATCCCGACAATTCTATCATTCAGCTCTTGCTCTGCTACAAAAGTTCACACATACAACAGTACGAATTGCCATTTTGCTCTCCCTCTTCATCGGTTTTATTTCCACAGCTTGTATGAGGAATATTTAATTACACAGCAACTCTGGGAGAAGTCTGCATGTTCTTTGTATGAAACTATCACCTGTGAAATGAAGGAGATAACGTTGTCATGAGCTATAGCAGCTGATTTTCTCTGAAGCTTCTCTCAGATCTCTCAGGAATGTGAAATAATTCCTACATATGGGATTTCCATCCCAGGACTTTCACCTGTGAACTCCTTGACGTGGGTGTCACATCCTATTAGCTACAGTGTAAAGTACGAACAGTGTAAAGTGCTCTGTGAAAAGTAATGGTAGACGCACACAGCGTCTTCAGGTGGCTCCTTTTAACAAGAAATAAAAGTGACTACTCAAGGCACTGCCTCAGCACAGCATCATTCCCAAATATAAATGTATTTCTGTGTGCCCCAGAGCATTAGCTAGTGGGCAAGGTCAGTGTATCAATAAAAATACAGACAATTTGTTCCTTCTTCACTTACAGAGTCATAGTTTTCACCGCGCTTCCCCTCAGGGGCCGGTTGTACGTGTCATAGAGCTGGCCTTTGCAGAAAAGCCGCTGCCACCAGAGCCACCGGCGTCGTGGCAGAAGGCCAGGCACAGGCTGCCGGCACCGGGGCATGGTGGTGAGCCCGCGCCCTTCTGCTCCCCCGGGGCACCGCAGCCTGGTGCCATGCCGGCAGCCCGCAGCCCCGCCTCGCTGGAAGCAGACCGGTGCAAATAAAGTTCAAGGTAACTTTACAGATCAGGGTCATGTTCCTTTCCAACCGCCCATGTCTATAAAAAGCAGACAATGCCTCGCTGTGTGGCTGAAATGCTCTCCCCTGCTGCTGCTGTGTAGCTCCACGCGCGCTGTTATTCCTGCCGTGTGGAACTCTGGCTCTATGGCTGCCGAGAGCCCAGCTGAGAAATCTGGGAAATGTGAGTGTGAGACACACCAGGCTAAGAGCATCCTGTACCAGATCCTTAACAAAGAGCGTGGAAGTGAGACCAAATGGCACCAGCAGTACCGCAGTCCCCTCCGTGCCTTGGGAAGCAAGGGCTGCTCTTGTGCGGACGGGAGAAGAGCTGTCCTGAAAACTCCTGAAGCCACGTGCAGAAGAGCTTCTGAAGTGCTCTTGAAGACTTTAACTTTTATTAGAAACTTGCCTTCATTTTATCACGTGCCTTGGGAGGATCAGCTTGTCCTCATACAGCAGAACTGGTCCCCTCTTTTTGTCCTGGGCATGGCACAAGAATGGGAGGATTTTGACCTCAGAGAGCTTTCAGCCCCTAGTTTATTGAAAAAAATCCTCCTCAATCAGTCTTTGACAGCTAGCAATGAACTGGGCAGCTCGTCACTGGGAGCATCTTTAGCAGAAGTTCAGAAGATGAAGAATTTATTGTGGAAATTCTGGGACCTGGACTTAAGTGCAAAAGAGTATGCTTATCTTAAGGGAATTATTCTTTTTAATTCTGGTAAGTCGTCCTGAAAATTACACAGGTGATTATGTGCCTAGAAGGACATTCGGTATTTTCATTTGCGTATAGACAAATGTTTAGTTTTAACCTTTTCTATGAATATAGCTACATGGTCTCAAAAATCTATATTCCACAATTTAATGATTTTCTGCCTGAATCAGTTTATTTAGCTTCCTTGGATGTGTGCAGTAGGTCACCCACTGTAAGCCAAACCAGTTTCTATTAGACAAATTTTAAGTCACAAAGAATTAACTGTGTCACTTCAAACTGATTTCCAGTTCAAAGGTAATACAGCAGCCTCATCCGTAGTACGGCAAAGGAGAGATGGTACACGGGTACCTGAGCAGTATTTTAACACAGCCTTCCTCTGCAGCAAGAAAGCTGGAGAAGACAAAATAATCTATATCATCTTTTTTGCATCAATGAGGCAAAAGATCCCTGCACTGAGGTTACGCAGCTTTTATTTGTTTATTTATCCTCTAGCATCTCTACATTCCAAGCCTGGGACAGCGGGCACGGAGCAAACTCCAGGCTAGTGACTGCATCCTCTCACTTCTGATGCCAAATTCAGGCGCTTTAGGAAAGTTGTCTAGGTCAGCACCATGAAGCACGTGAGTCATTAAAAGCCGAGCTCTAAGTCCACCAAAGCAGATGGAAAGACTTCTTGACTCCAGGCTGCTCTGGCTTGGCTCCCTGACTCCTTCCGCGGCAGTCACTGCTGTTGGCTGCACTGCCAGCAGCGTGCTATACTTGGGACTGCACCAAAAGGATACTTGGATGCTTCCGTCATTCCACGATATTCCTTGCGGTGAATGGTTTACAGGCTGCTCAAAGGCTACACTGACTTCATATTTGTTTCCAGTAGGATTCAAATTCTGATGCTTGAGGTGTAATGCCATCCAGATGTTTGGTATTCTCTTGTGCGTCTGTGTTGCAGCATCAAACCAGTGGAGTTGATTTCAGTGCAAGTTATTTTCTCAGTTTTTCACAATAAAATCAGGCTGAAAGGAACCTCTGGTTATATCCAGGGTGATGATAAGAGGAGAAATCTCTCATCTGCAGCGGCTTACACAGTTTAACTAGCAGGCATTTTTATTGTCTCTGTGGATAAAAAGCGATTTTCAGCTCAGGATAAAGCAGCAGAAGCAGCGTTACGTTCTGGATTTGTGCCTTCCAACGCCTGCTGCTCCACCGGGTGCCGTACGGGAGGCCCAGCAGCCCTTCACGGCGGCTGCAGATGCTGCCCAGAGTTTTGGTGGCACTTCCTAGTCCTTAGGTGGGATGGCCCTATTCCCTGGAGATGCCCTTCTCCACGGGCTGCAGAAGGCAGCTGGCAGGACTTCAGCGAAGCCTGGATTGACTCCAGCAGAAACAAAGAGTCACAGTCACAGTCGAACTCTGGGCTGAAGCAGGTACTCCAGGCTTATGCACAGCCCAAAGTGCCCTTTCTCTACCTGTTTTGCTGCAGACAACTCCATACAGCTGTTGTTTCACAATCACTATTTTTAAATAGTTTTTAAACACTTTCCGCCAAAGTCAGAAAATGTTTTCTACGCACATGCAGCACATTTTCAGCTGCATCCAGACCCTCCAGAACACATTGCCACCCCTGCTCTTCGCCGGGGTGCTTTGGCTGGGTGGCTTCAGAGAGGTCAAAGTGTGCATGAGTGAAGGGTCCAGCTGCAAGACCTTCTCTAGGACCCAGGCAATAAGTCAAAGGAAGGAGCAGGTAGGACTGTCCCACCATGCATGAACAGCACAGAGCGAGGTGGAACTGCTCTTGTTGCCTTTGACAATGGTCTGAAAAGCAATGGGAACCGTGCAGTGAAGAGATGGGAATCGTGAAAAACAGTGCTGTTACTATATCAGTGCCATATATATATATTCATGGAGTTATACATACATATATATATTTTTTTTCCATCAAGGCTGTGACAGGACTTCTGTTGAAAAAGATGCTGTTTAACAGTCTTAAGAGGTTTACAGTTCATCTGGAAACATATGTTTGACCGAATATTATTACAACAGATGTCAGAACAAGAAGTTTCTCATTATTTGTAAATTAAAACCAGTGTTTGATTACATATATAAGAGGACCAAATGGGGAAATTAAGCAAATTTGAAGGGATATAAACAATTTCAATTGCATCCTGAGTATACAAAATCCTGACAACTTCCTTTCCATGAAAAATCTAACACCTGGAACCATTCTCACAGCTTGTAGCTGGTGGTAATCCTGGGGGAGCAGATGACATTTCCAAACCCTGCATTTCTGGCTAGCCTGGTTGTAGGCTTTGCCGAGGCTTCTTCTCCTCTGTTGACGATGTCTAGAGAGAAGAGAACTGCTGCAGACTGACAAAGGGCAGCCAGCCACAGACTGAAAAAGCCCCAACAAGGCTGGTTTTGCCCTAGTACAGGGCACTAGGCAAGAAGGCAGGACCTCCCACACGTCAGCGAATGGCGCTGTGTGAAACACCCCCTGGTCTAAGCTGTTCAGATCCCAGGGAGGTATGGAGTCTGTCATTTTGAAAGATGGTAAATGGGCCTGGAGTGTGCGCTGGGAGATTGGTTAAAATAAGTCGTGGGAGGCAGAAGAGACAGAAACCAAAACTTGGGGATTCATGCTACCCATGTCCAGGCTGCAGCAATTCTAGGAAAGGAAAGATGGTGCTGTCCTCAGGTGGTGAGGGCAGGAGGCAACAGGTTGCTGAGAGCTACATGACAAGGCAATCGCACCAGAGTCAAAGGACAAACACGGGGTGTCCTTTGAACTGAGCCCTGGCACCCACAAAGACCCCCACTGAGCCAGCAGGTTTGAAGTCACGTGCTATGGGAGGTGTGAGATTGAGGCTCAAGACCACGACTCCATAAGGCAGAGACCTCTCCCTCTTCAGAAATGACTGAGGAACGGGACTACAAAACCAGGAAATGCAATTATCTCTCTTACTCCCGTGGGTCATGATACATCTCACTGGGAACCTTTATGCTCTTTTCAGACTGTAAATGAAGATATCTAGATAGCACGGTGAACCACAGTGCCCCAGCTTAGTCTAGCAAGCAGGGGCAACAGTGAGGAGGGAGATGGGGCTGGGTAGACTGGAAGCCTATGTCTTCAGACTGCCAGCCTGCACACTGCTCCAAACCACCGCCTCCATCCTCCTGACGTTACCTACCTATTTTAGATTAGAGCTGGAAAGTTCCCACCTACTCAGACTACAGTCTCAGCATTGTTTGGTGGGTAGACAGCACTATAAAGCTTCTTCTCCATCTGTGCTGAGTCAAACTTACCTCCTGTTCCCATTTCAAACCTGGAATTCATGTAATGGGCTAGATTCTCATATGCTTACAATGCTGCTCAATGTTCTTTCAAATTGCTGAACTACACATATCTTCTTTTTCCAAAAAAAGATATTTAGAAATGTTTAGAAAGTTTTAATCATTTTCTAGAGAAAGTAGTACTATAAGCTAGAAAGCCAGACACCCATCAATATGAAGGGCACAGAACGAAAGTGTTTACTCAAGATTTATTACTTTGCTTTTTGTTTTGACAGGATGCCATGCCCTAAAATGTCTCCCCTATGTACAAACACTGCAGCAGGAAGCTCAGCAAGCCTTGATGGAGTTTATCTCAACAATGTTCAACAGGAACCTAGGCAGGTTTGCTTGCATTCTTCAGCTAATCACCTCTCTTCGAGACATTGATGCAGATGCTATTGAAGAGCTCTTCTTCAGGCCCATCCTAGGAGAGGCCACCCTAATTGTATTACTTCTAGAAACCCTACACATGAAGCCAAACTGGCTTTCAAAACAGATGACATCTGTACTCTCAAATACCTATATTTGAAGAGATGAGAGGATTTTAAGAGCTAAACACATTTCAAACAAATCATTGATGCATCTTTGTAAGCCATACATGTTTTTTGTATGATGAAGTAATTTTGTAACATTTTAGAATTAAAAGCAGAGAAACCTCAGCATTTCATAATTCCGTGTGCTTTCAAAAACCTTTAGTCTAACGTATTCAAAGATTGTCTAGGAGCACCAGCATACTTTCCAGTTGTGCTAAGTTCAATTGTATTATTTCTAGTGAGCATTTTTACAGCTGTTTAAACCTATACTATACGCTTTTGGCTTTCCAGAAGTTTCTGCTTTTAGGAAAAGGGGCAGTGGTAAATCATATTCAGTTCATCAGCAGTTGAAGATGAATAGATAAATAAAAGGCTGATCCATGGCAAAATCAGTATAAATCCTTCCTTTTCCTGGGATGTGATTCCCTGATCCCAACCTCTTTTCTGTGCCACTGAGAACTCTAGTCCTTGGCTCTAATTGCTTGATGGGGCTCCCCCTTACTGACTGCTTTCTTATAGGTTCCTTTTCTAAGTCTGGCAGTAAACTGTGGGCATTAAATCTCTCTCCCATTATCCACAAAGTCCTTCCCTGACTAAGAAACTGAACAATATAATTCAAAAATTTGTCGACTAGACAAAAGCCATTGTTCAGGATTGTTTCCAGGATGGGATAACAAAGGCTGAAAGCTACTATGTTCTGCCATAAGCAGCAGAACTAATAGAGCCCAGTTTCCTACACATTTAAGACCTTTCCCCTTTAGCCCTCCCAACACCCTTTTGTAATTACCCACACTTCCCTCTAAACAGATGGCAGATGTTCCCTGGACAGCAGAAATGCTGAAATATGGTTTCCTACAGATGCATACAATCTGTTTCTCCATCTCTCACTGCAAGAGTTCCACGTCTCCACCTCCAAGTGTGCTATGGCATGCCCCATAACATCTTGCTGTCTCCTGCCTGTCTGGCTGGAGAAGAGGCAGCACGTGTTCGGGTTGGTGCCAAGCTATGTGTGTGCTGACTCGTTGTCCGTCAGGATGAAAAAAACATCGAGCTTATACTTCAGCTGCAGCAAGGGAAGCTATTTCTATCTCTTTCCTGTCCCATTCCTCTCCCAATGGTTTCCATGACACTTAGAGGAATCAATTTCTGATTTTTTTCAGTAGTCTCTTCAGTCCCATCTAGTTTTGTTTGGCAAGGGGGCTCAAATTCACCAAACAGGGACTGACAGGCAGGCAGACAGATGGGAGGACAAAGAGTAAGATAGCTTAATCCACGCTTCCTTAGAAAGTCAAGCTAAAATTGTAAGAAAAATAACTCACATATATATACACACACACATATTTACATACAGAGATGGATGTTCAAAGGACTTTAAAGAAAAAATAAGTTTAAATAATAAGAAGAGTTTACTACCTACAAGTTTTGATCAAATATCACACATTTTTCCCCCACTTAGATAACTGAGGAATAAATTGTAAAACTAAAGGGAAAAAAGCAAACACCAAACAAGACAAACCAACTAAGCCCCTGGGTGCTAGTGATCATGAAATTAACAACCTTTACAGTAAACATGACTCACCTTCCTATGCTACAAGCTAACCAAACCTTTCAGAAATTTTTGGACTGATGTTTTCCACGGAAAGCCTTCAGGCTCTCAGTTTTCAGTCGGTTTTTGTTAAAATGGTTCAACAGTACTGTCACAGATCAAGTGGTGTGCGGTAACAGGATATTCCGTGGTTAGTTGTTCATGTTAGTGAACAGAAACATTAGTTCCAGAGATCTGCTTTTTGTCTGTTCTTTTGAAGATTCACCCAAGCCGTATACATCAAAAAATCGTATGCGTACATTTGGTATCAGCAATATCATACGGAAGCAGACATACGAGTTTCTCTCTCTCAAACCCCTCCCAAGCTCCAACAGCTTCTACCTTCTGGCTACCACATGCTGCTACCACATTTGCACAGGTGACAGCGCGGCGCAGGCCAGGGCTGCAGGAGCGGGACCCGGCTGGCCGTGCACATGCAGCAGCTTCTCCAACACGAGTGGGAAGAAGATCCCTGCTCTGATCTCTGTGCTACCACTGCTGGTGTGAAGGGAGCGGAAAAGGGAAGAAACACCTTCAGCTCAGTGGGAACAGTGAGGAATTTTGGATGAAGGTAAAAAGTACAGAAAACATGTAAAATGAGAAATAGTCACGGATGGTTAGAGACAGGAGCCAAAAGAGAGATCAAAAAAAGCAGGAGAGGGGGACAGATGCAGCTTACTAATACAGCTAATTTCTGTCTAGTGTCCAGCTTACCTTCATAAGACGAAGGCCTGCTCAGTGACTCACCAACAGCCTGAACCCAGGACAACATTCACAGTTCAGTAGCCTGAATTTCAGGCTACTGAGAGCACATCAGACAGTCTGCTCACAGCTTCACTTCTTATCAAAACCTGCTTCAAGGTCTTTGACTTTATCTTCAAGGTATACAGTGGCTTCAATTCAACTTTCTTTGAATTGGAGGGCACAATGCCAACAAGTTCCCATGGCTTGGCTCACCTGGAAGACAGTGCTATATTTGCTAACTACTCTTTCAGCCTGACGGGTATCTGTGTAACCAGCTGCTGAAAAGAATGCCTAGACTCCACAGTGAGGAGCACGGGCAACATCTTGGGTTTTCAAGACGGCGTTACTTCCTACCATGAAGGCAAATACTAAGCTTCAGAGGGAACTCCCACAAGATCTGATACTCATGGACCTCACCTCATTGTGCTCTGAATACAAGATTCAGTCCTTCTATAGGTCTTTAACAAAACACAGCTTCTTTAGTACGTATGCATGCAATTAAAAAACTCAAAAATCTTGAGCTAAAGCTATACGTAAACAAACATTCCCTGTCTCATGAATGTTAATAATCATTTGCTTGATATCCTGTTCAAAAGGGCTGAGATACTATTGTCTTGCTGAGGACAGAATAAGAATCTGTATCTCATGCAATTAAGTGGTACCTGAAGGTGGAGGCTGTGAGGGTACAACAGGCAGGCAGGAACAGCAGAGGTGAGGGATCATGGGCAGAGGTTAGAAGCAAAAGCAGGAGCCCTCTTTGCAAGAAAGAAAGGCACAGCACAAGACAGCCTTTAGAAATCCAGGGAAATAATGCACTGCAATGGAGAAGCAGAGATAGAAATGAACAGAAGGCAAGAGGAAGATAAGGGAAAATTCCCCATCCCACTGTTCCCCACCCCGCCCCCCCCCC
>Ga0065711_1046339_pt1 | contig 12943 bp, 8 predicted proteins | sample Hoacrofraction12_FD_59098 | JGI IMG/M metagenome (GOLD analysis project Ga0065711, IMG submission 59098) | Hoatzin crop microbial communities from Cojedes, Venezuela - Epithelial fraction 12 v2 (version 2) | ecosystem: Host-associated > Birds > Digestive system > Esophagus > Crop | place... | reverse complement strand
GGGGTGATTTTAAAAGAGAAAAAAAACAGAAGTTGTTGATAAACCATTTTAAAAATCATGTTTTCCCAGACATAGGATGTAGAGCGGGTGATATTTCTGTTCAGTTTCTTACCCCCTTTTTTCTTCACCATGCATTTCTTCTGCACATCCCTACTTTTGATTGCAAGTGAGGTTCAGTAGGCTGATTTATATGAACAAGGCAAAAAGAAAAAAGTATTGCATGTGCACTAATAAATATGAAAAAGTTGGGCCAACAATGTTAATGAGAAGAAACAAACAGCTGTCTTCTGTTACCACATGTTCCCCTTCAAACTCCTGAGGCAGCCCTCCTGTTCTGCTTTTTATAGGCCCATCATGATAGGTTCTGCCAGAAGTATTAGCTTGTCAAGACTCAGTGCTCTGCATCAAAGGCAGCCTTCCAGCCTTGCTCTGAATGCTTAAGATAAAAGATTTAAACCCAGCATCTCTGTGAGATACGTATGTTCCCCCTGCCTGTGCTTTCCCTCAGTTCGAGATTCTTTTTCTCAGAGTGGTTTGAGAAGTCTTGGAAAAAATGTCAACAAAACCACTTCATAAAGGAATAGTGAATGTAAATGCCTAGCTCCTTCCTGGGGAAAAATCCATCCTTACTGACTAATACCTGTGCGGAATCTCCTCCTTAACGTCGAGCCTTCTCGGCTGGACATTGCTTTCACCACTCACTAAGGGCTAAGTGCGTGCGTAAGACTGTTACAGATCACCAAGGGATTTGACTGACAGTGTCATTAAATTCCAGCGTGTTTTTTGGCGTGCTAAACGTTTGTTTATCATCCAAGTCTTCGCAGGGTGGCTTCGCTCTCTTTTCCTTGCATTGTAAACTCATTACAGGAGTTGTTCATTACTGTGTTTAGACAGATCTTGGCGCCTGCTCTCTACTCTCAGCTGCTCTCTGGGCCGACATTAAATATTATTTAATAGCAGGGGCTTTTTTTAGCCACATATTTTATAAAGTGGTGCACTTCCAATCTTTGGCCCCGGCCCATGTCTATTTAATGATACTAAGACATGTCTGAAGAGTCCTCCTCGGTTCTATGTGCTTTTCATTGTCAGTGCTTTATTCCGAACTGCAGCCATCCGTTGTGAGCCTGCACTCCGCGGGTTAAAGTGTGTTTTGATATTAGAACAAGCTTTCATTATGTTTTCCCTCTTCCCCCCCTTGTCCCGCCCCCGCCAGTTTGGAGCTTTAAGCTTTCTGGTTAAGCTATTCTGGTGGCCATAAACAGGTGCGTGCTTTACAGAGGGGCTCATTCTGTGGTTTCCACTGGCGTCCCTGGCCTTCTGAACTCCCCTTTGCTACCTCCTTCCCCCTCAATAATTTTTTATGAATGATAGCTTTTCAACACCCTGGGAACAGCTTGTTGGGAAAACCACTCTTCACGGGGTGCAGTCAAATCCTACACATTTCTTCAAGGGAGTTTTATGAAAGGAATGGTACTGTGCTGCAGGTATGACATAGGCATGGACCCCCCCCCACTCCCTCCCCTACCCCCTGCCTCTGTGATTCACTGTGATAAATTTGCTTTTTAATAATGCCAGCGGACTCTCTCGCCACAGGTGCTTCTCAATTAAAATCCACTTTGTTTAAAAACTGGAGGCTTGTTTAAGTGAGCCCCTGGTGAGAGTTGTCAGATCCCAGGATAGGTGACAAAAACAGATTGGTGGACCTCTGGAGCCGCATTGAGAACGCCGTGTCCCGGGGTGCCAGAGGGCAGCGTCGCTCTGAAAACAAATCTGCGACTTTGAGAAGCCCTGGGTGGAATCCCTGGGAGTTGTCATTTTCAGCATGGGGCTTTTTTTAATCAATCTTTTAGCATTTTGTTTTGTTCCTCCTACCTTCTCATGCACCCCCACCCTCAAGTACTTTCCCCTTCTTTCTGCTGTTGATTTGGCTATTTAGAAAATACAAAGGTAAAAGGAGTATTATTATTTTTTGCCAAGAAAGTCTCTCTTTCTTTAGTATTCAAATGATACGTGCGAGAAATTAATTGGAATGGCAAAGCAGGAAGGGGAGACCTTTTATATATTTTTTGTTAAAGAAAACCAAGCTCAAAGTGTTAGAATCATGATTTTTTTCTTCTTCTTTTTTCCTTTATTTTCTTTTTAAACAGGAGAATTTACTTTTTGGTGATCTGATCTGTTCCCGGCCCTCTTAGATGTGTATTTTTAGCATTTTGAACACATGTAATGTCCTCAGATATTGCTTACCAAAGCACTTTGAAATAACTATAGAGGGTGGATGGGATGACTCAGGGGACTGGTAATTGAATACGGAGCCTTTTCACCTCGAAGTCACTAGTTTGAATCTAACCCAAGTTGCTAGCGACCTCGTGGTTACCCTCAGATGGCTGTTTGGTGGCCTGTCTGAAGTGAGCTGGTGGTCCCAGTCCAGCTTTTCGCAAACAGCCGTCCACATCACAGAAACCACCGTCACAGTTAGTACTAATTAGCAGCCTTGTTGGCAGTATCGGTAAGTGAGGCGAAGGACTGAATTAGCCCTCAAGCTGTCTTCTGCTGTTAGAGGTGGTCTCTCCGAAACAGAGCCAAGGCACCCAGCTCTTGGAGTCTCGCGGCGGCAGCTGGGCTTTGACGCTGTCTGGACTCTGTGTGTGTGTCTTCTCCTTCTGGGGAGACTGCAACTTTTCCTACTCCCACGATATCAGTCCGTCAACCGTGTCCCTGGTTTGGTTTGGTTTGGGTTTGCTTTGTCCTCTGCAGTTTATCGAATCCTGGGTTCCAGGGCATCTCCATACCTGGCGGTTGGACTTTCCCAAACACCCTTTCACAGTCAGATTCGCCCCCTAACATCTCTGCTACATCTACCACCAATAAGGTTCTTCACATTTCAGTCTGTCTGCTTCACAGTAGCAATCGCACCGGTGGTAGCTGTCAGTTCCAAAAGTTTCTGTAATACCTAAAGTACTAAACTTTTTGTGATGAGGATGGGGAAATGCTGGAACAGGTTGCCCAGAGAGGTAGTAGATGCCCCATCCCTGCAAGCATGCAAGGCCAGGTTTGGTGGGGCTCTGAGCAACCTGATCTAATTGAAGATGTCCCTGCCTGTGGCAGGGAGGTTGGACTTAGATGACCCTTAAAGATCCCTTCCGACCCAAACTGTTCTATGATTCTACTCCCATCATTTTGTAGTCCTCTTTATGAACTTCTTTTACATTTCATCTCGGGAAGAAGTCTTGTTCTTTTCTGAAGCTAGACCAAAATGTAGTCATTTAGAACGTGTGAGGATAAAATAGATAGTTCTGACCTTTTAAAATACCTTATGGCTGGAAAAAGTAAATCTTGCAATAAATATCTTGTCTTTTGGGAGTTTTAGATTGCAACCCTCGTGTACTCTGAACGGTGCATTAAAGGATGCCAAAGCCCGCAGCAGATCCCTCTGCTGGGAATGAGATTTTGGGTTGATGCAGAAGTCTATCTGTGGTAATCCATTAGTAAGATCATGAAAATTTTCACGTGTAAAAAAAAGTTGAAGGAAACATGACTTACAATATTTTAAGCTGTAGGCAGTTCTTTCTGAAAATGGGGAATTCAGTGTGCATACTCCGAATTCCATTCAGGGGAACAATAGTAACACAATTCTAACCAAAATACAGTGCTTTTCCTCCCAACTACTAAACTAAGCCCCGTAGGAACCCATTTCTGATTTTTTTTCCCCCTGATTTTTAACGTTAACAGTGGTTTCTGCAAAAATAAACATTCCCTCAAAGCATTGGCAGCCCAAATACAGAAGCCAAAACTGAAGGTAACAATAATGACCTTTAAGTTTTTCTTCTCTGCCTTGAGAGAAATGACTGAAGTGAAGAGCAGAAGTAGAAACTACGGAGATGTTTAAGCTTTTGATTCCTGCTATTGGTGAAAGCGTGAGGAAGAATCTGTTTAATAGATTTACCTGTTGCCTTTTCAGGAGGAGGACAGGGTTGCAGCTCTTGCAGTTGGTGGGTTAGGTCTCGTCATGCTACATGCTGCCACGTAACTAGTTAGGTTAGGCTGGCTGCCTTTTCATGGTTTCTATTCGTGCACTCGTAGGTGATTAGGTCAGACTTCAGTGAGACTGGATCCATGTTGTGGATCTTTCTGGAATATGGGGGGGTTTTAGCCAGCGGGAGGGTATAAGGAGGCTGGTGAGAGACCAACGCTCTAGCTGGGAAGAGCACAACTGGAGGTGAAGAGAAGCCTAGCTCAGGGCTTTCTCTTATGTTTTGGACAAGCTCAGGGAATTAACATTTTTGAGCTGATTGGAAGGATCTACAAGGAGACTGATGTTTGAAGCGATTTGCCTCAGTTGTGGAACAGACAGATAAGTAAGCAGGAGCTGACAGTGGTAGAACATTCCCTCCTTAACGCTGAGGCAAGAAGGACTGAACACGGCACTGCCTTGAAAATGTGTCTGCGAACAAGTGTTCACAGTAGGAGTACTGGAAGTCTGGAGGAGATGGAGTCTTCTAGATCGTGATGGTTTTATGGAGGAGATCATGCTCTCTTCTCACGAAGGAAGGAGGTGGAAAGAACTGAAGTGGAAACAGCTGGCAAGGTCAGTCTGTCTTGTTGTCACAAGAGTGGCAGGAAGGAGGCCTCCAAACAAACCGAAGCCCCAGGAGTGAGGCAATCACCATTTCTTCCTGCTCACATCAAATTCTTGTTCAAGGCATTTCCAAATAAGGGTTAGGAACCGAGCGCTGCGACCGCAAGATGACAGTGCAATGCTGTTAAAACCAAGACTCCTTTTTCCTTTTACTGAAAATAATCTGTGTCCAGGCATGAATCAAAGTGCCTCTGTAACCTGCCACGCTCTACAAGAGACGGACAGAAACATACACAAATCCTCCTGAAAAAATAAATGAAGAAAAAAGCTTTAGCTGGCAATTCCAGAGTAAGAATGATTAACAAGTTGCACTGTTGAGTTAACATGGTTTTAATCATGTGCTGCTTGTTAATCTAAAGGGAAAAAGTGCCATGATGTGTCCCTTGTGTGAGCACAAGGCACACAAAAATCACACAGCAAAAGTAATTTCTGCTTAGAGGTACCAGTAAAAACAAAAGAGAGAATAAGAAGCAAAATTTCCTGGCTGGTATGTTACCCTGAGGTCAGTGGAGCTTTACAAATCTACGCAGAAAAAGTTCTGTCTTGTCCCCCGTACCCTCGCAGCCCTCCCCTTTAGCTTGCCAACGTTACAGCAGCAAAAAGCCATGGAATAGTTGCTGAGATGCCTCCCTGAAGTGAAAAGCAAAGCAATGTGGTACCGAGGAAAAGCACAAAAGGGCAATTTTAGCAGTGAAGATTAGGGCAGTGCTGTCAGGGCAGGAGCAGCTTTGAGTTGCCGATACTGGAGCCCACTTTTACTTTGTATGAACTTTAAAATACGTGGGAAACCTTTCACTGATGTTTTGATTTCAAAAGCTGTCTAGTGGCCTAAATGTCCATACCCAACAATTAAAACAATATATTCAGAGGCCAGTCTTTAAAGTTCTGAGCTTCAAACGCTGCCACTAGTGCATTATTCATGAATATGTTTTTTTCCTTTGATATCTCTGTGGTGTGATCTATATACCAGAAAAGAACCCACATCTGTCTGTTTACACCACCCTGGAAATTCCTGTGGGCAACCAAAAAAGTCAACCACAAATAACTGCTGGGCTACCAACAAACTGGAGCGCCTCCACCCACCTGCCATTGGGTAGAATTCTAAATCTTACTCGAAAATAGGAAAAATCAGATTGGGGTGGGAGGGAGCGATAGAGGGAGGGCTGGGGGAAAGGACTCATATGAAAAACTGAGATTAGGTGAACTAGTTTGGGTGGTTGTTTTGGTTTGGTGTTTTGAAGTGGGGTAGATTAGATATGGACCCTGAGCTGAGCACCACAGTGCATCTGATTGTGGGGTTTGGGGTTGAACTCTTTGGTGCTAAGAGTGGACAGGTTCTTCTGAGCTGCATCTTGAGAACACATGGACAGAAAACATCTTGTAAACCATTTTGAAAATTCAGGAAAAAGTCTTCAGTCGGGTGCTGTGAGAGGCTTTCCGTCCCTGTTTTGCCCTAGCCAATGGGGGCTGTCCGGTTTTTCTCGTTTTAATTGCAGGGTCTCTTTACGCTATTATGGGTCTCATTGGAGAAAGTTACAATTTCTGTTCGTTTGAAAAGCTGCTCAACACATTCAGTGATGAATTCCTAATTAAAACCTTCATTCACCCAGATTTTTTATGCATGTAGCCGAACTAAAGCTTTTGGATAGCCTCCTCAAAATTAGTGGAAGGAGTTACAAACTTAGAAGTAGTCATTCACCAAGCTGAATCTCATCCTATGACTCTTTGCATCCTTGAAAAGTATGGAAAATATTCCTATTGGTTAAGTTAATCCTGCATCTTGCTACTTGATTTGCAGTGTTCGTTAAGGTCGTAACTCTGCTGTGACTGTTATTTATCTCACAGTAGTATTCAGTCAGTCAGGTGTTCCACTTGATACATGATTAAAAAAATAAAGCCACAGTGCAAATGTTACAAAGATTTCATTGTCCATAAATAGTTTTTCAGTCAGATGTTTTATCGATTTTTTTGAGCCTTTAATTCTTGGTGAGAAAATTTGTCTGATGTAGATCGTCTTATATACAGGAATACACGGCACGTGTGTTGACTTGTCCCCAAGTTTATTACTCTTACAGATTTTATTTCCTGCATCTGGGTAACAGATTTTCCCTTCTAGTTGTGTTCAGTTTTCTGAGAAATACTTTTTTTGTACCTACCATGTCATAATCCTCTTTTTATGAGGAGACATTTACATCTGCTGGGAGCTGATGGCTGGGTGGCACTAGACTCCATTTCGTGGACCCCTTAAAAAATAAAAATTAATTTTTTTAAAAAAAGCTTTTTTTTTAACCTGATGTTTTTTCTTAGTCTTCCTCTTCAATCAGAAACTTTAAAACTTGATTTTGTTTTTTAAATCACTAAGCCTCCAATTTATTCATGTCAACTGAAAGTCTAAACAGCTTTTGGATTTGGTGCCTGTTCAGCTCTTTCTGACTTTCTCCCTCGTTCTCTTTGTCCTTATTGCAGAAGATGGCCACCACTCCTCCATTTTGTGCAAATTAGAAGTAGCGCTGGGGCCCCTGGCAAGTTCCCAGTGCAGGTCTCAGGTGACTCAAATCCTTCCCGTGGGTACATTGACACATTATTGAGCAATTACATTCTCTTGTGGCAGTCATCTGTGGAGTAAGTAAACTCCCTCTATTAGCCACACAATGATATCATGCACCATAAATGCATGCTTGGCCTCCATTGTGTCAACAAGCAGTTACATTCTCAAAGGAAGAAATGTGAATGTAATTCTGAAACTACACTGACTAATAAACAGGTCAGTTTTATTACCTCTTTCTACCCTGAGTGGCAAGATTAAATTTAATTTAAAAGACTACCATAAAAGGAGAAGGCATACATGTAAGCATGAAGTTATTATTTATTCATTGTAAGTATATTATTAATTTTTGGGTTGGGGGAGGCCAAAAGAGGAAAGTAGTTTACATTTAGATATTTTTTTTTTCCACTTGCTAAATGAAAGGTAGTCATAAAGATAATTTTCTCATCAATAACTTTTGCAAGACCATGACGTACATTACTGATCATTCGTCGATCTGCTTGCACAAGCAGAATATTTATGCAATGAGATGTCAGGTAACGCTCTCCTGAAAATTAGATCTCTGATTGCACAGTATATTGTGCAGTTAATATTCTAATGAGTCTCTTTTGTTTTTCTCTCCCTTGCAAAAATGCATATGTAACTGGTTTGTAAGGCTCTGAGTACTTCCTAGGACGAAGTGTGTCTAAAACGATGACCTACCTTTCTGGGTACCCTTTAGTAGCAGACAATAGCTGTCATTAATCAGGTAGCCTGTGCTTATCTGCTTGCTTCAGATCTATCTTTTGCGTGTCTGTGTCATTCAGTGGTGTAGCTAAGGTTGATCGCTCTCACTGATACAATATTTTAATTTGCCACCCTGTGAACCTACATCCAGTGATACCTACGTAATGTGAAGACCGGCTTCCTGCGCACATTCAAGACATGATGGGGGAAGCAAGCAAAAAAAAATCCCAGAAAGTGTGCTGATAAGGAAGGGAACTGGGAAGGTGTTAAAGTGTTGTTGTGTCCTTGGATAAATTTAACAACCACCAGGTGGGTTGGGACATCTGGAAGGGAGAAGCCCAACACTCCTTCCTGCCTGGATCACCCTGAAGGTGGAGGTGGGCAGAGCTGGGTGTCTTACACGCAAGGCCAATCAGGGATTGTCTCCCATAGAGCTTGTGTTCTGGCCGGGGACAGAGCACAGATCCCAGTGTGCTTTTCAAGGTTTTAAAGTATTATTCAGCCTGGATGAATGACTACCCTTTGCTTTGTCATCAGGGAATATTTATGACCATCGAAGCAAGGCTGAGTTCCTGGAGACGGGATAACGCGTGGCTTTAGGCTGCCAGACAGAGAGTTCCTTTCGGTGGTCACACCAATGTTTTTTCATACTCCCACGGACACCACAACTTTTTTGGATAAGGAAGAAGATGATGGAACACAGATGAGGGAAAGAAATGGCCTCAGAGAACTTGGATACGTGGGGGTATTTTTACCCTTTGGGGTTTTTTCTTCCTGAATTTCAATGAGTGACTTATTGGAAACTTCTTTGGGTTTGAAGTGTTTTGTTCTTGTTCCACACACAAAAAACTGTTTTGGGCTGTGTTGTTTGTCTTTGTTTATAATGCAGCTGAGATAGGGTGACTTGATATTTTTAAAATAGAAAACTGATGCCTTCTGAGGGAATGGGGGGGAACGGAGGAGGGCTTTACTAGCTGAAAACGTGGGTCATGCCAAGGACAACTTGTTGCTCTGAAGGATGTGCTGGAGATGGGAGGGAGGATTGTGTGGAAGCTGGCACAAAGGGAAGAGTAGTGCTGCTTCTCCCTGAGTGCCCAGTCCACTGACCATTCTCCAAATGCTGGACCCCAAGGGTTCCTCCACCACATTCACATGTCTCCTTTCGTTTATTACCCTATTTTTTCACTTTTTCTTTTAAGGCAAATCCTAAATTAACCTGTTCCAACCTATGACACTAGCAACTAGCAGACACTGAATGCCACACAGATGTGTTTTTATTTCATTCACTGCTGTCCTTCAGCAGTGTCTCCTAACACTGCCTAAAAAAAACACCTGAAAAAGTAAACATCCATTCTTATTGTTGAGGTAACAAAGTTCGTGAGATCACAAATCCAATAGTGTGAATTGCTGTGCAGGAGGACCCTCACAGAAAAATTTCAGCATCTTGTCCCATCTCATTTTAATCATTACTGGAGCCTAAGAGGCACTGTGAATTTAGAAGCACGCTCTTTTGGAGTCTGCTAGATGCTGGAGGCTGCCCAGTGTGCCCAGGCGTAATAGCAAATTGTCAGAGAAATATATTGTCATGTGTGTTGTGGAACAGAAGGATAATTTGCCAATGGCAGAGAGTCTTCCAGGGATTACTGATCAAATTAACAGCATGAGTCTCCACACGAGACCTGTTTGTTTCTGCTTTATGCTTGTTGAGTACAGTCCTGTTTACATGTTGTGCGACTAAATTCAGGAGTAGCATGAGTATTCTATTTTTCCAAAATGATCACCCTTGGAATAGCTTCATAATTTGAGTTTAACATTTCCTTGGCATTTCTCTGTCTATACTGTAAAGAACATGGCAAATGCTGTGATAATGGAAAGCAATAACTGAAATATTGACAAATGATCACTGTAAGGGAAGTCTTCTTGATGATAATCCTCTTTTTCCCTATCTGCTGTCATTGCCATTCCATAGCTTCCTCACTTTTCTGTGGGAACTGGTCAAACTGGAGGCAGGGACTAGAAATCAGTGGTAGTATTGAAAGAAACTGCATTGTTCTGAGATTTCTGAATGACACATTCCCACTGGTGCTGGTGGGATTCAAATACGAATTCGGAAAGGCTTTGCTAGCTCTTGGTGGACTGAGAGAGAGAAGGTGGCACTTGTTTTGCATATCCATTATAACTAATCTTGATTTTGTTGTTCAGAAATAGTTGAGATTTCATATCTTTTGAGAAGTTTAGCAAAAGTATACTTTGTGCAGATTAACTTCAAACACCAGCAGATGCTGAGAGCGCCAGGAATTAACGTTGGACAGGGCAGTATTACAGTCGTTCTGTCTACCACTTCCTTTCTAACTGATGTAAACAAATGCATGTTTTTCTGTTCTTTCCCTTGGGAAAGGGAGAACGCTGAACTCGGATGATCAATATGTGGTTTTTCCATGACTACTTGGGAAACTTTATCCCAAAAATCTTTTTTAATCACAAGTTGTCTGGCATCCATTGGCAGGATCCAGCTTTTCATTTCTGGTGCACTGTAAGTTATGGAATCTGGCTATTAGGAACAAATCTGGATGAACTGGTTTATGGAACAACAACCCCAGGTATGCGTGTTTGTGAAAATTCAGGAGTTTTTAAGAGGGAAACAATCACTGTTTTTGAAATGGTGGTTAAATTTAAATTTGATGTGCACTGTAGCCTTCCTTATTCGTTTATTCCTCTGTACAAACATTTTAAATGTTTGTTTCATTTTTTCCCTCAGCACTTTTAGCAGATTTGTGGAAGCTGGATTTGATGTCTTCTGAACCGCCGCATTTTCTTTTCGCTTAGCAAGAACCTGAGGCAGACCAGGTGTGAACACAAGGTGCAGCGAACCGTTTTGTGGTGACCAGCGCCAGGACACGGCGGTATGCAGTTCCGGGACTGTGTTGCTGGTGTGTGCTCTGCAGCTTTAGACAAATCACATCAGGGAGGCTTTCGAAGACGCACATGTCTGGTATTTATTCCCCACTGACACGCAATAACATGAAGCAGTTAACAGCCAGTTGTGTTTTTCTGAATCCCTCCCATACCTTCTGTCAGTTTGCACGTTCTCTGTTATCCCAAGTAAAAGTTAAAAAAAAAAAAATTTTGGGTTTCCTTCCCTGGAATTTAACTTTTGCAAGAATATATTTGCAGAGGTGATGTTTACTGCATGGGCTTGCTTCAAGAGCACTGGCAGCTTGCTCCTGCAGCTGTAGCTGGCTGGGCAAAGCTGCTGGGCACCAGGGTGAGCGTGGACCTCCCAGACCAGAGAGGAAAGTAGCTGCTGAACCACAAGAACCTTCAAGACACTGGTGGACGGAGAAGACTCAGCAGCCGCGCTGCCAGATTTGCAGGTTTAGCAGATAGACTGTGGAGCAGACTGTGCTCGAGAAGGTGGGAGGAGGTGGGACGTCTGCGGGGATGTGTTCACAGGACTGGGGAGAGGTGGGCTGTCAGTGCGGTGCGTCTGGGAACAGTGGTGGAAGGGGGTCCTGGACCTCCATCCAGGTTTGAGGGCGGATTAGGGCTTGTGAGGCCAAACGTGGGAGCTGTCAGAGATAAGAACTGGTGTTTTCTAATGGTATCAAGAGCTCTTTTAACAGAGCGTGGTGAGGGCAAATATGTACAGGTACAAAATAATAATACAAGCTGGAAGACACAATAGTCTTGTGGTGCAGACAGTGGATAGGAATCAGGAGTTCTTGGACTGGTTTTCCACTTTGCCACAGCCTTCCTGTGTTACTCTCAGCCAGTCACTTCATCTCTGCATCTGTGAAACAGCCAGGCTTGGAACGGTCTGTGTCGCTGAAAGCGCGTGTCTAATTTAGCTGTTGTTATAAAAGTTAAATGTTGTTACTTTATTGTAGGATAAAACCACGCCACATTTCTTTTCACTGTGAGCTTTGTTCTTTTGCTATTACATTGTCCTTCAGGAAAAACAGTGTTTTCACTACATAAAAAGAAGTTAAGCAGAAATTCATGATACATGCTGTGAGAGCCATACTTGTAGATCTGATGTCTGACACTTAAATGCCACTGGAAGGACTTCAGCGCTGATGGTTCAATAAAATGAAGCATAGGTCCAGACACTGAAAGTGAGCAAAGAACATCAGGCTCCGCAGAGATCGGTCTCCCAGAGCCGTTCAAGAAGTTCAGTCGCTTGTGCCTAAATGTAGACACTCCTCATCCACTTGTCAACAGGCACGCTGCTCTGAATTCTTTGTTCAAATTTCCATTAATATTCTGTGTCAGAGAACGGAAATAACTTAGATAAGATCGATTTTCAAACATGTTTCTTCAGGAAGGAATTAAAGAGCAATCCTGAAAACTACCGCCTGGAATGTAAAAATTCTGATCTTTGGTAAAATAAAGGAACTGCTGTGTGAGATAAAAAATGTCAATATATTTGGAGGACAGGTGAGTTTGTTTGCCAAACCTGACGACTTTTCAAACTTCAGTTTAGTCCATTAATGAGTGTAGTCAGCTTGTAAGGAGGTGCTTCCACATGTAGGAAACGCTGATTAAAGTCAGAGCAGTTTACAAGATTCACGTTATGAAACACGGAAATCTGTGATGGCTGGCGGTGTGTCCACGTAGGGGAGGTAATGACAGAGAGTTTTGAAAAGGTCAGTATGGGTTTAATTCTGTTTTTCACTATTCATTAGTACTATGGGAAGAGGGAATTACCTAGTAGAAGACTGGACTAGTATATCTACCCAGCAGAGATGACGGGACATCTGTAGCACAATTACAGATGCCTAAACCGGCGTGAAAGCAGGCAAAGTGTGGCCGTACGTGTGCCATTCAGAACCAGCAGTGTGACCATAGAATCATAGAAAGTTTTGGGTCAGAAGGGACCCCCAGAAGTCATCTAGTCCAACCCCCCCGCAGCAAGCAGGGACACCACTAACTCTAGATCAGGTTGCTCAGAGCCCCGTCCAGCCTGGTCTGGAATGTTTCCAGGGATGGGGCCTCCACTACCTCTCTGGGCAACCCGTTCCAGTGTTTCACCACCC
>Ga0065711_1014255_pt1 | contig 12943 bp, 13 predicted proteins | sample Hoacrofraction12_FD_59098 | JGI IMG/M metagenome (GOLD analysis project Ga0065711, IMG submission 59098) | Hoatzin crop microbial communities from Cojedes, Venezuela - Epithelial fraction 12 v2 (version 2) | ecosystem: Host-associated > Birds > Digestive system > Esophagus > Crop | place... | reverse complement strand
GCACCACTGAAAAGAGTCTGGTCCCATCCTCTTGACACCCACCCTTGAGATATTTATTAGGTCCCCTCGCAGGACGCAAAACAACAGAGCCAGGTCCTTCGCCCAGCAAGCTTCTGCGCAGCACAGCAGCCAAATAACTAGGACACACATGCTGAAAGCCAGGCGTTGCATTTTGAGACTGTGGATGCAGCAGATGGGCAAGTTCTTCGCTGCTTCAGGATTTGAACCAGCTCTCCCAAACGGGAACAGAACCGTGTTGGAGAAAAGCAAGGAGTGGAGCAAACCCCCATCTTGCAAACAGCCCAGATGCATGGCAGGCTGAACGCACCCGCGATGGAGATGAGTTATAGCAGCAGGTCGTTGGGCACCGTGCTGCTACACACAGAGGCAGACTCTCACCCCTGGGAAGCTGGTGCAAATCCTGATCCAACCAGATCCAAAAGCTGGTATTTATTGCTATGAAACAAACGCATTATTCCTAATCTATATTATCAAGGGGAGGGCTCCTCCTTTACCCATTCTTGGTAGTCTTGTGGTAACAGCCATGCGTTAAACAGGCTGGGACAATTTGCTGGGACTTTGGGAAGTCCTGCGAGGTCCACATGGTACCAAGTTGCTATAATAAGCCATTCCCTGCCTTTTGTGGGAGAAATATAGGAAATCTGCCCACAGGCACCTTGCACACGTTTGTCCATCTCAGCAAAGAGCAGTCTTGTTTCTTAAAACAGAAAGTGAAAATTCTGAGGGTCTTTATCTGCCTCTACGAAATAAATTCTTGCAGCAGGAATATGTTTACCTACTTCAGAGGCAGGCTGTGAGCATCCGCTCTTGCCAGATTTGGGCAGAGGCAAAAATCTTATTACCCCTTGCTCCTTCTGTCCCTCGGTGGGATGCTTGCCTCTGCTCAGATCGAGCTGAAATCCTTGCAGAAACAGCTCACCGGCTGCACTTTCCTTACCCTTCCCTTCCCCAAGCGCCCCGCTGCGATAAGCGCCAGCCTTCAGGATGGGAGTAAATAAATAAACAAAGTGCAATCCTAAAATCGCTCTCCAAAAACCAGCTTCAAAGCCAATTCGCCTGCAGAGGTTTCCCAGCCCTGGTCCCGCTCGCCCATCAGCATTATCAGCCCCCTTCTTCCAGCGCCTCGGGGTACCAATTTTCCCAGCCAAGATGGAGATAAACCCCTGCCCCAAAACTGCTTCTGAGCGGGATTATAAGGAAACCTTCCCTAAAAGGCCAGCTGGGCTGTGTTCACCGGCTCCTGCTCCTGGGGAAAGCAGCTTACATCCTTGCATCGCCGCAGCCCCCCCGGGCGAGCCCCTTCCTAATCAGATTGGAGCAGTCCGGCCAGACACGAAAAACGCTCTCAGGGAAGACAAAGCAGAGAGCTGCAACCCTCACCCACCAGCTCAAACACAAATACAGCCCCGAAATAGCTGGCGTTCCTTTGGCACGGCTGTCCCCCGAGTATTTCTCATCAAATCCGCAAGGCACGTGCAGCTTCTTCTTCTGGTGGTTTCCTGACATTTTTTTTTTCAGGGGAGATTTTCTGCAGGTTTTTATCAGGACCGTTGCCAGGATTTTTCTGCATGAGAGCACGGCTGAGATATGGAAAGTCATATGCAGCGGGACCTCAGCAACTACCACACTCTGGGTCTTGTCTGAAATGCACCAGCTCTCCACGGTCCCCCATTTCCCACCAGTAAGAACCGTGCTGGGGCTCTGCACCCATCCTGATGCCTATCCAGTGGTTCGTGCCATGTCCGGCGATGATCAAAGTTTCTGCACCGGCTGGGGAGTGCATGCAGAGGGTCCTGCAGGAGCAGGAGCTGCTGATGGGGCCGAGTCACTTTTTTTCCATGGGAGGTGCTGATGAGATGCCATAATCTCCATTTCTAATGTGATCAAGGGAAGGAGAGCCTGCTTCCTCAGGGGGGCTGGCTGTGCCACCGAGAACGCTTTAAAACCCCCCAAACTTTACCCTGCACATCTGCCAGCTACCCATGGCCAGATTTCATAATGGCAGCACAAAAAAGAAGATGGATTTTTTTTTTTTAGTAGAAAACCATCTCTTCCCTTTATCAGCCCATCAGTTTGGACTTTTGCATTTCCCTTCCCAATCCTTGTAAAGGGCACTCGTACAGGACCGCACACATTGACCATGAGTTCCCCTACTGCTCGTGCTGCCAAGCCAACCTTACATGCCCACTTTCACCGCTCCCTTCTCCCACCAGTCCCCCCTTCTTGTTGTGCCACTTGCTTTGCCAAAACAACAGCTTTTTTCTCCAACTCGGCTGCCCTACATCACCCCCCCGCAGATGAATCCATGACTTGGAGGAACACCGACACAGGGAACGTGGATGGTGGTGCATGACAGGCTTTGTGCTTGGTTGTGCAGCCCACAGTGGTGGTTGCATTGGCCATCCTCACCCTCACTGGGAATTGCTTAACATCACCCCATCTGCTATCAACCTTCTGCTTGTTGGAAAACCCCACAGAAAACAGGGTTTTGGGTGTGATGGTAAATTATAGGCCAGACTTTGAGAACCACTCACCACGGCAGAGCTTCTCTGGAGCATGCCCATTATGGGATGTTGCTCCACCAAACAGCCTGAGAGGGACTTGGCCTGATGAAATGCAGAGTGAGGGCTGCAGGATCTGGCCCAGGGTCCGAATGATGTTAGTGCATCCTCCACCTTGAGCTGGGCCTAACTGCAGCGTATCAGACAACTTTATCAGCCTTAACTGACGTGTGGTAGCAGAAGCAGATGTGTCCTCACCATGGAGGTGATACCCAACAGCTGTAATGGCCACATGCAGAGCAGTGATGGCAGGGGTGGCAACTGCAATCGCCTTGATGGTAGCGATTGCTTTTGGCAGCTTGCTGTCTAATAAAGATGTCCCCATTTCTTCATGGGGAGGCCCCATGAATGGAGCCTTATGGTGAGGAGCAGAAGACACTGCACCAAGGATGTGTCAGTTGTCATGACTTTTTCCCCTCCTCGTGTTTGTTGCCTTAAACAGCAATGTTTTATTTGTCAAGCCTGTTGGAGAAAACGCTCTCATGTAGGATCAGCAAGGAGATGCATCTAAATAGGCTGTGTGAGGGGCTCCAGGCTCCACCAGGCTTTGCAGAATTGTCTATTAACAGTGTTTTACTTTGGAAACAAGAGAGGAAATCGAGTTTATCAATCACTACCATCCTCCCCACACCCCCATGACAGGCATGCTGTGCGGATGGATGGAGGTCCCCCAGGATCTGCTAGGCTACATTGTTTTCCTGGACACAAGAAGGATTGCTCCAAGTTGGACTTGTCCCACTGGGAAAGGGTGTGTGCACTACCATGGGCCACAAGCCATCAAGGCCAAATCTCCTTCTAATTTATGGAAGGCCAAATTCTATCATCTAGCACCAAATAGAAGATGAAATATATTGCAGCAGGGCTAAACTCAAGCAGGACACCCATGGCACTTGGGGAACTTGGATTCTCCAGCACTAAATAGGACTGGATTTGGATGCGAGACAAAAACTGGGCAGCAAATTACATGAAGCCTCATTAATTCTTGCTTTGCTTTGTTTTAATCGCTGTCTGCCCACACCATGGGCAGATAACCAGGGTATCCAGACACTAAGTGTGAGGTTCTTCTGCCTTCAATTAGATGGTCAAAACTTCTGCATAGAAACCTCAGTTAGCCATTTAAATTCTCTCTGCAGATCAAGGAGGGACATCTTCAGCTACTCCATCAATAGTTAATTCTAAGCTGCGAAAACAACTGGAAACTGGCAGCTGAAAAATAGATTTTCTTCCTTTCCCATTTTAAACAGTAAAAGTGATTTTTAAGAGAACGACTCCTGTTTATTCGGAACTCTCGAGGGACACGAAACAATTCATTTCAGTCACTAACTCCGTCAAAGACTGACGCTTGAGATTTGCTCAATGAATTGCTTAGCATTAAACTCAAAAGTATGTTGAAAAGTTTAGGTGCTAGGTATCCAGGCCCTCGGTTGCTTGATGTATGCTAAAGGAATTTTCAGTGCTGTTTTGCATCTGTCAGTTTAACAGAAATTTCCTCTGCAAGCGAAGAGTGACTGCCACCAATAAGCCCCAAATTAGTATTACTCATCACTACCTAGGCAGACATAAAAGATGCATAAATCAGAAATCAAAATAGAGCGGTGGCAGGCTGTGTAACTGCTTAAACAAATATGTTCATAATGTGTCCACCTGGTTAGAAAACACAGTTGAAAGGCAAGAGTGGGCTGTAAATCTCCAAGTTTTACAATGAGCCACTGAGGAGAATCAGCCCTGCTTAAGCGATATAGCTATGAATTGTAAATGAAAAACATGATTAAAATAAAATCATTTAAATGAAGACTTTCTTCTTCCGTATTTTAAATTGTGATTAAAATTCATAATTTAAGCCACATCAATTTAAATCAGAACACCCTGCCATAGGACGAGGTTTTGAACCCTTTATGAGGTTTTAATGAGAAAAAAGGATGTTCTGTTGAATGCAGTTAATGGGGATTTATTGGTACCATTCACGAGTAGAAACTATCTTGGAGCCCTTGAAAATTGCATAGACTGAGAGTCTTGAGGTGTTTTTCTTTAGCTGTCTGGGAAAATCTTAAGGAATCAAAATAATTCTCTCTACTAGGGTGTTGTAATAAGCTCAGAACTTATTTTTCCACAGTATTCCACATGACTGTTCAGGACAGGAAAAATTATCACTTGTGCCAAAGAGGTCAGCACCTCTCATTGCTTTTTTGGCATGGGAATTACCCCGAGGCTCAGGCGAGCGTGGAGGCGATGAGCTCAAGAGCCACCGAGGCAGGCTGAGATTAACTCCTGCGTGCTTGAAAAATGGGGTCAAGGGTGTGATTTTCACCCTCCGGTTTCACAGCCGACGCGATGCCGTGTCCCATTTCACTCGTGTTTCGCCCCGGTTGTCTCTCGGCTGGATCAGGCTTTGCCGGGAGCCCCGCGGCAATTGCTGGTTCATCCCACCTGCAGCGCACGCGTCGCTGCCGCCCAGCTTTTCACCGCCACAGGAAGTTTCNGTGTGCTTATGGCATCGCTTTGGTTCGGTACGAATTCATGTGCCCTTCGAAAGAGGCAGCGGAGAGCACAAACGCTTCATAGCACTGTGTCAAACCAGATCAGGGGACTGATCCATCCGAAAACTAAACCAATATTAGAAGAAAAAAATTAAAAAAAGGAAAATAAAACATGAGGGGGTCTTTTCATGCCTTTACTGCGCGTTGCTACTTTCTCTACTTTGCCAAGAGAAACCCATGGGAACAGATTTTTATTTTTTTATTTGTTACTTTTATTTGTTTAGACTCCAAAAACCAGATCAGGTCACCAGAAGCTAGAGAGTGAGAGGAAGGCTGAAGAAAATGCATGAATGAGAACGCTGGTTTCAGAGTCGTGCGATCGCAACCTGGTTTGAGGGCGCTCCTTATTATCTGACCTGGTACGTGGCAGAAAACCTGCTTCCCTTACCTGAGCTTTAAACATTTCTTCTGTTGCTCAATAAATTAGAAATGTCTAACAAGGACAAGTTTAACTGCTTATTTAGTGCGTATATTTATACATATATATATATATATATTCAGGACCTTGGTTACTTGATGCTATTTCAATGTAACCACTGCTAACTGGATCCGTGCTGGGGAGCACAGTGCATCATTTCAATGACTCTGTTTTTTCTCATAGTCAAGTCAAACAGTATCCTGATAAGCAGCCTGTAATAGTTACCCTGAGAGCTACCCATTTTCCGCAGGCTGCAGCAGTATCGTTTAAACTTTTCCATTTTTCCCCCCCATTTGCCTACGTGGTGGAATGTCTTATCTCACTCTCCTGCCTTTAGACTGCGGGGAGGAGGAAAAAAAATGTGGTCTTTGCTATTAGGTTTCAGAGAAGGGCTTTCCCAAACACAGTTTCGCTAAACCCTTCTGCAGCCTTTCATGTCTCCTTTGTCAAAGTTAGAAATCTGGCATTTTTCTCTTCGCCTGCATCTTGCAGAAGCCACTTAAAGTAAGTGCCTGACAAGGTTGTCTCCTCATTTCTCTACAATAGATTTAATATATCTTTAAGTACTACAGCTTAATATCTCAAACCGAATTTCTACCTCCTCCTCCAGTTAAATTTACTAAAATCAATTAAGGCTGAGAGAGAAAAATTCAGCCTTTGCCATTAAAAAATAAGGACTTATTCTTCCACTGCAAAATGACCTTCCTCCTCCCTTTCACCAGTCTCATGAGTCATGTGGCATAAGACCAAAGCCCCCTGCACACAGAGCTTGTAAGACAGAGGAAAAGTCACCGGATTAATCCTATTTTTATTAAAGATGTTAAGAATATGAGCCAGACCTCAAAGCGACATCTAAAATGGGACTAACTCAGAAATAAAAAATTACCTTTTCCATTTTGGAGGAGGTTTTAACACAGATCCCACCTGTCTATTTCTAAGGCATCTGGCCTGCACCTGGCTTCAAACACAGACTTGGTTTTTGAAACCCAAAGACCGTGCTCTTCTTATATGCCTTTCCATTGTGCAGCCTTTAGGGTGTACTCCTGACCCACCACCAAGAAGTCCTTTCAAATCCTGAAACCCACATTTTTTTGACACATTTTAAAGCAAATACAGACACTGTTATACAACATAAGGGTTTCCAGGGGCAGATCCTGGTCATTATTGGTGTAACATCAGACCCTGTTGGGGAGCACGAACAGAGACAAGCATCTCTGGGGACCAGATCATCCCAAGAGACATCTGAATTGCTTTCAGAAGATGCCCCTCTCTCCAGTAACAGCAGCTGGATTCAAGGACAACTCAGCTCCAACCTTAAACATCTTGGTTAAGTATCTGAACCTACATGGCGTTACCTTGTGTAATAAGAGCTGGCAACACCAGGACTCCAAATTTTCCCTTTCTTCACAAGGAAACTCATCCCAGCTTTCAAAAATTCCCATTGCCCAAAATAAAGGCTAGTTCCCCTTCATTACCCCTTCTGCTCTCTGCTGGACGTTGAGACATTACACTGAGTTAATTTTAATAAGTCGTTTGCATTCTCCCTGTCTCCTTGCAATACCTTGTCGCCAAACTGTCACGGGCGTCTGCCGAGCACTCCTGGCCTGTGGCCAAGCAAGATGTACGTTATTTACGGGATGGAAAAGCTGCCTACAACATGCAGAGCAGCGTGCACTGCAAAGATGCAAAGGTTTGCAAAGCAGCCACATTTAGTCATGAGAAAAACTTCAGCGAGAAGACCTGGAACCCAGTAAGAAAACGCTCAATGGAAGATATCGGTGCCTTGGGGTTTCACTCTGTCTCTTGAAGAAGAGAGAGGTTGTTTTTCTTTTTAGGGTTGATGGGGTATCCTGGTATTTGCTGGTTCCCAGTGGTTTTCAGCAATATTTGGTACTGAAGGCTGACTCTGAGACACACGATGGCTCAAGTGAAGTGAATATGTGCATACAATCCCCATGAACGTCACCCCAGATAACCCACCACAGAGCTTTGCACTCCCAGAAGGCAGTAACATTACTAGTGACATTTTCCAAGACTCCCCCGGGCACTCACTATTTCTAGCACTATTTGCAACTCAAAGCCGGCAGCTAACTTGAAAGCAGGCTAAGTCATCTTGGAAGGAACCTGTCCCTCTCCCTTGGCTGTGGAAGGAGGTGAGGACACTGATACCCACCGCCGGGGAAGTTGAGCTAGAAGAAAAATACCACTGTGTCAGCGTGGCCCTAGGTGGTCACGTTGTAAAAGGGTAGAAACAAGCAGTGCAAAGTCAGCAACTCCTCCTGAGTGACAGCACAGGGTCGAGCTCCAAATTTACTAGGTGTCATGATGAAAGCCCTCTAAATGTGACTTCCCCCCTTGCAGCATCGTGAGCTTGTTTCTGGCCATGGAAAGCTGTTGGTGCATTGCAGCCCTCTGCTCGCCAGGCCTTCGTTGATGCTATTTGTACTGCAGCAGCCCCGGAGACCCCGGCTGAGAGCATCTCCCCATCCCTGGACACCCACCGCACGGTCTCTCCACCAAACACCACGCAGTCTAAGCAGACACATGCAAAACAGAGAGACAAACTGTGGCACAGCCAGTCCTTTAAACAGCATTTCAGCTCTTCAGTTCACAGCATATCATACATGATTTTTGCACAATAACACAGAAGATAATCTTCTTCTTCTCAGCTCTGCCTAACTTCTCGGGCAGGGCTGTTTAGCTCCAAAATAACATGCTTTTGGATACAGGCTAGTCTCAATGCTTAGGCACCTTGAAATCAGAGCTATGATACGGGCAGAGCGCATCCCTCCTGCCTCCACCCAGTTTTAAGTGGGTCTGTATATTCCTTAAGGACCTCCAGAGGCAAACACTGCAAAGCTTCAGCCCAGTGCTACAATGGACAAATACGCAATTAGAGACATTAAAACTTGACGAAGCTCAGATGATCTGCCCCCGTTACAAAGAAGCAACAGGAGAAAGCACCTCACCACGGATGTGGGACACCATCACACCAGGCAGTTTGGGGGAAAAGAGAGGGATTTTTTTTTTTGTGAAGCCCCAGTGGCACACGGAAAGGGTTCTGGGGGAGATGGGTGGTGCATCCCCAAGCGCCACCATGCAAGAAGACCTGTAAGACCCCCACGCAGAACCAGTCTCGAGCCTGGCTGTCTCACAAGCTGCAAGAGAAAGACTTGGGTGGATTTTCTTGGCGATCCCAAGACTGAAGGCACTGCTCTCTGCAACGTGAGACTATTTGGGGAAGCCCTGGAGGCTGTGGTGAACTTAGTGCAGGTAGCTGGAGAACAACAAACACCAGATGACTGTGTGCATCGTTTAGATTAAAGAAAAAAAAAAAAAGAAAAAAGCAAGATTTGGTCAGGACTTCTCTGTGCAGGAAAGGGCAGGCATTGCAAGAATTCAGAAACAACATCCTTAGGTGGAGGTTGGCCAGTTGTGGAAGAAGCTGTGCACGTAAACAGGCTTTGATGAGGAAGTTGGCAGAAGCATGCGAAAACGCTTCGGAGGGTTTGCAAGACTTCACGTGCTTGCACATGGGGAATGGACCAAACCGGACCACCCGGATTCCTGCAAAGTTCAAACCCTCCCGTGATTTTCGGCTCTCGGCAGAGCTGAGGGTGGCCGTCTGTCATGCAAGTGTGCTGTCGGGCTGGGTGAGGGGGATGCTCAGGCTCACAACCTGCATGTTTCTGCCTATGTGTCACTCCCCATCAGCTCAGCAGCCAGGAGGGAGGACTTTCTGCGCGCTCATGGGTAGGTTTTTTGTTATGTGCTTGGTCCTGCTACTGCTTGGACCGCCTGGAGACGTAACTGCTGAAGGCACTTGGGCTTGGGGCTTGAGCCCCTGTAGCACAGAGCAGGTCGTCTGGATGTTATGACAGGATCTCACCTCCCCAGGGCATCACCCCGTAAGGTGATGTAGGTGACCCTGCTTCNNCAGGGGGGTTGGACTAGATGACCCACAGAGGTCCCTTCCAAACCCTACCATGCTGNGATTCTGTGATTCTGTGATTCTGTGATGAAGCCCCACCTCGCCCCATCCTCCCTGGCCCCCCAGAGAATCAAGGGGCTCTGGGTCCTGCGCTGGGTCTTTGGGCACAGGGCAAAGGGGCCACCCAGTGCAGCATTGTGGAGAAAGCAGGCAAAATTCAGGGCTGGTGTGACCAGGTGGGGTGGATGCGGTCCTGCACCTAAACCCCAGCAGCTCCTCTCTGCTCTTGTACAGTGATAGAACACCCGGAATAACACGGGGGCTATCGCACAGCCTAAGGGACCCTCGCTGGCTGCAATTAACCCCCATCAGTCCCCAAAACACCCCAGAGCTCATGTCGACAGGCCTGGGTCTTTTAGAGGGTTCTCTTTTAGGGGAGAGAAAATGCATGATTTATAGGGCAAATAATAACCAAAGCGCAACCCCAGCCTCCTTGCAAATGCTGAGAGCAGATATTTCCAGCTGGCCTCCCGTCATCGCCAACATGAATGATCACCAGCCTCTTCATCATAAGCCTTTAAAGCAACTCCCTGGAATTAAATCGGTGTACTGCACGGTTCCAGCTCCTTTCATCCAAGGATCTTCAAGTGCTTTACAAATAATTCTTTAATTAAGCCTCCTAAACAGACCCACAGAGTATCATTACTGTATCTGCTTTGCCACTGGGGAATCAAAGGCTAAAATGGTTAGCAAAAAGTTTGTGAAAACCTTAGCCAAGTTCCTCTGACAGCAAGTATATAAGAAGACACGCTCCTCTTCAGTGCTGGTTTTAAAACTCTCTGGTTAACAATTTTTTTCTCCTCCTGTAGGTATGGCCCTGACTGCCTGCTCCTGCCCGTGTCACAATTAGTATTCAAGGGATCAAATGGATTTTAAAAAATGCACATCTTTGACAGCTTGTCTTGGACAAACACGAACTCCCAGTACCAGGGAGCCAGCGCAGCTTTGGGAATGAAAAACGGTGTTTTGGCAACAAGGATTTAAACTCCATCAATCTGTGGTTTGCTTTGAGCTGGGCGAAGGGTTGATCTCCTGTAAAACCCCTTCCTGCCTTTTTTGCCCCCAGGACAGGTTTGATCTGTGGCTCTTTTTGATCCTCTGAGGACAAAAAGTATCATTTTTCTCTTCCTGATGCGATTTTGCTATCGTACCCCCTGTGGGATAGCAGATCTAATATAGGAAAAGAATAAATGAAATAAAGTGTCCTGGGAACACGTTGTAATTGGTAACTCCGAGCCCCTCGCAGGCTGGTTGAATTTAAGGATGTTATTTGCCTGATGTCACATTCGCTGCATCTTCTGTATACTCTGGCTGTGCCTCATCTGAGGCTGATTTTATTCTGATTTACAGCAGCGAAATAAGGGGGAATCTCTGCAGAATTAGGGGGTCAGGATGATCTGAACCTGGAAGCCAGTATTTCTAGCGAAATAGCTGTACCCAAAATAGCTACTTTTAAAAACTTGAACAACCTCGGGCTTGATTCTGCTCTGCCTCAAGCACGATGTGGTCACCTTCTTCCTCAGGACACCCAAAAAGATGGTCCGAAATCCCACCTCCCTGCTCACCCACCCATTTCACATCCAATTTAAACAGAGCAAATTCATGCCGGCTCCGTCCCAAATACAGTTTTTTAAGACATCAAAAATCTTAACAGTTTCACTTAACAAACCCAACTTCTTCCCATTTGAGGGGGGGAAAAAGATGAATTTTAGGCTTTGAGTAGCTCAAATGATTGCAGTCGATACCAGCCTCAGAGGTGAGCACTGCTGGGACTCCAAGCCCAAACACCAGCAAGGAGGGATTTGGCCCCTAAGGAAGCAAATCCTGGTGCCAAATACCCGGGGAGCAACATAAAAGCGCCTCCGAGGAGCTTATTCCAAAACTTAAGAGCAGCAACAAATGGCAGAAAGCACTGTTTTGAAGGATTTAATCGAATAATTTCTGAGAAAAATGTAACAGGATCACTTGAGAGCGCTATAGAAACGGGTTCCCCCACCATCCTCCCGCCAAAAGCCCGTTTTGTACCAGTGCCAGCATGTTTATCGCTCTGCTTTGAAAAACAGAACAAAACCTTCTGAGAAGGCAAAGTCAGCTAAACTCAGCTAAATTCTGGCCGGCACAAGAAAAACTGCATTAACAGCTCTTGCTTTATGCCCATATTAACGAGCCTGAGGCTTCTTGAGTTTTAATGGGAAGAGAAATCTTCTATTTTAGAGCCCATGTTGGTGTCAGGGGGAGATGGGGGCCTCGCACCTGCTCGCCCACCAAGCCCCAGTGCTGTGAGTCCAAAGTAGACCAGGAAAAAGCTGGGCAGGCAGAGATTTCAGCTGGAACTCTGTGAATTTGCCCCGTAGTTCAAACCCCAGGGCCATGCCTCCGCTTGCGTTTTTACCTCCGGAGAGTCCCCCAGCTTTTGTTACCTTGAATAAAAGCACATTCAGCTTGGCAGAGGCTCTGCTGGGAGACATGACCCAGAGCAAGATTCGACATTTATTTTATTTTATTTTATTTTATTTTATTTTATTTTATTCTATTTTACTTTAATTTTTAATTCTATTTTACTTTATTTTATTTTACTTTGTTTTACTTTATTTTGTTTTATCTTCCTTTATTTTATTTTGACTCTTCCTCATCTTCCCTGAATACAGGGAAGAAACAGCCCGCTCCTCCCTGCCTTTATTCACTTTTAAAACAACCAGTGCATTTCCTTTCCCCGCTACTTTCCAGTGCGGTTTATGGCCACTTCTCTGATTTAACACCCTGCCGAAGAACCAGACCTCCCGGTGCATCACCCACAGTCATTTCCCCAGCACCCTTAATCCCAGCACGATCACAGGATGCGAGACACCGTTTCCACTCCCAAACCTCCCCGGCGCGATGCAGCCCCCCGAAACCCACACGGGTCCCGCAGCGAAGGGTCTCCAGAAGTTTATCCTTTTCCCAACTCCACCACCAACTTCCAGCAGGGAATTGCTGTTTCCCACCAGGTTTTTTTTTTCCCCACTCGTTTCCCACGCCACTTCCACGAACCAGAGGTGATGGCTCACGCTCAACCCGTGCAGCACCCGGCGCACTGGACCATTGGAAGACCCAACCGAAGCGAAGGTCTCCCCTGGCTCGGTGGGACCCCGAAAGCAAAGGGCGTCAGGCTCAAGGCTTTGCACATCGCTCTCCCGAGACCCCCCCCAAACCCCCAGACCAGGGATGAGGGAGCGAAGAAGCTCCTCGCTCAGCTCACATCCCTGCAGAAAGAAACCAGCCCTGCGGCTCCAAGTTGCGGGTCTGATGTGCTCGGTTTCTAAATTAGAGGGTTCGCGAGCCCGGGTGCGGAAAGCGGGTGGGCACGCAGCATCCCTCCGTTTATTTTCCGCCTTTCTGCCCAATTTTCTGCAAGCCAAAGTGGGGGAAAAAGGGG
>Ga0065711_1046338_pt1 | contig 12944 bp, 6 predicted proteins | sample Hoacrofraction12_FD_59098 | JGI IMG/M metagenome (GOLD analysis project Ga0065711, IMG submission 59098) | Hoatzin crop microbial communities from Cojedes, Venezuela - Epithelial fraction 12 v2 (version 2) | ecosystem: Host-associated > Birds > Digestive system > Esophagus > Crop | place... | reverse complement strand
TCTCTGGAGATATTCAAGCCCCCCCTGGACAAGGTCCTGTGCAGCCTGCTGTAGGTGACCCTGCTTCGGCAGGAGGGTTGGACTAGATGACCCACAAAGGTCCCTTCCAACCCCTACCATTCTGTGATTCTGTGACTCTGTGATTCTGTGACTTGGAATAAAAGCAAATAAAAGCAAATCTAAAGAAAAATTCCAAATTTTTATTGTAAGTCTATCAGCTGTTCAGATGATGTGCATGTAGAGATTTCAGGTGCATTAGCTAATAAATGCATAGGACTACTGATAGCTATTTGAAAATGGTATGGAGAGGTTCCAGAGATTTAGACATTGTATCAATCTTCCAGCATTTGACCCTGGTAATTACTGCTTTGTAAGTCTAATTTCCAACCCTTCTAAACAACAGAATGAGTTTCAAGAAGAAAAAAACACAACATAAAACGCAAACCATGTAGAGGGTATTAGATCTGTGAGTGATAAGCTTTGTGGGTTTATAGAAAAACAAATCATAGCAGTCAAACTTGATTGCTTTTCTCAAGAACTCAGTGAATGAAATTAAAAAACAACAGTAACAGAAAAGAGAACTTGTCTTGATTACAATAAAACACTAGCTATGGTATCACAGTTATTAAAGTAATTTTGAATAAAAAAATTATCAGATAGAGCAGAAGCAGGCTATGGGGCCACAGAAGATAATAGTAATATAGCAGAAAATTTGTGAGATGCATCTAAAACAGTGACTTGACGAAAGGAGGTGAGTAGAGTGTAGAAGATATTTGTGGCAAGAGATGCTAAAAGCACTTGCAGAGTAAAAATTCTAGCAGAAAATTATACTCCAAAGCTACAAAGGCTGGCAGCAAATAATTAACCTACGTCCATGTTAGAAAAATAGAAGGCAATATGCTGCTGTGGCATGAGCAAACATGGCATCACAGTAGGAATGATAACACCTGAGCACTAATCTTAGCTCTGCTGCAGATTTTAGGCATGATGAAGGGCCAGGCCTCTTCACATTTTTGAGTCTGTCCTGTTTCTCCAGCTGTTGGCTGTTTAACAAATGCGAGCTCTAAATTCTTCATAACAGGAAACACTCCCATTCAGTGTTTGTACAGCACCTAGCACACTGGGACAAGATCTGGACCACAGACTCTGTCAACTCTTGTCCACGCAATAGAGAGCAACAGCATGGCACCAATGTAAATAGTCAAAATTTACTGCTCTAGCAAGAGGATAAATTATTTTATGATCGAACATGCCACCACCATATGTTCCATGAATGAATATCCACAGTTCTCCTCCACCTTACCCATGTAGTAGCCATAATTTGTGAAGCAGCATTCATCCGAGATTCTTTCAAATAAGGAACAGAAAACAGATTCTGCCTACTGGAGAAAAATGCATTTCCCCCTTTCCCATGTATTTGTAAGTGTTTGCCAAGAAACAGATAATATTCCAAGGGGGATGGGATATTTATGCAAAAAAAAAATGTATTATCCAGTGTTAGAATGCTAATACTAACAGGAAAATGTGGAGAGGGTATTAAACTTCATACATCAAGGATTGCTCTATTCTCTTTCACTGAAAGCTGAATTAGTTTACATTTCACACAGGGTAAGAGCTCAGCTTCCCGAAAGCAGGTAATTCATTGAAATTTCAAGACGCATTTTACCACCGTCTGGTAACATGTTCATCTTGCCTTACTTCTCTACCAGACGATCAGCTTACCCTGCTTCTTGCATAGTCTGCCTCCCTAGACCATCTTTGTATTAACCACAGTCATCAACAGGACTCAAGACTCTGAGGGTCTTAGAGTTTGGTCTTTGTACTCCAAATAGACTCTTATCCAATAATCTCCATGAGCAGAGACACTTGGAAATATGTGCAAAACTAAACAGCATGATACCATTCAAAGAAATAACATTTACTGACTAACGTGAGCTCCTTGAGCCCAAAGTGGAATAAATACAGGCAGTACATCTATTAGCTTTAAATGAATGAAACCACATTTATAAAATGGGTAATTTAGATCTGATTAATGTTTATAAATGTGTTTACACACGAATTGGATATTAACCTATAGCTTTAAACGGTTTAATTAGCCTTGGAATATTGTCTCAGTGTACAATGAAAAATAACTAATTCACAAAGGAAAATGCGAAGAAAATCTGCAAGCACAAATGAGGTCAATTAATTAAGTAATTTACATAAATTTGCATGGTTATTTTCAGGGCATTTTTGACATTTTGCACTTCCTATTCCCATCACACCAGCAAAAATACTTTTCTGTCACCCTATTTATGTGATACATCTATCATCTCACGGGATCACAGAATACCAGCACACACTGCAGTGTAACAGCTTCCACACACAAGCTTTCTGAACCGTGCAGAATCTAGCATCCCATTTCCAGCTGTACTATCTTATCACCAGCAGATGCATTTACATGCTGTTATAGCTTCATTCTTACCTCCGAATGGAGAGAAGAATATGAAATATGACTTCATCTCCATCACATTTTTACACCCTGAATACCAAACAGATGGTAACAATTACAGATGGAAGCATATTTCTCACACAAGAAGCCAAATGCTGCATAGCTCACCAACTGAAATCTGGAACGAGTCACTTAAAGCATTTAGTTTGTCCGGATTTAAATTGGTGAAAAAGGGTAGAGGAATTTGGCTTGTTACATATTCCCATGGTTACCCTCGGGACACTACAGCAGCAACCTCCTTTTAATATGGTTGTGTCTACACGGGTCCTTTGGCTTCTTGCTATTATCCTTATAGCCATCAAAGCATGTTTACTAGAAACATAGAATCATAGAATCATAGAATCATTAAGGTTGGAAAAGACCTCTAAAATCATGAAGACCAACTGTCAACCTGACACCACCATGCCTACTAAACCATGTCCTGAAGTGCCATATCTACAAATTTTTTGAACACCTCCAGGGATGGTGACTCCACCACTTCCCTGGGCAGCCTGTTCCAATGCTTGACCACTCTTTCAGTAAAGAAATTTTTCCTAATATCCAATCTGAACCTGCCCTGATGCAACCTGAGGCCAAATACTAACTCATTTATAAGAGGAAAGTAAATTGCTTCAGAATGGAGATCCTTTTGTGGCAATTCCTGTATATACTTATTTCCCAGAGTAATGCCTAGCAGGAGTAAGAGGCTGCAGCACAGTCTGGATTGCTCTCTGCTGGCTGAGCTGTGTCAGTTCACCAGACCGAAGCCATGATTCAGGAGCTGACGGTGTGCAGAGAGTACTTTTTCCCATTGTCACTGAGACTTCAGGTCACTGGTGTGTCATCAGCTCAGGATCAGAAGCCAAAGCTGAAACTGCTAAAACAACATCCTCTCTCCTTTGGTCTTCAACCCCACCACCTCTCTCAAGAATATATTCTTCTGGTTCATGTCTGCTTTAATAAGAATAATGTGGAACCTTTATCCAAGGCTGCCAAATACACTTAACACCACAAATTTGTGTTTTACTATAATGCAATATTGCATCTACTCTGATACACTTTTCACAACACATCTTAAAGTACAGTTCATGGACTGCACTATTGAGAACAGTGATTAATTTACAGAGTCCTTCTATTTTGTCCCCTATCTGTTTAATATAGTCACAAGTGAATTTTTCAGTGGTGAATTTCTTTACTTATACAGTAATTCCTAGGCCACAACTTCAACAGATGCAAAAAGGCATTTTCTTAACAGAAACCAATGAAATAAAATTGCTTACATCAGTTGAGAACCAGGATTTTGTAGATGACATATGTCAAGTGTTAGCATGGAACTGAAAATATAAAATGAATATAATTAAAAGAAACACTACAGAAACTAGTAAGAAATATTTTTGTATTGTATCATTTTGTATTACTCAGAGATTTCTGAGATTTTAAGAAAGATCCATTTCAAAATTAATACTAACATGAAAATCTTGAAACACTTATGCACTGAAATCAGTAAAACTTTCAGGGGCAGAAAGAATGCATTTGAATTGCTTCATGATGTTTCGTTTCATTTTTATTCTCTTTAATGACTACAATTATTTGTCTGTAGATCAGCATATATTTCAAAATGAAAACTTTAACTCCAATGAGATCAGACGTGTTCTTTTAGAAAATGTCATTTTCATCTGTTTCAAAATTCGTCCCCTTGCTATTTTTTCCAGACTGACCCTTTTCTTACAAGCATTTGTTATTGAGTCATTCTAATATCATACAGGAGATGAAAAGATCCCTTTCTCCAACTTACTACTTTTCTTCTGCTACATATGATTCAAAAATTCTTACAAACATCCTAGCAAGTAAGTTTTCTTTCACTTAATGCCTTGCCGGCCTTCTTTATGCTGCTAAATACCACTAAATCACTGTCAGGTATGTTGTGGTAATCATTAAAAAATAGCAGCAGCAGAAGTTACTTTCCCATCTTCCACACACTGATGGTTTCTCTATAGAGACTGCTTGTTCAGCACCCACAGTGTTTACCATCTGTCTCAGGCTCAGCCTCGTCATGTAGAAAGCAGAACTTCCAAAGAGCTTAAAAGAAAAGATATATCAAGAAAAGAAGTGATTAAGACAACAAACAGCTGGTAAAGTGTCAGAGAAGATCTACAAGATCAGGACACACACTTTTCCCATATTTTGTCTGTTCCTCCCAGAGTGCTTGAGGGCTGAGTGTATTTTAGGAAAAACTGCCCAGCAAAACCTATTTTATCACACCATGGATCACTGAAATCAGAATTTCCTCCTCTTGACAACTTCATCATGAAGCAGAAATCCTTGTGACCTGGTTGGAATTGCTGGTGATAAACATGAAAGAAAGAACCGCTTTGCAGTACTATCATCAGTTTGGTGGTGAAACTATTTACCAGGGGTGCAAGTGTCTTGTTGAACCCAAGATTTTTTCACACTTTGGTTACTGCTTGAAGTGTTATCTCTACAATTATTGTAAGGATGCTTGTTCTGGTGTTTTCCCATCCCCTTACATAAGAAACTTGGAATATTTTTATATATTCCTGATGGGGAAACAACAACAAAAACAACCAAAAAATCCAAAACACTTTGAAAAACAGTAATAGCACGACCTTTCCAGCTGTAATTCAATGCACAATCTAATCTGAGGCATTTAAAAGCTGGAATATCTGTTATAAAGTTTATGACTCTCTGGGAACTACTCCTTGATTCCTGCAAGGAAACAAAGTTCAAAAAGATGCCTGGTGACCTAAAAATCGACTGCACTACAGAGAGAAATGGAGACTCCAAGCTTGCCTTTTCAGGATGAAGGCAATATATTTATCTGTTGCCCTGTTTGCAGAAAAAATAGTTGATGTGCTATAATAGAGGTTTAAGATTTAAAGGACGTATGGACTTTCTGGAGAAGCTACTTAAGAAGGACAGTTTAAAATTGTCTAAGATACCTGCCTGTATTTTTGGCCATTCTCATGCCCTTAAAGCTGATGGTAGTCATTTACTAAAGTGTGGAGTATCAATATGCCACAGCATCTTGCAATATATGAGCTGCATGCTGGCACAAATGGCTTAGACAGCATACAGACCTCTCTACAAAAGGGAAAGGGACCTCTGCGCTGTGTTGTCACAGAACATATAGTCCTCATTCCCTCAGACATGTCAGCTCCATGGTAGTCACTCTCCTTCCATATTCTCTCCTCTCTCAGAATAACTGGAATCAACACTCACTAAGTTGGTATTTTTCAGAAATAGGTGCCATGTTTGCAAAGTACAATTCTTGCTCCTGGGCGTCTAATGTCTGCTCCATGCCCTGGCTATGAATTTAATAAATGTGTCTGTTAGCAAAGGTGCAAATTACTGCACCTGTTTATGCTGGAAAATGTATCAGCTCGTTCCGAAGCGCTGATGTCTGGGGGCAGACATAGTTCCAGGCAAGGATGTAGAGATTCAGATAGAATTTGGCAAAAGCAATTTTGGTCTGCAAAGGGTTTAAATGCACATACCACCAAGTGTTCCTCCAAATTCTCTGCAGACTTTCTGGCTATGTCTTGACTGATACATCAGAGAGAGGGCACAAGCCTAAGCACTGTTTTGAGATTGTCACTACAGATTAATTACTAGCACAGTCCCTAGCATGGGTTTTGCCCAGGCCAAGTGGCATTCTCTCAGGCAAAGCTGAGGTACGTTTGGGGATTTTTCTCCATAGCCTGTGTGGATGAGGCCACACTTTTGAAGGGGGAGAGAATTAACTGTATGAAAATGAATGGAGCTATGTCACTTGCCGTCAGAGTCAGAAAGCAAACCCTTTCCCATATGATCTGCTCTTTTAGACAACGACGTCCTCAGTGTAGTGAAGAAAATGTAGCTTAAGATTATACCGGCTGCCTGAGAGTATTGGACAGTTGTATAGGGCCAGGGCACACAAATCTCAAACACACACATTCTGGCACTTGGGAGGCTGCATGCAATGAGCTGTGCCCAAAACTACAGCTAGTTTTGGTTTTGTTGAGTTGATTCACTCCAAAAGAAAACTCAGAAGTGAATTAATACTTATGCAATTTGGAGGGTCAGCTGGTCCCAGATGTGGGATTCCACTGGTGAGCTATTTATCTCAGTGGATCCTCAGCTGTTAGAAATTTGTTCCATTACTATCAAAAAAAGTATCAGCTATGTCTACGGGCAATGAACCAAGACAGAGGCAGCAAGGCCATTACGTGATAAAGTGACAGGGATTACTCCTGGCCTTTTCCCATAAAAAGTGAGATGGGATTTGGGAGAGGCATGAAGCCTTCTAAACCCAGGAATAAATCCACAAGAAAAGCAGAAGAAGGAGCCCTGAGCCAAACACAGATGATGAAAAGTGGAGGGGGCAGCAACATAGAAGAGCAGAGTTTACCAGTAATCCTACCTAACTCCGCCTGATTGCTTTCAGTAGAGTCGTGGCTCAAATGAAATCGAAGATGGCTACGTTTACTGAGGGCTTGATCTAGGGTCCTTTCTCTCACACAGCTTTGTACAGAGCTGAGAGAAACTGATGAAATCTTCTATAAAAAATAAGATCTTCTTTCTTGTTTTCATGCTAAAATTCTTTGATAAAAGGAACTCCTCTAGGGTGTTTCAATATTTTCACCTGAAGAGTGGCTAAGCATGAAATGGATGCTATTGGACTAACAGCTTCTGGGTGACCATTCATATGTAATGGAATAGCACCCAAATGCATTTAGAAGGAAAAAAAATTGCTGAAATAAGTGAGTTTGGGGTGATTTATGAGTGACTTTCTGGGTTTTCAGTAGGACTAGAGAGTTTCATAGAGGTCTATATGAAGGTGTGATAATGTTTTCATCTATTTATAATGCAAACTAGAGAAATAAGTATTGAGAGGAGAAGAAAGATATGTTTCTTAATTAGAAATTTATGGAAGTTTTTCCCACAATGAAAAGACAGAGTTACTTTTACCTGGGAGGTATTTGTAATAGTGTAGGGACAGTGCTACCTTGTATATGAGTCTGTTGTGATTAAACTAACTTTGTTACAAGCAGCTATATTGGATGACCTCTAAAATATGAAAACAATCACTCTTCACCAGCATTATCTAAGCCTCAGCTTTGGCAGACAGACTCATCAGCCTCAGGTGCTACTCCAGCCATCTCCCCATGCCTTAATCATTTCAATCTCTGCTTGAATTGTAAGCCTGAGAACACCTGAATGCCTCCTGGCTGGTGGCAGCGAGACTGACTTAGTGAAGTTTGGAAGAAGACAAGAACCTGGTTAAGCTTGTGAGCTCAAATTAAATGGTTGACAGTGAAACCTGCTAACACTGCTCCTTAAAAAAGCATGGGAGGTTTTTGGATAGTAGCTAGACCTGACAGCTTCTTAGGGATTTGCTGTTTGTCCTTGGAAATAAGGAAGAAAAAAACCCCAAAACTGAAACCACACAACAATACCTTTCCAAAGCAGTGCATTGTTTGTTTAGGTACTAGCTTTTATTGTTTACTAAAGAATCTTTAAAAACTCCTCATGAGGGGCATTATTAAGTGTCTTTTGGTAATACTGTCTGAGTACTGAGATTTCCAAAGATATTTGGCAACGTCCACTAACAAATACATTCGATGAATTTAAATTGCTGTGGGACAAGAGGGAATATTTTGACTCTGAGACTCCCTGAGCCAGGATGGTGTTTTTGTTTTTAATACCTTTGATAAGCTTCCCTTCCTTAATTTTTTCACTTATTTTTTGGGCACATGCAAATTTTGGCTTCTACAGCATCAGTTTTAACAGATGATTTACTTGCAATAGAAGATGTAATGAACTATCATTTCCTTCTTATCTTCTTCAGGCCAGTCATGAACATATAGAAATCATAACCTCTGCTGTTCAAGCATCTCTTTGCAAAACCATTCTCATTTTCTCTTAGAATCTGCAGCTGGGCACTTTCAGAGAAATGATATTGGGCTACAAGGACCTATAATCTGACCAAAAGAGCGGGGTTTATGGTCATGTGTAACACAAAATTGTTAACTCTATCTATACTAGTGCTGAACTGTAAATAATTATAGCTGGGAGGCATTATCGTGCAAGTTATGGCACCACTGCCTGTAGCAAAAGGGGAAATCTTACCCTGCCCTTGGTAGCAGATTCCCTGTGTGGAAATTACACTGTAATCTCCAGCTACATTGACATCACAAAAGGGGTGTCAATGGGCTTTTGGAGACACATGGTCAGGTTCTCTGCTAATATAAGCCAACACTGTGGCTTCAAAATTTAAACCAAAGAAGTTCCTGTTTCATTTTACACAATGAGGCCAATTTGGACCTTATGAAATCTCCGCGGAAGTTAATAAAAGTCATCTCTCTGCAGCATTTGTCCATCATTCACTACTTAACATTGCTTTTTGGAGTGTAACCCATAAGGGAAGATCACAGGTCACTGCCTGGGTGAAGTTAAAGGTCATTCTGCTTTCTTCAGTACTGTGTTTCTGTTGGGATTCCTCTGTTGGATTTTCTGCTATTTATTATTAATTGTTTAACTGCAGCATAACTTATTGAAACCCTTAGCTGGGAAACTGCTGATGACACTCCTTGGCTTCTAAGTACTGCTGGCTTTATTAACTTTCAGATCAACTGGCCAGCCAGGCAATTAGCTGAGCTAGGCTGTAAATCTTAGCTGGTATCCTTAAATACAATGTGTTTTCTAGCACTAATTTAACCTTTTTTTTTACAAGAGATTAATGTACACAGACTGACTTTAAGATCTGCTTCCACAGAACAATATTTTAAGTGTTTTTAATCAGATTCCTGCAAAGTTTCTGATGAATCCAAGTAGGAGCTGAAGCCATGAGCTACGTGTGTATGAACGTTAGAGGTTGTTTTTCACAGTTTGACAATGGAGACAATCTCACTAGATTTCTAAACAAAGCACAAGAAACAAACTGAAAATAAGAATGTCAAAATCTCTTGGTCTTGCATCAGCCTTCTCTGACACCTGATAGTGTTGAAGCCTCATAAATAAAAGATGGGTGATATTCTCAGTATTCCAGTTTAAGGGGGATCTCTTTCAAAAGTCACACATTTAAAAGCATGTTTCCCCTTTGTGAATAAAATCAGAGTCTCCACTTCAGCGTCTTTTGTTTTCCTCTCCAAATGAAAGTTTTCATGATTTTTCTTTAACACCCATTCGGAAGAAGAGTTCAAATTCACTGAAAATATAAATGAAGAGGAAAGCAACAGAGGAAGGAGAAAAAGAAAGATGATGTGAGCAAGGCTGTATGTATACATAATTTTATTTGGCTGAGCCTAGAACAGCTCACCTGTACTAAAACTACAGGAGATTTATCTAGGTTATCTGCCATGAGCAACCTGTACACTATCAAAGCTGTACTGCACATCTGCAGTACTTTCTAACTCAACATTGCCTGAATAGCACTGCAGTTTCCCCTTTTGCATGTCACATTTGCAGTTTAGCATAGAAATATTTATGTGGCAAACCTCAAATAAAAAAATCTTAGAAATACCCTTTATAAGATGAAGACTGCACAGGAACTGGAGATTTATTTTCTCTGCTGTTTGTGACACATTTTTTCATCAGTGTTCCCAGCAAGTTATATATTCTTTTTTAATTACAGAAATCTTCAAAACATTCCCAAAGCTTATCAGGTTTCCTTCCTCCTTTCACAGCTGTAATGTATTGCAGAGCCACTTTGACATTCCCTTTGACATGTTTGACAGGAGATTGATATCATATTGCTGTTTTTTTCCATCCTTCCCATCTCATGATTAAAAATAGCATAATATTAAATAGCTCAGATGAGGTATGTTTTTATCCCAAGGAAATAAATCTTTTACCATGGATGGGTAAACATATTTGACTAATAAAAAAAATCATTGATACTGCAGTCAGAGAGCCTCTTTAGCATTCATTTGAAACAAACTGAATTCTGAAGCCTTCAGGAAAGACTGTTTACAAAAACTTGGAAAAGATCTTACAAAAATACTTTCAAGGAGCCTTACTTAAAAACCTTTATTTTTTTCATACTTTTACTTATCTGTGTATATTAGCAAGACTGGTAGTAAAGGGTTATTTCTAATAATTCCAACAAGCAGTAATCAACAGGTTTCAATCCATGACTAAAATGCATTAAGCAAAGTTTATATGGAAGGTGATAAGATAATACTTTTTTTTTCTAAACTTACTGCTAAAGACAATGGGAAAAAAAAAGAACACACCTTTGGGTTCAGATCTTCTTCCTATCTGAAACAGAAATAGTAGAATTCAGGTTAAGCATAGGTTTAGAATCTTCTTAATCAGATCAACAAACTGTCATAAATGTGGCTGGTACTTCATCAGAAAGAAATATTCTTGAGCATGGTAGAGTGACACATGCAGAGAATGGAATTTTCTCAGAACTTCTAACCACAAGCAAAAAAACCCCATAAAATGCTAGCTCCTTAGAACCAAAACTTTTTGGTAAAATATATCAGGGATGTAATCAGGTGATGTGTGCGTTTGTTGGGGCAGACTGTATGAGTATTTGTCTTTTTTCAATTGATAGAAAATATGTAAGGGTATTAATATAAAACTGGAGACTTACATAAAAACCTTTTCCTGACTCAGTAATACAGGGATGCTTCATATTAAAAGTAAAAAACCATTCTGGAAGGAAAAATTCCTCTTTACTATTCCATATAATATGCTAAGAATCTTAATTTTAACGCAGTGGGTTTCATAAAATCTAAAAAAAAAAAAATTATATATGGGGATTATCTGCTTCTGTGCACCTCCACAAAAACTTAAATCATTAGATCGTAGACCCAGGGGGTTAATTTAATGAGCTGGAAAAAGTAAAGAGCTGTTAGTCTCTAGTGAGCCAGACAGTGAACTGAGACATAAAATAAACTTTGCCAATGTGTATATCATAAGAATTTGCCTATATTATTTTTCTCTCTCACTCGGAAGTATCAGAAATCTTGAGGGGGGGAGGGAAGGGGTAGTAGTTTTTCTCATGAGATATCTATTACAAAGTAGAGTGGGAAACTGTGTAATTAAGTGTGCATTTGCCTCTTTTTTTCTGAAGAACTGTAGCTGGAGGAAACAAAAACCACAAAAAAAACCAAAAAAAACCAAACACTTGAAAAACAAGACCCGAATAACATCCTAAACTAAATTTTATTTACTGGAAAAAAGCAAGATTATTCGAACTCCATATACAGTTTGTGTATTAGCCATGGTCAAAACGAAAGTGCTTGTTTGTACCCTAACAGCAAACAGTCAATATTCCATTATAAGAGTTAAGGGTCATCCCTAAAAGTGGGACACACTGCATTTCTGATCATGCTTCATTAGTTGTGTGTTCTGCTGAATTAGGACCTAAGTAACTTGGGCATACATTGGTTATCTTTTGATCTACCTAATTATCTCCACCTCATTAACAGAAATAATATGTCTACCACTTTTGCGTTGCCAAAGTAATGACAGTATTCTAACTCTTGGCAGTTGAAAGAAAATTATCTGGGAGTAACAGTATCAAATAAGCGCTCACCTGTGATAATGACTTTCTCTTGTTTTATATGTAAAAATGTAAGACCAACAGAATACCATTTTATCTGACAGGGAAAAAGTACTGAAAAATAGCTTTCTATTGATTTTCCCCCCAAAGTGATAAAGCATACCTCCAAAACATACATCACACCTTTATTGTTAATTTGGGTGTAGAAGAGTATCTTACCTCTAATGCTGTTAATTAAATGCAAAATGAACTACTTAAAACCAATCATGTTAAAAAAAGTGTCTCATTCTGTATGGTCCTTTGCCAGTTCCTGTACAGACTCAGGAAAGGAACTACAGCATTTCAAAGTCTTCATAATCATTTTCAGGAAACAAAGGCGATATGAATAAATTCTGGTCTCATTCTGATCCTTGGGTTAAAATTGTACTCCCAAGAGTGAAAGGAGGAGGAAACCATTTTATAATTAGAATCAGAAGGATCAGATTAAAATGGAAAATGGTAAATGCCAGTAAGAGTCACTGACTGCTAGCTAGATCTCTAAAAGGAAAACTGAGAATTTTTTAGTTACTTAGTGTCTCTTAACCATGTCTGTGGCAGATTTTAGTACTTAACCTGTGATGCATATCTAATAACCTGAGGTTCCTTGGCTAGTCAGTGGAGAAACCGACAAAGAATCATAGAATCATACAAGAGTTTGGGTTGGAAAGGACCTTTAAAGATCATCTAGTCCAATCTCCCTGCCATGGACAAGGACTTCTTTTACTACATGAATCACAGAATCACAGAATCACAGAATAGTAGGGGTTGGAAGGGACCTCTGTGGGTCATCTAATCCAATCCTCCTTTCGAAGCAGGGTCGCCTACAGCAGGCTGCACAGGACCTTGTCCAGGCGGGTCTTGAATATCTCCAGAGAAGGAGAATCCACAACCTCCCTGGGCAGCCTGTTCCAGTGCTCCGTC
>Ga0065711_1011047_pt1 | contig 12944 bp, 8 predicted proteins | sample Hoacrofraction12_FD_59098 | JGI IMG/M metagenome (GOLD analysis project Ga0065711, IMG submission 59098) | Hoatzin crop microbial communities from Cojedes, Venezuela - Epithelial fraction 12 v2 (version 2) | ecosystem: Host-associated > Birds > Digestive system > Esophagus > Crop | place... | reverse complement strand
TTGAGTTTGTTATTTTTACTATTGCAAGCCTAATGTGACATTATTGTTGCCTATCTTCACCCTAATGCGCTATAAAACTTTACTCTGGATTGTATTAAAATTTCCAAATGCCTTTCCTGGATGAATTGGGCCTCATATCCTGCAGCCAGAGATCTGGGATGATGTTCATTATTGTCTTCCAAAGTCTGGTAGATTGCTTTTATTTCACAAGTATCTCAAAGTTTTGATTTATGGATGCTCATGAGGGGGAAAAAAGTCCTTTTTTTCACTTTCCTTCAAAGAGGAGATTTTAGACCTGCTCTTCCACTGAGGGCACTAAAAGTTGTTTCCCCTATGTCTACAACAGTGCTAAACTTTAGCCCATCCTTGATCTTTTTAAATAGGCATAAATAGCAAGGTGAAGAGCAGGATAAATACTCCCTCTTGGCTATTTTTAATAATATAACGACTAGTTGGTATCAGCTAACACCTTTCTAGGCAATGCTGCTGCTGAAAACATATCTGATGCTGTCACCAGTTAGGTTAGCCAGTCTCTCTAAGCAGATCCTAACACCAGCTTAAACAGTACTTTGAGATTTGTTGTCAATCTTTTATTGGCTTCTCTTCACTACATTCAGTTCAAGCTTTTTCTTCTCATCCCAAATGGCAAACGAATGCTTGGGAATTGTCATCTGTTCGTGGTCAAGCCACGATCAGAAAATAGATAAATTCCACGAGTACATTTCTTTCTGCCAACAGTCCATCTGCTTGAATCAGCTACAACCCTCAGTGAAACCCTCACAAACACTGGGTGAAAAGCTGCACCCCCTGAAATCAGTGGAAGCTGCAGGATGTAAATTGGGCCAGGACTTGGCTCATAATATCTCCCTTGCTGGAAAGTTCTTGGGCTAGCCTGTTTATATCTATGGTGTTTATAAACTTTGCAGGGAAAAGACTCCCTTGTGTTCCAGGTTCAGGTTTCACCGGTTGCCTGCCACAGCAGCTCTCATCCTTGATTATCCAAATGCATCTAATGCATCCTGCCAATTTCAGACAGCAGATGTGGATATCAAATAGAAACAGAGAACTGGACAGGAATGTTTCTGTGTAACAATTTCTGGAAGGATAATGTAGTTCCAGTTCCTGCAAAATACAATGTTCCTAGTTTTCTACTTCTAACAGAAAAATGAAAACAAAATTTCTCATTTTGAATCAATATGAGATGAAAGTGCATCTGGATCCTGCAGAGCATCATGGGAGTTATAATTTGGGTCCGCTTCATGCTTATTCTTGCCTATGAACTGCACTCTTTGATCACACTATGCATGTCCCATGAAGCACTGCAGATTCTCCTCTAACACATTACAGGAGATGGATTTGGTTCAACACACCAAAACAACACTTCATTCCAGGGAAAAAAAAAAAAAAAAAGAAAAAGAAAATAAGCAACACTAATAACCCACTTCTTGTTCTTATTCAAAGTTGAACATATACTGGGACACGGGAAATCCCCAATAGCCAGAAACACTGATATATTCTTTACTTTTTACGTGGTTTGTAAGAAGGAGAATTCCTCAGTGAGTGAATAAACAAGCCTTATCTGCTCAGCTGGATATTTAAGACAGTGCAAGGAAATATGACACAGAGAGTTTTGATGGTGGTGATACCTGCTGGGACAATGACTCTCCTCTCATTGGTGGTCATGTTGGGAGGAGGCCCGTTCTTCTCATCCATGTAGGTGCCGTAACTCATTGGGTTGGACTCCGTCCCTGCTCCGACGAGTTTGCTGCATTTGTTCACACTACAGTCTACAGGGGACTCCCTGAAACGCAAAAGGAAGCAGATGAGTTGTCATTATTCTGCACCTTTCATCCCTGCTGTGGCAGAAGGAGGTTTGGGTTACGGAGATGGCAAGTATCACAAGGCTGAATAGCTAAGGGGAGTTTCTTTACATGTGGGAGAGGTCATTCCTGGCCTGTCACATGAATGTCATAAGGTGATCTGTGAATCACAAGTCTCACGGAGGGGATCTCTGATAACGAAACCAGTTGGAGGAAAGAGAGTTGGAGGTGCAAAGAAGAGTGACTTTCAGACAAAGTGAATGTCAGCTGTAAGGTCACACTCAATACCTCTGAAATATCAAAGCTCATGAACCAGATAAGAAGCAGGTGCCTATCACATTGGCCTCTCTGTTGGTTACACTCCCTGCTTCCCCTCCATCCCTTTTTGCTCAGTGGCATTTTAGCAGCCCTTCAGACACAGCTCCATGCTCCTAGGAGCCCTTGTTGGACTGGTTCACTCTCGCATTGCGTTAAATACAACCCTGCACATCATCTTTCCATTACAGTGGAATAAATCAATTGACCTCGTGTCCTAAGGCATTTCTGCAGATCTAAGCAGAAATACAGCTACACCCCCTTCATTTCATTAACAAAGAACACAGAATACCCGTGCCAAGATGAAAGGATAGTCACAGGAGAATACTGCAATATTAGTGTGGTATCTAAAAAGTCTGAGTGTAGCTGATCATGTCTGTTCTTAACAGTCAATCAGTCCCGGACTTGTCTACTACTTGGATAGGAAACCTAGCAATCTTAGGTGCCTTAGGCTGAGTCAAGAACTTCAGACCACAGAAACTGTGTGCGAAAAAGGCTCTGGCCCCAGTTTTACTTCTGAGGCGATGGAGTGATGAGGAGGGAACATTTAGCAACTCAGGCGGCACTGTGCTAAAACCTGGACTACTTGCAGACCCTTGGCAAGCAATAGGCTTTCTCTGTCCTGCTCTGGGAGAGTTATGAGCCTCCAAACCACAGATAGGGAGCACAGATTTTGTTTTTCTCCTGCTGCAGTAGTAACTCATGCTTTTAGCTCTAGAGGTCACTTAAACTACCAGTCCACAGCTTGCCACACACACAGCACATCCCAGTCCTGAGAATGTACCAGGGAAGGGCAGCGTTAGTGCCCACACCTTTACCAGGGTGCATTAGTGTGCAACCTCCATGCAAAGTGAGCACAGAGCCCATATCCAGCGCAGTTTAGTCCACTGCTTTAAGCACACAGCCATCCTTCTTCCCTGCCAGAAGCAAAGTGGGCTGGGAGGAAACCATTTGCTGAAGGGTAAGAGCTATGACAGTGCACCAAATCCCACCCTCCGAGTTCAGCTGGCAAGGCTTCCAAGTTTGGACACTAAACAAATTTGTTTCTTAATCTGAATGGGGGGAGGGAGGGGTTGAAGGGAGAAATTACTGAAATTCAGTTATCATGGCTGGGAGATAAATGCTCCACCGAGATATTCTAAGGCAGATGGTAATTTTTTCCTCATGTCTTGCTGAGGGAATGTTGCTTGAAAATGGAAATAAGATGTATAACTTACACATGTTCGAATTTAAGGTTTTACTATTTCGCCTACTGTTTTTCCAGGCAGGGAACCAAAATCCGCCTTCAGAGAGGCAAACTGCTGAAGGTTTAATGTCCCCGTGGCAGTCAGAGGAGAGTCTGAGCAACTGCAGGGACACCAGGGTTTTCACAGGGAATGTGATCATTTCTAACTTTCTGTTGAAATACTCTGTGTCAGGTGTTAAATGCTGCCTGTACTGGCAGAGAAAAAGCCCTGAAGCAGCACAAAAGATCTTATTCTTTCCCGAGGTACAGGCTGTCCTGAGAAGACTCGGTGAAATGGCGAGAGCATCCGTGCTTCAAGGTGTCAGACTCTCTTCGGGAGGTGACCGACCTCCTCGCCCGCCCTGCCTGGAGACCAGCTGCTGACTTTAAATGGTGCAGGCAACCCAGCTGGTGGGGCAGACCCGAGCACACACATCCCCACACATGGATTCCCACCTGCCTTTGGGATGAAGTTCTCCCTCCTTCAGACACAACAGTAACATTTTCTTTGGGTTCCCTGCAGTCAGCACGTCCCAGGTGCTAGTAGTGGTGGCACACTCCTGCTGCCTAAGGTCCTGCTAAGGGGTTCACTCTCACCCCCCTGCTCTGTAGTTAAATTTCCCTGGAAAATAGCCCTGCATTGAGATATGCACTATTTATGATAAAATAGTTACATATATAATATTCATACAGAACTACAGGATATATCCAGATGTTTTCTAATAAGCTTATCTGCCGACGAGAACACATGCTTTCTACTGGCGTGAAATGACACACATGAAAAGACCACAGGGTCCTTGGCTGTCTCTACGCTCTCTGCTAAGTGTCGTGCGCATTCACATGACCGACAGAGCACAGTAACAAAAATAACACCAGCACTGCAAGATATCTCCTCGGCGGTTTTGTGATGATTTTTCACTTTGCAGACTCTCGGCTTGGCAGTTAGGACCCTGCCCATCCTCTGCCTTGCTCTGTATCTCTCAGCAGCCAAAACCAGACAACCAAGTATCAGAGACAGATCTGAAAAAGAAGTTTAAGGGACTGAGGTGTCCTTGCCAACCACTGATTTACTACTGTGGGAAGAGAAGCCACCCCATTAATCCTGTGGGACACGTTAAGTGTGCTCCATGTACCCGGCAGGGTTGTGTCCGTGTCTGAGTAGATGCTTCCCTTCCCTCTGAGGAAGTTTTCAGGATGGTTGGATCCAGAGCTAACTGATCTGAATGCAACTGGGAATAGCATTGCCAAAACTTAACTGGGCAGGAGACAGAACCGTCCTTCCCTTAAGAAAAATAGTGTGATATCTTTAATGACAGCAAGCGGGAAGATCCTGACTTTTCTGTCCTCTGTAACCCAGCATTTCCTACCAGATCCAAATGGAGTGTTTTATTGGGAAATGAAACAGCACTACCAGACTGAACCATCGCTGCAGCTCCTGGACGCCCATTACTGTGCTGTCCCAGTCTGAGATGAGGGATTTAACAGCATCCCAGCAAAAGGTAGGTGTAGCTGTGGGCAACACAAAGAAGAATTCAGTGTGGGGAACAACTACAGTATCAAATGAGAACAGGGAGCTGCGAGCCATGAATAGCGTATTCATTGAATATAGCTCCTTTCTTAGTTCATGCACTACCCACAAGCAGACTTAGATTTATATAAAGATTTCCTCATTATTTGAAATGGTTTGTGTGAGGGGATTTCAAATGCCAGGTTAATCCTTGACTTTTCACAGAGACTTCAGACTTTCAAGTGGCTGTATATGCTGGACTTGCTCAGGTTCTGGGCAGAAAACATTTTAGATCTACTGAGGTAAATGCATATAGGCTGCTTTCACAAGATCTCTTAAGTATATTCACTGTGGCAGTGACAGAGTCCAAGGAATATGAAGCAGTACTCATTCCCACTGTCTGTCCAACGACTCTTCGTTCCAGCAGCTCCAGCAGCAGTCTCTGGGGATGCCAAGAGCTTGGTGTTTCGGGAAAATTTATGCTAGACTGGCCAAAATGGACAAGCAGCTAGCCTGGCATTGACTAATAAATCCTCTGTACAGCTTCAGCCTGTGTTCCAGGTACCTGAAAATAAAGCAATTACTGTCCCAGGGCCTCTGTCTAGGAATCACCTTTGGCTTTCATTTGACAGAGCAAAATAAGGGATTTCAGTGATTTCTGAACCTGACTCAGCTGTGGTCAGTGGGATATTTCCTCCTTCTTTCTATCCCTTTCTTCCTGTCCTTTCATTCCTCCTCTCTTCCTCTCTTTTTTTCTTTTTAAATTTTCCACTTTTTGGTGTAAGTCCCCATTTGGTTATCTCAGTTTTAATATTTACACTTAAAATTAGGTTTTAACTGTTTTTTTTGTTGTTGTTCAGAGAAGTGAGTAAGAACAGACATACTGTGACTCTGCTTGTGGTTCCCTCTTACAGGCAGGGAACAAAGCTATCAGGGCAGAATCACAGCTCCTGGAAACTCATATCTGACTTCACTTTAACCCTGCCTCTCATCAGGAATGCCTCAGGAGGAGGTTCACGCTGAAAAAGACTGTAAGCCTGCAGAAAGAAGGGACAGCTGTAAAAAGGATGGAACTGCCCGAGGAAAGCAGAGGGGCTCCTTAGGGTGTAAAATAATCGTGTTTAGCATGTATAGGTAAATGCAGACAGTGGGTAATTGCAGTCTGCTGCTCTGGCTGGGGACTAGAACAACACAGCGAATCCCACTAGAGGGCTCACACGCTGCTTAAAGGGGATTTCTATTCTTCTAGACATCATAGACGGTCCCGCTGTTTTGTTTTGAGATAATTATTGTGGCATAAAACTGTTCAGAGATCCCTGAACCTTAGCATCATTTTAATACTCTGAAGCAACAGAATGTCTGCAAAGCATTTTCAAAGCACTGACTTCATTATTTTAGCTAGACGAAATTCATAACGTCAGTTGGAATCACAGCGAAGTTTGCCCACATCCGTGCGCACATACAGCACATTAGAATATTCTTTCACATTTGAAGATCATACAAATTTTGTAACTGTTTTTAAAAAATCAGTCTCTGAGTTTAGCTACGCATGTAGATCTATAGTAGTTCACTAAATACAGTTAAAATTTGGAGCATCTGTTGTTTGGTTCACTCTTTGTATTTGGAATTTATGTAAAATATAAGAAAAAATCTATTATTAAAATGGACTCTAAATAGGGTTAAACCTTATGCAGTGTTTTTCTAAATAATCACCCTCCTTTATTCATTGGAAATTAAAATGTGGAAGTTATTTTGTTTTTTAAAAGTATAAATGATTATATCCCAAAAGCATCTAAAGGTCCAAACAGAAATCCAATCTTAGTATGTTGGGAACTGTGCAAGCAAATTGGAGGAGACAGATCTTTCCCTGCATGGGCTATAAATTGAATAATCAAAAGACACAAACCCATCAGGACAAAAATTGCATGCTACACTTCCAGTCCCTGAATGGACACAGGGATGAACGGTATACACAACATCTGGCAGCACACCCATGGAAAAGCTGGACTTCTATTTTTTGTGTGCAACAGGTCAGTGCTACAAATACAAGACCATTTCCCTTTCCCAATGCCTAAGGGGTGGAATAAGCATGAGGATTTTAATTCTTCCATGTTGGATTTTAACTGCCCTGTGTTTGGACACTCATCCCTGTGCAACACAAGTGTGGCACTGGGTTTTGTTCTGAGCAGGCCCCTGTCTGTGAAGGCAAGGACAGATTCTGAGGCCATGTACTGCGTCCAGCTCTGATAATATTACAAACCTTCACAAAATTTCTACTTCTGAATCTTGCAATATTATGGAAGCCTCATCTTCTCTCCTAAACCATAGATCCTTGCAACTGCCTGAATATCCCCTACACACAGTTAATATGCAGTTTTTCTGGAAAATTCTTTCCAATTTGGGAGTAAACCAGGAAAACCTGACATGGAGTAGAAAGGGTTTCCATGTTGTTCAGCACTTGGAGGGACAGGTCTGCAAAACAAGCTTGGAGAGTTCTTCAAAGGCCCCTACTTCCACACTGCTGAGGACCAAACCAACTCATCGCACTGTATCCCACAGCAGTCAGACCTGCTTCTGGCTTCTAAGAAAAAGAAGAAAAGCTGGACACTGTGCCTTACCGTCATCCAGCTCCCTCCACTGCCAGGTTTCCTATAGCTTTATCACTCCCTAGAGTACATAAACCATTCTCTCAACAAGCAGAAAATGCCAGCGCCTCAAGTACAGGTGAAACACAGAATAAAGGCTGCTCCCTCTAATGAGGCAGCTGGAACCCGGTAAGAGAGTGTGCTTGAAAAACAAGAGAGAGAAGGAGAGGCAGAGAGAGAGGGAGGGGGAATAGGTTTTGTTATTCAGTCCACAGTTGAAGTTAATTTGTATTGAGGTTGGTGTTTGCCGCTCAGATGATGTGTCAGTTTTGCCAGGCAGCTGACGGGCAGAGGAACAAGCAACTAACAATGAACTGTGATGGACATGCGGGGAAAGGGCAAATTTGTAGCCATGAATAGGAGGAGAGGATGGGTAAGTCCCACGAATGTTCTGATTTCTTGGGTGGACTGGAGCTCTTGTGCTAACAGGTTATCAAAAGGCATGGCTGGAAGCTATTCCAGTGCCTAGTTCTGACATTCAAAACAGTCTTTTCTTCTAACAGATTGGGAAGTTGTTACCCCGCTTTTAGCGAGACTGAGGACACTTAGTTTCTGCCTAAGAATCTTGGTAGTCTGAACAAGCCCATAAAGAAGGATTTTCTCTTTGCTCAGAATAAACACACTTCTGGAGGGCCTTTCTCCATGGGTATGAGGACATTTACAGTTGTTCATGAATCAGTTTGTCAAAGCAGTATTATTTCCCTTTTTTTCTGAGCAGATGAGGAAATTGTAACACAAAGACCACAATGGAGGGACAGCCCAACACATTTCATTCCCAAGTACGTGCGATACACATACAATGAGAATGTTAGATAGACTTTTGGACATACAAGTACACACACATGCAGATTCTATACAGAATAGGTGCTCACAGGATCTGAAAAGCACAAATATATGCTGCTCAGCGGATGTGACAGGACAACTTGTTCCCTTGACCCTCCAAAATTTGTGAGAGTGAGACAGACAAGTAGCATAATGGGAGGAGACCCTTTCCGTGTGTTGGTCTGACACTATGGGTGCGAGCAACTGATGCAACGCTGCAAAGGGCTTCCTCACATGATCGTGGGAGCGTGTTGCCTTTGCCATATGTGAGGCTGATTTGGCCACCTCAGTTCTCCTGACTGGTTCAGCTCTCTGCAAGTTGGAGAGGTCAGATCTGCACAGCATGATTAGGTCAGGTCTCACTCTGCATTGCCCTCTTGAAGATTTTAGGAATAGCTTAAGAAGACTAGCCTTAGTAGCCAAAGGTAGTCCTCATGACTATCAAAAAAACCCAACCTGCTAGCACTTTCAAGATCTGTCCTTTCGCCTGTGTTATCCAGGGATGGTGTTTTTCAGGAAAGAACTTCGTTTCCCATGTTTCAGCCTCATTTCTGAGATTGGAAACACTACTGCAAAGATCCATGTAGTTCTTGTGAAGTCCAGAAATGATCGTAAGGTACAACCGGGGCAAGATCAAATTCAGTCTACAAATGATCACCATCAAAGACCAACGGACTCAAAGACCTTTATCTTATAGTAAAAACAGCATCTACTGTATACTTACGAGGAAAAAAAACATGCTGCTGTTTGAAGTCTTTAACACCATCACCTCACTACAGAAGTCTGAAAGTGCAAGGCTGCTTTCTGTTTCAAACGCTACACTTTGCTAAGTTCTCAGAAACCAGGAAAACAGGCTGGTACAGAAGCACTAAACTAAGCCTAAAGAAGAAAAACCCTTGATTGTTTAACTGTCCTGGATTAACTTTGTACAAATATTAGAGAAGTTTGTGACCTTGAAATTAAAATAAAATTTAAAATTACTACGAACTCTAAAACCTAATGCTAAAAAGTAAAATAGTTTTTCATTATTGTATAGATTCAAAACTGAAAAAGGTTGAAATTTCTACACCTAACAATTTTGTCCAAAAAGGTGACATTTTTTCCTAGGCTTTGGACTTGTAGAAATATTTTTAAAATAGACAGTCTGAGCTGCAATAATAAAATGTTTTCAAGTCTTTGAATTTCTTATTGCACGGGGAAATGATCCATCTCCCACAGCTCTAACTAGGCATCATGGGGGGCAGGCCTCCTACCTTTTTGGCTAAAAGCTGTACAAGATGCATCATAACCCGTGTCCCTTTGACGGCTACCATCACTGCTCAGATCTGCTCCTGAACTCTCTTTTTCACCAGTGGTCGCATATATTCACACAGAAGAAGTGGGTGTATGCCTTTTGTTTTGTTACACCTCATAGACTGCCACTAAGGACCTCAGTTTCCTCTTTTTCCTTTCTCCAGCAAACAGGTCTCCGGTTTCGTACGGTTGCTTCTGCCCTGGTGGAGCACGAATCTAGTCGCAGATGCCATAAGCAGTGCCCTCCAGTGAAGCCATACATCCATTAGCACAGCTTTCACTAGCTTCACTCTGGAACACTGGTATAAACACCAACTTGGACTTGATGATCTTAGAGGTCTTTTCCAACCAATGATTCTGTGACTATGACTGCGTGGCCGACTCCATCTTCAGGAGCCCCTTGAACCATGGCACATTTGTGGGATGCTGAACTAAGTGATGAAACGTGTAATTTACAACAGTGTTTGCAGCACGAACTCTGTCCTGGCAGTCTCGTGTCGCAGCCTGTACAGCGTTCATGGAGACTGGTAGAGATGCATGCTGCAGAACTGCAAGAGCAAGATGCTCAGGCCATTACAAAATGAGTGACGAGGGAACTCCGAGGGGAGCAGGATATGGTCCTACACAAAGAGCAGAGTTTGTTGATATGCAGGACAAGAGCACAAATGGACGATATGGGCTTTGCTTTTATTTAAGATTTAGTAGATGTGGAAAGGGTCTTTCCTTACCTTGATCCATTCATGTGGTCATATTCCCTTTTTACATTGACCCGGACGGGCTGATTAATCCACTCCTGCTGAGGAGGCAACGGGTTGATTTTGTGTGGCTGGCCATAGTCAGGGTTCCCTGAGGCTGTCATATCTGCCTTGGGGAGGTGAGTGGCAGCGCCGTACGTGGAGTCGAAGAGGGACTGGTCGTCGCTCACCACCGACAGAGCCTCCTGAAGAGAAAAAAACACAAGCGCTCAGAGTCATGACTAAACTAGTAACTCCACTCTTAGTCTCTCTTTGAGCTGGTGAGCACCTGCAAGGGCCCCACAGCTGCCCAGCTCTGTCTGAAATTGCCATCTGCCAGGATCGCAGGTTGAATCAGATTCTTTGGGGTCCATTAACCCGTATGCAAAACCGGTGGGTTGCTTTGCTAGCTGCTGGGTTGCTCTGGGTGGGGCAAGAGCTAAGGTTAACTTGACTTCTGCAAACAGTAAAGGTGGCTGCTGGGTGCAATATCATTCTCATTGCTTGCTGTAAACATCTTCATCTGCAATTTCATACAGTTCCCTGCCCACCTGCACGCACTTGCTGGTCCAAAAACAACCAAAGAGATATGTAGTACGTAGCATTTCTGGAGTGTCATTTGAAGGTCTATACATCTTCTTTCAAAGGGTTTTGTGTGGTGTTTATATTTTGAGGTTACTAGTGAAGGAGAAGCAGTCAGTACAGGTCAGAGTTATGGGTGTTAGTGGTGGAATAAAAAATGCATTACTTTACACTTTTTGTTTATTTTGTGGGAAGTGTAGGACTGGTGAGTTACCAAACTGTGCGTTTCTAGAAATGCTTAAAAACAGGAAATTGTTATCCTTTTTTTTTCCTGCTGAAACTCTGAATGTTGACAAAAAGTTTTGACTATCAATTTCCTTGCGTTGATGCGCTTGGGTTTTCTAAATGAAGCATGCCAGGCTCATAAAGGCTTTGGCACAGTCCGGCCTTATTCAAAGTGCATCTGACAAGGTCTGCATGTTCTTTATGGAGCTAAGTTAACCGCACATAACACAGCTGCCATTATGGCTGGCAAGCCAGAAACTGAACGAGGAACCTCCCAAACTAAAAGCACACACTACTTTAATGTGAGTTAATGGAGCAGACCTCCGAAACAAAGGCAGCAACAGACTCACCTACTCTGTGGACCGAGCATTCAAAAGACCCCTAACATTGACGTGTATACAGCAGTGGGTTACCCGTGAACATACAGGCACTGTCTTTGCTTTGAAAGCTGGGGTGTCGCTAAACCCTCAGTGCTCAAAATTCACAGGACACAGTCTAAATCAAGAGCCTTTAAAAATCATAAATTATTGCCCTCTCCCCACCTCCCCGCAGCAGTCGTTTCTGAGGTTAGTTTTGCAAATTCTTCCATAACCAGAGAGGGAAACAGAAATTCTGAAAACTTAGAAAAGTGCAGCTGCTGGAATCCTCCAATTACATGAGAATCTAAGTGCAAATCAGATATTACCAGGCTCATGAGATCATCACAAAAAATGTCAATAGTTAGAGTCTACTGGGTAAACATCAGAATCCGTGTCAGCTTGAAATTAACCCACTTAGAAAGAGTCAAGTCAGTGCTCTGCATTTACAAATATCAGCACTTCTCTATCTCTGATCTCAGATCATGTAACAAAACCAAATAAGCCTGAGTAGCCTAGAACTGAAGTGGGCCTGACCAAGCTTGAATACAGAGGAACCCTCAAACATCTGCACAAGTCCTGCTGAAGTTACAGTATTTGCTGTAAAAATTTTGTAAGCAACCTCTCACACTGATCAGCAGATATGGCTACAGCCTTTAAACAACAAAAATGAGAGCTTTTACCCCACACTGCTTAATGCTGCAGGTTGTGAGATGCTGAGACTGTGTTTATCCTTTCCAGTAGGTTTTTCCTGGTGGATGCACAACCTTTCCAAATTACCCCTTCCCTTTTTCTGCTTTAATTAGAGTAAGCTAGGGAGTGGAAGAGTTTCCCTTGGAAGAATTTCCTAGTGGTGCAATCCTGTATGATCACAGCCTTGTGTCAGAAACTCCTTAAAGAGATTGAGACTATCTCCAGACTATAAACTTTCCCTGTGTAGAAAGGTACAAGAACACAAGATCTGGTGACAGCTCTGAAAAGAGAGCAAGCGTCTCCATCAGAGGTCAGGATATAGTGACTTGCTGCTTCTCTGATTTACTGAAGTCAGGCTGTCAGGTAGGGGTTCCTAAATGACACACCTTCTGTAAGTCTCTGCTTCCTCTCGGTACAAAAAATGTGGCATTCACTGCATTATGGCATGAGGTGGTAGGTGAATCCCCAGTACCTGGGGTGCTAGACTGAGTTAGGACTTTCTAGATCCAGTCTCAGCTATGCCTCTTACTGGTCAGAGCCATGGAAACCATGAGTACCACTGCAAATTCATGAACTAAAATTTAAAAATGTTTGGGTTTGGAGATATCCAGTCTGAAAACATACACTAAGTCAGGGGGTTTTTAGGGAAAAAATAGCTGGGAAAATGCTTTTTCTGCCTAAAGCCATTTTTCTTCTGAGGAAAGCTTCTGATGGAAAAAAAAAATTG
>Ga0065711_1046337_pt1 | contig 12945 bp, 13 predicted proteins | sample Hoacrofraction12_FD_59098 | JGI IMG/M metagenome (GOLD analysis project Ga0065711, IMG submission 59098) | Hoatzin crop microbial communities from Cojedes, Venezuela - Epithelial fraction 12 v2 (version 2) | ecosystem: Host-associated > Birds > Digestive system > Esophagus > Crop | place... | reverse complement strand
GACGGGGTCCTGTGCGGCCTGCTGTAGGTGACCCTGCTTCGGCAGGGGGGTTGGACTAGATGACCCACAGAGGTCCCTTCCAACCCCTACTATTCTGTGATTCTGTGATTCTGTAATACAATGAGAATTAAACACTTAATCTTCTTGCATTTCTGCATCTGGCCTAAGAATGCCCAGTGATGTGTATTTTCGTGAATTTTATAATACAACAAAAATTATGATCATGACTTCTTTATAAAACATCTAAGCATATTACCAGATCAGTGAGGTGAAGTTATTGCAGTGATAAATGCTTAGGACTTATGTGAAGACACACAAACTATGCTTTTAAATCTGATATAGGCAATAAGCAGCCCGGGAATTGCTCTAGCCAGTAACCATACAGTGAAACAGAGACAAATAAATAGAGAGAATAGCTTTAATCTCTCAAACCCTCAGCACTGGGCTTCTCTGTGTTGTTTAGCAAGTCTTGTCTCACCTTGGATATGAAAGATCAGTATCTGGCCTAGCCTGGTTGTTAAACTCCCTATATATCAGTGGAAGAAACAGCCGGATCCAGAAAACATTTCATCCCATTCACCTCAAATACCAAGCTCAGAACAAAATGAAGAACTCTCTGCAGTGGTTTTTAACTTTCTCTTCACTTTAATGGGAACCTCAGTGACTAGCCTGGACAGGACACCGAACCTCAGACAACTTGCATAGATAAGATGGATAATTAGCTGTGTTCTTCCTAATTAATGATCAACCAGTCAGACATCAAATTGCACCCTCCTTCAACTCATACATTTTGTCTCAAGGAGTGGTTAATAGGTGAGGCTTTGGAGGAGGGTCCAAGGGTCTGAACCAGATTTACCTGTGTTATCTACCCCATGGAGAGGGCTCTTTCTAACACTAAAAAAGGAGTCTAAGATCTGAAACCTAAAACTACATCCCTGATGGAAAAGTAAATTTTCTTTACTATTAGATTTTTCATTGTTTTTTCATTGTTTTTTACAGTAAGTGTAATAACTTGTTCTTAGACCCTTATCTGACTGAAGTCTCCTTCTGACCCTTGTAAACAGAGCTATTGGGAAAACAAGCTGAACTTGAATTTTTATTTTCTTATTACAGTTTTAGTCAATGTCTCAACTAAAACACATATCCTTTATACTTGCACTTAGAAGATTTTCTTTTAGTGTATTTCTAGAAAGTTAAATAATTTTGCCTTTAAAGATGGTTTTATAACTTGCACTTCAAAAGTATGACTTTGTTCAGTTGTGTATCTGCAAATTTTCATCTTATTCAATCTGCAGCATGACTTAGAAATTATACAGTCATGTCTGTCTGGAAGTCTGCCTCTTTTCATTTTAGGCTGAGTGATTCTTCTGAGATCTGAGTTTCCACGGTGCCCTCTGAGGCTGAGAGATACTTTTTGATCAAAATGTGAAGGGAAGAACTAGGCTGTGGAACGAATGCAGAGGTGAGTATTGGTCTGCTCCAATACAAGGTCACTGGAACAGTAGTCAAGAAGGTCTTCTGTAGAAAGGAGATTTTTTTTAAAGATGTGCTTTGAGGAACACTGATTCTGTGGATAATGCTGCCCTCATTTCTCCCAGAACAATTAACTCTGAGCTGTATAATGTAGCTCTGTCTGATATTTCTTCAGGCCTGTGCCTTTGGTGTCTTTCAGTATTTTCTAAATCTTTATCTCTGTGATGCATCTCTGGAGTCCTTCACTGGTAACTCCTTCAAAAATCTAGGAGTGATGCAGTAGGCTGCAAGAGAGAAAAATGAATTGCAAGAGGCAGAAGGTGAGGGATGAGAATGAAAACCCCAATTTTATAAATCTCAAAACTCCTCTTTGTATTAAGTCATGTGAATTTTCCTTTTTTCTAATTTTTGTTTGTAAGTGTTTCTGCTTCATTTATTTCCCTTATTAAGGTTAGAACATGAAAGATTTCAAGAGAAACATATTTGAAAGCATTGTGCTTTCCGTAGTTCCGTACACCAATCTTTGAGCCTGTAGCAAAATCCTGCATCATGTGTCTTCCCTGTGGTTCATGGAAACATTTCTAGGACCATAAAGCCAAACCCTTTGAGGTCAGTGGTCATCTGTCATTTTATTTCTGTGCACCATGAATCATTGCCCTGGGGAGTCCCTACCAACCCAGCTGACATTCCACAGCTTTGGCTTTGCTTTTATGTAGTGCATTGTTCTTTTTTAAAAGTACATACGAAATTCAAGTTTAAAAAAAAAAAGTCCAATGTCACTGCTTTGAGCTAGGATAATGTGTCAGTTAGTTTATAAAATAAATACTGATTGAAAAAAGTAATAAATAAACTGGAGATAATTAGTCTCTGTTTCTATCTTATTTGAACCACAAAATCCAATTTACCATTTGTGATTTCAAATTAAATGGGGGAAACAAGACTGTACGCAGTCACAACTGCTCTTTTTCTGTGGCCAGCTTGTGGCCTGAAACTCTATTTTCTTATCAAAAATATGACTAGTGTCTAAGAAAGACCCTTTGACAGCTGTCACTGAAAATTAAGAGTCTTTGACAACCATGTCCCTGTTTATTCCAGCAGCTGTGACATGGTTCTAAGAAGATTAGGTCCAGTAAATACGACTTGAATGTATGACAACTTTGTTAGGATTGCTTCAGATGTCTTAATGGAGGTGAACCAGTGACCTTAAACCGTGAGGAGTCAATATGGTTCTTTACGTGTGCTTGATATGGTTTATTTCAAGTTTCTATGAGTGCAGAGTAAATCTCTCTGAACGCCTCTATGCAAAGTTCCTCTGTAAACTCTAATGCATGTAGTTCACTGTCATAACCCAAGACAATGAGCTTGAAAACCATGAGGTAACGTATGTTTGGTGACTGTATAAAATATTGTACTGTGAAAAAAGTTTTATAACAGGATCTTACAACAAAAATCAAAGGTCTGTCAAGAGTCCTCTGCATCAATTGTAGCCTCTTTGTTTCTTTTTTTTTCTCCCCACAAAGAACATGGCAAGAAGTATCCAATTCAGTACCGCAAAATCTACAAATTGGATAATCTGAACACCGGGTTATAAGTGTGGCTTTGCAGACTTCCATAAGCACAAAGAAAAGACTTTGTGCTCTTACTCAGAACTGATAGATATCTTACAGCAATAACAAAGTGCTGCTTTTTTTAGCTCAAACATAGTTTTGCATTGACTACACACCTTCTGATCACCTCAGTGAAAAAACTGAACTGGTCTCTGCCTGCTCACAAAAGCTGATGTGGACTTATTCACAGAGATGTGGCTGAAGGCAGGAACAAGCCATGTGACAAAGTGGGACAAGTTTCTTGTAGCTCATAAAACAGCAAGAGGAAGTGAGCACCGAAGGTTCAACAACATAACAAGACATATCATAATATGACAAAATAAATAATCATAAGAACATAAAAGAATCTGCATTAGTGAAGTATTTAATTGGATTTTTTTTTTTAAATATAGTAACATCAAAACTGGTATACTAGATTTAAGCCCACCATTTAAAAAAATGTGCATTTTTAAGAAAGGAAAATAAAATACTAATTTCTTGTATATATTTTTTTAAATGTCATCTCACCCTCATCTTTATTGCCTTTCCAGCTCTTCACTGTCAGGAAGCATCTGAGGATGTTTCATAGTTTGAGCCATTCGAAATACGATTACAATATCCACAGTTTTTAAGAGTAAAAAGTTAAGATGCATTTATGAAAATCTCCAAGTATAGAATGTATGAGACTCTCAAACTACACACAATAGATTAAAGTAAATCAGAACAGTGCTTTTTTCTTTTCTACTCTACCTAGTTGTGTGTTTTAACTGTCAGCCTGTAACTTTGGGCGCTGCAAAACTAAATACATATAGCAGTATCCAGACATTCCTGCAAATTCACACAGGCTAGTAACAACACTTCATAAGGCAACATATATTGTTATCTCTACTTTTGACTTTGTAAAGAATGTGGTTAGATTTCAGGGAGATTGTATTGAAAGATTTCTTCAGACTTTCCTTAAGTATTTTGGAAAATGTAGTTTAGCAAATGTCTCTCGCTTTCTCATGATGAGGCTAGAAGAAAGTGAGAGGACATTTAAAATAGAGACAGGACAGGAGAATACTCAGCTATTACATTTGAGCTCTAATTAAAAAATAAATTGTTCAAGTACAATGGTGAATCATATGTCTTTCCATAAAACAGGTTTCTGCTTAGAGGCATTCATCACATGCTTAGGGATCCTTATAATCAAAATGATGAAGAAAGTAAATTCTCACTAAAGTATGTGGAAATGTAATATCTCCAAAATACTGTGTTAATTTGTTCCATGCTACATGTTCCTAAGACATTTTCAGTACGTACATTGACTGGAGGGAATAATTTCTCATGGAATTCAGAGTTATTGTAAGAATATGTGATTCTGCCAGACCATGATGTTGACCTTAAAATGTATGCCTATTAGAGTATTCTGGCTTTAAAAGTTTAGTTAACTTCATAAGTGTTGGCAGCCTGAAAAGAAAGACACAGATTTTTCTCTCTCCCTCACAGACACCTTCCTTGGAAGCTCACTTGTTCATTGTTTAAATTTCCTCATTACAAACCCTTACACAAAAATCTCTTTAACCATTTCTTTACTGGTGTTATCACTTTTGGTTCTTTGGCCTTAAATTTGCTTGTGCATTGTGTAGTAGGGAATACAACTGTTTCAGACTAACCACATCTGTCATTTTTTTGATGTACAGACAGGTTTTCATCACTCCCCATATGTATGTCTTCTCAGCAAGATACAGGGTTTCTGCTGTGGAATGACCATTACTGGATATTTCAAAGAGCTGTCCAGATGCAAAGCTGCTTACCCAGTCTGGTATTGGGAACAACTCTAGTTTGTCAGGGGGCTGGACTAGTTGTCCCCTAGCTGCCTGCTTTAACCAACAATTCAATGGCCGCTTTCTGTTTTGCTTTTGGCTTTTATCACATCAGATTTCTATGGTAGAGTTCTACTGGTTCGGTCAGGTAAAAGAATTTATAGGTAATGGTTTGTCTGACAGCACCTCAATTTTGGTTTTTTTTTGATATGTACAGTGATCAGTTATCAGAGCTCAATCTTTCTGGTGATTGAAGAGTGTCCTGGGTTTGGCCAGGACAGGGTTAATTTTCACTGGACTCCAGGAAGGGACACAGCCGGGCGGGCTGACCCCACCCGGCCAAACAGAGCAGGGTATTCCATACCATGTGCGTCATGCTGGGTTCCGGTGAGGGGGAGCTGGGGGCAGGAACTCACTCGCAGCTCGGGAGCGCAGGCGCCGGTCCTGTCCGGGAGAACGGTTCTGTGGGTCATCGGTTTGTGTTGTGTTTTCTCCTGATCTGTATCATTGTTGTTACTGTTCCCTTTGTTTGCTGTTCTGTTAAACTGCCCTTATCCCGATCCACCGTTTTCTGCCTGTTTCTTTCCATTCTTCTCCTCCGCACCCCAGCAGGGGGAGGGGCGTCCGCATGGCATTTTTATTGCCAGCCGCAGCCAAACCAGAACAAAGAGTCACAACACATGGCACAAAATATCAGTCGTATTGAACCAGTTGACAGAAAAGCTGACCAGGAGTTATCTGCAACAGTTACAGGAACTTCACACCTCAGGAAGAGTTATGAAAATGAATAAAAAGTTACTGCCACTGGCAAATACATTTCTCCAGGGATTTGCAACTATTTCAGCATCTGGGGACAAACTGAGAAGTCTTCCAGTTATAAAGCTTTGTAAGTGCCTGACTGCCAGGCATGCTGACTATGGCATAAAACTCATCTATAGATGTTTTTTCCCAAGTTCTCATAAAGCCTGGAGACAGCACTTTTCCAGACGACAGTTCTTATGCCATACAAGAGGCATCCATCATACTGTAATATGCTCTTCCTGCCTGATTTATTTCTTATTCATCTGGCAACTTGTTTGATGTAAACTTCCAAACTTTAGTAAACAAGTTATTACCTTTTAGCCTGTCATAGCAAATTTGTTTCACTGTCCTGGACAATTAGTTGATTTGGGCAGTATTCAGGTTAGTGGCCTTAAAAATCCGAGACACTGTGTCTCCTGAATATATTGTCTGTTTCCCTAAGGGCAACCTCAGAAGTCTATCAGAATTAACATTTTTTTCTAGCAGCTTTCTTCATGTTTGCTACAAATTTCTCGCATATAATTCCTAAATTTAATACACAAATCATTAATGCAGCAACATTACTGTGAAGCGTGTATTTGTCTGTGCTGCAGCAAGCACTGCAGGTTCCCACCCACTCCAGAGTGTATCCAGCAGAGAAGAATTCATACAGCCACAGGATAAATCATATCTCCTGCAGAGCAGTCTCTGCAACACAGAACTGCTTTTAAAACATTAGCAGATGAATAGCTTGCAGCTTTTCTCTGAAAAAGCCCACAGTACCTGCAGTGATACGAAACCTGTGCTATAAAAGTGCTGTATTCCAGCTCTTCCCTGCATTCCCAGGGATTTCCTATATACTCCAGGAGAGATTTATGTGGGATACTAGTAGAGCTGTATTTTCTCATTTAAGTTGCCCAATGTCTTCAAAAGATGGTACATATTTTTCCCAAAGCAGACAGAGACAGAATCTGAATAAGAATTCAAATGTCTTGATTTCTCTTGTTTCATCTTAATCACAAGTTTTTATTTTTCCATTTCTTTATGCAAGAATTGATGTGACAATCTCATGCCAAGACTAGTGAGAATTTATTCAGAATATGCACAAGCAGCAGAACTAATAAAACATGATTTCAGGTGGAATTATGCCACGAGTTACTTGGTTTTCCCTTCCTGACTACAACATCTCCAGCTTTCCCAGCATCTTCTTTCTCTGTTACTTTATCAGTCCCTGAATACCTCTGCTCCCCTGCAAAGCCCCTTGTGCGGCGGCACAGCAAATGCCATAACAGGCTCTGGGATAAGTATATGTTGATAGCTCAGCTTATATAAATGTATTGACTGGCTTGATAGCAGACAAGAAAAATACTGAAGCACTGAGCTCCTTTTGCAACTTTTCCCTCATTGCAGTCATTTTGAGAGGCACAAAAATTGAGGTAAATAGTCACGAACTTGCATTTTTCTTCTCAGCTGCTCTTTTTCCCCAGACTTAAATATGTAGGAGCTCTCCACTTTGAGGGTGAATAACTCCAGGGAGAAAACTGATGCTGAACAGACAGTGCAATTGCACAAGTCACATTTCCTTATGAAATGCAGCACACAGTAGCAAATATTTGATTAGTTTGTCCATCTCCTGTAGCTATTCTTATTATTTTTTTCATGTGAAGTTCAAAGAAATGGTCATTATGAGCTACATCGCACTGTCAGACAAGGAACACATATTTTCCTTTATTCTGCTTTTCACCACTCATTTCCAAGATATTTGCCTTACCGAGTTTTAAAAGGCAGCTTCCAGGCAACTTCCTAGTAAGCAAGGAGGAAATCTCAAAGAGTGTAATTATCTCAATTTCTACTCTGCAACAATATGCCTTAATGTTAGTTTGGGATGGTTTGATTTTTTTTTTTTTAATTCCTTCTTTATATTCATTTCTGTCAAATATCTGTGAATTGCGTAGCTCAGCCCTGATCCTGAAATAGTTCAGACCCACTGCTTCTACACTAGTCCCAGTTCCTATTGCAGACCTTGTCACTTCTCTCTGAAGTTCTCACTTATCACGTCAGTTTGGCTTTTGCAGGTTTTAGCTGCTGCTGAACAGTCACTAAGAACTACTTTCAGGTGTGTCGCTAATGTCTAACTGAGAGCATTTAGGAAAGCACTTAATGAAGGCATTTTATCTTTGTTATGTTAGTATCAGGATTTGGAAATCTCATCTATTTTGCAGTGAAACACTGTTACTAAAGAAGAAAAAATTAGGCAAAAGTCAAGATTTGGAAAATCTGAGGTTCTTGCGTACAAGCAATTTTGTATGCGAGAAGCTGGAAGTATCTGCTAAATTACGTACTTGCCCAAGAGTACAAAGGAAAAATACCTGAAGCTCAAAGAAAAATCCAGCCAGACTGCTTGAGGTCAGCACTAGTGTGTAAACAGTAAATAAAAGGGTGTAAAAAATGAATGAAGATACCGAATTGGATCCGACACTTGGTGTAGTAATTACTTACTGAAAGAAAAAATTAGTGCATTCAGTAAGTTTAACATGGTGCTGTTAAGAATTGTCAAGGAAAAAGAAGAAAGTCAGAAAATGCAAGCAGTGACAAGATGCAAAAGCTATTTAAAACAGACACAAACAGATAAATTCCTCTACACAAGAGCTGATCTGTTTTGCAAAGAAATGTCCTGAAGACATGATACAGACCATGAGCTATAAATGATGTTTAACTGTTGCAAAGATCATTTACACAAACACATGTATCCTCAGGGAACTGCACCCTCGGTGCCAAAAGGGAGACACCTTTAAACAGAAGAAGGATCAGATTTACCTTCCTGTTCCCATTTGAGAAGAAAGGTGCTAGAGCATTGTACTGAAGTGTCACTGTACATGGGGATGCAGCTGCGTTCCCAAAGCCAAGACCTATATCAGCCATGGTTCAACAAGGTAGCTCTTCTCTACACCAGGTTGGTCTGTCGTCACCTGTCTTGGGCATATTGAGTTAGGGCTGTGCAAGCCTTTTCTAGGCAAAAGTGGGCTTTCACTTATCCCTCTCCTTGAGTCGTTCCAAAGCCAAGCAAGTATATCATGGCATTAGAGAGCAAAGATAATGCACTGTCTTTCAGCAATTTTACTACTTCAGATTCAGTGTTATATTGGCCAATGTCATAGGAATTCCAGTTCAGGGCAAGCTACAGCAGACGTAGTTCCCCTGGTATTTACTAAGGCTTTTGATACTGTCCTTCACAACATCCTTCTGGAAAAGTCGTCTGTCGTCTGTGGAATGAGAGAGTTCATGATGTGCTGAGTGAAGAACTGGATGAAGGGCAGAGCTCAAAGAGTTGTAGTGAATGGGCCTGCATCTGAAGCAACCAGCAGTGCTCCTCAGGGTTCAGTTCTAGGGCTTGTTCTGCTCAATATTTTTATCAATGATCTGGATGCAGGAGTCAAATGCACCATTAGCAAGTTTACCAAGCTGGGTGCTGCTGTTGACTCTCCCAAGGGACAAAAAGCCTTGCAGTGGGATCTAGACAGATTGGAGCACTGGACAATTAGAAATGGCGTGAAATTTGACAAGAAAAAATGCCAGATTCTGCACCCAGGAAGGAGTAACGCCAGGCACAAGCGAGAGGAGGTGCTGGTTGACAGCAGGCTCAATACGAGTCAGGAGTGTGTCCTGGCAGCCAAGAGGGCAAACTGCATCCTGCAGAGTGTCAAGCACAGCATAACTGGCCAGTGAAAAGAGATGATTATCCTGCTGTATTTAGGGTTGGTGCAGCCTCAGCTGTATTACTGTGTGCAGCTCTGGTCCCCACAATTTATGAATGATGTTAAGGTCCTTGAATGTGTCCAGAGGAGTGCAACAAACCTGTTGAATGTGCTAGAAGGCATGTCCTGTGAGGAGCAGCTAAGGACTTCAGATTTGTCTGGTTTGGAGAAAAGCAAGCTGAGGGGCGACGTCGAGGAAGAAGTAGAGAGGGAGGTGGTCATCCCTTCTCCCTGGGATCCAGTGACAGGCTGTGTGGGGACGGTTGAAAGCTGCATCAGGAGAGGTTCAGACTAGATGTTAGGAAACATTTCTTTACAAAGATGATAATCAAACACTGTAACAGACTTCCTAGAATGGTGGTTGATGTCCCAAGCCAGTCAGTGTTTAAGACAATACCCTTAACAACATGCTTTAACTTTTGCTCAGCCCCGAATTGTCGCTGTGTAACTTGACATTTCAAAAAATGTTTACATCCCACTACGCAAATGGCAGATATCCAAATGATGACCTTGAGGAATAACTAGAATAAAAGTAAAAATTTATTTTATTCTGCTTGAATCCGTACTGTAGTAAGCAGAGCTTTTCAGCCTCCCAATAATGTGGCTTCCGCAATAGCTTCCCTCTTTTTACCCAGTAACTAATCTTTTGCATTTATTTCCAGATTTCTTCCTGTGTTTTCTATGGCACATTCCTTCCATATGATTTTCACCTCCAAAGCACTGAAGTTCTTAGAAACCTGTATGGTGTAATTTATGTCTCAGGGCTGCAAGCAATACAGAAATATCTAGTATTAATAATACAATCATGTTCAGCAGGTTAAAGGCTCAGACAGAAACACACCTGAGTGCTTTGGTAGAGAACTCCACTGTATTTCATGTTCTTCTGATTGTTAATAATCAGATGCATCCTTGGTTTACAAATCTTGTGATTTAGTGTTCAAACCTGGAGGAAGAAACATATCTACAAGGAGTAATTCACGCATCTATCTTTTCTCTTGAGTGTAGTATGTGATTTTTAATTTTTTGTAAAGCTATTGTCTTCTGATTTTGTGTTTAGAATTTCTTTGTCCTTAGTGAAAACGATGTCTTTCCTATCTCATCAACAGCTCTGATTATAAGAATCATGAAGTATTAGTGAAAAGATTGTAATATGCATTTTCTTGCACAGGGATTTGAGCAGTTGTACCCTGTCACCTTGCTCTGCAGATGCAGTTTTTATCCTGCTATTATAAAGTACATATGTTCCCTCTGCGTATTATGGATATAATCTAAAGCCCACTGAAATGGAAAAACTCTCACTTGGCTTCAGACGGGTCCTATGTCTATAAAGAGAAAACCAACTACAAAGGAAAATGGCTTTATATGCTCATTTCTGTGCAGATTTAAAAAGTCTATAATTCCAGATTGTGTCTTCATTTTCAGATATAGGTGTGGGTTTCAAATTAGAATGATATACAATGCCCCATTTTACTTACATGATGAACCTATTTGATGTTGCTGGTTGGAGTAAAGGTATGTGGAATTGAAAAGACTGAAAACAAACTGTTTATAAAAACAACTCCTTTGCTAGTATAGCCCGGAAACCTTTTCCCGTCACTGCAGGTTTATTGGTACAAACTGCTTGGCTGTGCCCTTGCTGAAGCACAGGCTCTCTGAAATATCTGTGCATTCCTGTGAGTCAGCGTCACTAGCAGAAATGACGTGGTTGGCTGCAATTCAAGATGTACAACAGTCGAAGTTGGTGTCCTCTGCAGGTTTTAACTGACCAGGTGGAAAATGCGTCAAAAGGTGAAAAATTTTTCCCTGGAAGGTCTACCACAGATGAAGTCCTCCAGGGTGGAGGCTGACCAAACTGCTGTATTTGGGCTTCAGTCCATTGTGTTTGTAGCCATTACATTCTCTGGATCTCTGCAGGTTCCAGTGACCGTCTCTGGCTGATCTGCAGCCTATTTTGGGTAGAAACTCAGAATGCTACTTCTGCACTGTACTGGGATGCTGCCCCCCATCCCACAAATGTCTCATGCCCAGAAATGACCACAGTGTCTGGACAGGAGTTTTACTGAATCCCAACTCTCTAATGCTTTTTGCTCTGAACAGCTGAAATGGAAAGCACAGAAAAATTCTGCAAAGCTCTCTGAACAAAGCTCCCCTTTACTTTAAAGGTATCAGAAGAGATGTACAGATCTGAACAAAAATAATAAACTCCTTGCCTGCACTTTCCTGCCTTAATTTCCTCACTGCTGTGAAGTCTTCAGTGTCTGTGACCACTGTCCAAAAAGCAATCTATAATTTTGCCTTATGCAAGTGACGACTACTCCAAATAATGGATGTAATCTCCTTCTCATAGATATGGTACTCAGTTTTTCTCAGCTAATCTTATAATGAAATAGAAGCCTAATCTGTATAAACATCAATACATTCTTCTGTCCTAGGTATTTTTTAAATATATTTGTGACTAATTCTGAGCTTTCCTGTCACTAATCAAGCTCAGAAATTTTTAAGATCCAATATATACATAGAACATGTTTCCTTGTACTTTAATGAGGGTATTTTTCCACTCTCTGGCCCGTTTGCAATTTCTACATAGACTTCACCCGATTTGTTGTCCCAGAGTGCTCCTGAGGAGTCATTACAGCTTAATACCTTCACATTACTGCCGGTCTTAGAGACGTGACATAGTCCTGATGGAAAAAAATGGGTTACAGAATAAAAAACATGGAATGGTAGGGGTTGGAAGGGACCTCTGTGGGTCATCTAATCCAACCCTCCTACCGAAGTAGGGTCACACACAGAAGGCTGCAGAGGATCTTGTCCAGGTGGGTCTTGAATATCTCCAGAGAAGGACAATCCACAACCTCCCTGGGCAGCCCCTTCCAGTGCTCCATCACCCTCAGAGGGAAGAAATTCTTCCTCATCTTCAGACGGAACTTCCTGTGCTTCAGTTTGTACCCATTGCCCCTTGTCCTGTCACTGGACACTAATAAAAAGAGTCTGGCCACATCCTCCTGACACCCACCCTTACGATATTTGTAAGTATATATTAGATCCCGTCGCAGCCTTCTCTTCTTCAGGCTGAACAAGCCCAGTTCCCTCAGCCTCTCCTCACAGGAGAGATGTTCCAGTCCCCTCACCATTTATGTAGCCCTCCGCTGGACTCTCGCCTGTAGCTCCTCATCTTTCTTGAAGTGGGGAGCCCAGAACTGAACACAGTACTCCAGATGAGACCTCACCAGGGCAGTGTAGAGGGGAAGGAGAACCTCCCTTGACCTGCTGACCACACTCCTCCTGATGCATCCCAGAATGCCTTTGGCCTTCTTGGGAGCCAGGGCACACTGCTGGCTCATGGTTAACCTGTCGTCCACCAGCACTCCCAGGTCCCTCTCCACAGAGCTGCTCTCCAGCGGGTCCACCCCAAGACTGTACTGTTGCCTGGGGTTGTTCCTCCCCAGGTGCAAGACGCTGCATTTGCCTTTGTTGAACCTCATCAGGTTCCTCTCTGCCCAGCTTTCCAGCCTGTCCAGGTCTCGTTGAATGGCAGCACAGCCT
>Ga0065711_1046336_pt1 | contig 12945 bp, 20 predicted proteins | sample Hoacrofraction12_FD_59098 | JGI IMG/M metagenome (GOLD analysis project Ga0065711, IMG submission 59098) | Hoatzin crop microbial communities from Cojedes, Venezuela - Epithelial fraction 12 v2 (version 2) | ecosystem: Host-associated > Birds > Digestive system > Esophagus > Crop | place... | reverse complement strand
GGGGGGCCGCCTCCCTTCGGCCATTACCGGGCGGGCGGCGGCGGGGCCATGGGGCTGCGCAGCCGCTCCGTCAGCTCGGTGGCCGGGATGGGCATGGACCCGGCGGCGGCCGGCTCCGTCCCCTTCGGGCTTTACGCCCGGGCGGCGGGGGAGGCCGAGCGGGCCCCGGGCGGCGGCGGTCCGGGCTCCGACTCGGCGTACGCCCATGGCAACGGTTACCAGGAGACGGGAGGCGGTCACCATAGAGACGGGATGCTGTACCTGGGCGCCAGGGCCTCGCTGGCCGACGCGCTGCCCCTGCACATCGCGCCGCGGTGGTTCGGCTCGCACGGCGGTGAGTGCCGGCTCCCCGGAGCCTTCCCTCCGGTTCACCCGGCCAAGGGGGTGGGGGGGAGACCCCCCGGCTTGTGCCGAGGCTGATGGAAGGATCCCCGTCCCCTCCCCGGGGTGAGGGGGGGCCCCCCGGCTTGTGCCGAGGCTGATGGAAGGATCCCTGTCCCCTCCCCGGGCTGGGGGGGAGCCAGGGCTGGCCTCTGGGTCAAGGTCAGGGGAGGGAAGGGGCTGGAAGAGAGGTGTTTTGGTTTGGGGGGGGATGTGGCACCCACCCCCCACCTCGACTTTGGGGGAGGGTGGTCAGAGGGTGCCATAGCTGGAGTGCTCGGGTTCAAAGAGCGGGCTGAGCCCCTCTTCTGCAGGTTTTTGGGGGGGTACCAGTCAGGTACGGCGGTTCCCGTGCCTTAGAAACTGGGAAAGGGGCAGAGGAAGCCTTTGGAAGCGAGGTGTGGGATTTTTTCTCCTTTGTTTCGCCTGATACAGGGCCCAGGAGAGGCCGGTGTGGGTTTTCTCATCCAAGCCAGCGGGCACCATGTCGGTGCCGGGGAGGAAGCAGAGGAGGAACTGCCGGCCGCTTTAATGGGGCCGGGGGGCTGGCTGGGCCCTCTTGCAGGAATCATGTCGGGCTAAGGGAGAGGGCGAGGTTGCCCCCATCCTTGCCCTCCTGGCTGGACCCTCCCGTGTGTCCCGGTGTCCGGAGAGGAGCTCTGGCAGCGAGTGGGGCTGTGTCACTGACCTAGTTTCGGCTGGGCGCAGGGAGCGCGGTGGGAGGTCCTCCCTTCCCCTCCCGGCTAGAGGGGAAGTCATTTCAGGGATGTCTCCTCGCGTTTCCTGGAATAGTCTGGGATTTCTCTCCCACCCGGCCCCCTTGCAAATGCTGCTGCAAGTGTTCTCCTTTGTGTGACGTGGTCTGGGAATTTCATAATACGCTTGGGACAATGCCTCATTTTCCAGAAGGCTTGAAACCGAACCAGTGGACGAGACTAAAGCACAAAACGAGGCTCCTGGGGCCCATTTTCCTGCTTCCACGTTGGGACTTTTCCCCTTTACCCAGTCTCCGGGAGCCACTGCTCCTCTCGGTGAGATCAGCACCGTATGTCTTGCGTTGCGTGCTCAGCGACAGAATGCCCCAGGCCCCACTCCTGTCGATCTGGGTGCTCGCAGTCCTCCCTGGCAGATGGAGAGGCCTGGCTGGCATGCGGTGCCGGAGCGGAGACCCAGTGCTTCGGCAAACTTTCTTGCCTTGTGGCCTTGCGCAGACCGCACCGCTGCTCTGGGGTTTGAAGCGCAGAAGGAAACGAAGGCACGGCGTCCTTCCAGGTATTCCACAAGACTCTGCGCGAAGGAGTGCCGCAGGGCCTTGTGCTGAGGCCGCCGCTGGAGCGAGGGGGTCTGCGTTACAGAAACACCCCGTAGCTAATCTGTACGTAGGGGTGGTCAGTCAGAGAGCATCAGCTACGTTGAACGATAGTTCTCAGACTGCAACGCTGAGAGGCAGAAACCTCTTCGTAAAGATAAACCAGCTGCAAAATGGAGTAAGCTTTGTCTGGCCGCCGGCGCGAGTTAGCGCGATACGAAGTTCAACGCGGTGCCCGTGGAGGATTGCAGCGCGGGCTGTGGGGAGTGCTGCAAGAACTGGGTTTCTCTGGTGCCTCTTTTGGGGCCCTTCGAGAGCGCTTCCGCTGCGCCAAAGTGTGTGAGGGCAGCAGCGAGAGCTGTTCAGTCCGTGCCGAAGCCTCTCCCGGCGGTGGTTCTTCCTCATTGCTAATGAATAGCCAAAGGAGCGGAGGATGCTTTAAAAACCGTTCTGGAAACTTGCTGGAGCTCATTAAACTTTTGCGTTCTTCCCCTTAGTGTAAGAGGTTAATGGAGGGTTTGGAGACTGAGGGGAAGGGGAAGTAGGCACCTCAAGACTGCTAAAATTCCCGCTAATCTCCCATTGCAGCTGGTTATCCTACAGCAGGGCGGTCAGGAGCTGCTCACTCCTTCCCCTGCTGCCTCCCCATCGACCCGCTCCTCTCACGGCGCTGAGCCGCTCCATTAGCCACTGGAAAGTGCTGAATCAGCAGCGCTCCGGCAAGGGAAGAGGAGCTTTGACATTGCTGCGCGTGGCTGTCCTGGCTCCTTTTGAAGGGTGCCTCGAGGGTGGGCATGTGGGGACCTGCTGATGTGCCGAGCCCGCTCGGGAGGACGCGTGCCTGCGGGTGTTGGGGGTCCGCCCGAGTTGCTGCACTGCCACGGGGAGAGGACCCCCCGAACTCTGTGGCTAACGGGTCAGGGGAGTGGATCCTTGCCCTGCCGGCCCCTTTCCTCCTGCTTCTGCGCAGGGCGGGGAGCTGGATGGTGCCGGTCTCGGCACGCGGGGAAGGCTGTGTCCGTGGGCTTGCTGTTCCCAGAGTACTCGGGTTCAAGGGAAGCGCTGAGAGCCTTGGGGTGCAGCCTGGGCTCTGCGGGGCCCTTGGTGCGACAGCGAGGAGCCCCGGCCCTGTGTCGGTGCTGAGGTGTGGTCATTGCGGCAGCGTGTCGGCGAGGACGGGAGCACGCAGATAAGCTTGCCGCCTCGCTGCTCCCTGTATCTCCGATGCTGATTTTTGTGCACCTCGCCGGCTGCTTCGTGGCTCGTCTGGCCCATCGGCAGTGACCCCCAGGAGTGAGCTGGGGTGGGCTGAGCTCTCTTCTCCCTGACTGGTGTCGCTCCTTCCCCTCTCTGCGGCCGAAGGCTTGCGGAAGAGCCAGGTGTGCCCGGGGAGGGAGAGAGGAGGGCTGCTCTTGGGAAGCCTGCGCAGAGCAGGGTTGAGAAGTGGTCCCCAGAGACAGCACGTGCTGTGGCATCGCTGTAGGGTGCTGTGGGTTGTGAGGGTCGACAAGGAGAGCCCGCTGCTGGATTGCTTCAGGCTGCCAGGGCTTGGGGACGGGAGGAGCAGTTACGTACGCATGGCCTCCAGCCCTTCCAAGGCTGGGAGAGGAGAGCTGCTCCTCTTAGGAACAGCAAAGTTGAAATGCATCTTTCAGACAAGATAGGTGAGGGGGCTCTGGCCTTTGTGGTGGAGCTTGTCCCTCTCTGAGGGGACAGCACCTCCCTGGGTAGGTGGATCCCGTTTCCTGACGCGGATTTTCCCAGGCGTGTCCACCATCCACGTGAGAGACGTAACTGCTCTGGGATTTCCCTGTCTGCCCGGGGTTTCTGAGATCCACTTCCCGGCCTGTGCTGGTGGAAGATGACAAAACATCATCTGCAACTCTGGAATTTTGCTTGTAGCACTTGACTGAAGCAGAGGAAGTTCCGTCTGAACACGAGGAAGAACTTCTTCCCTCTGAGGGTGACGGAGCCCTGGCCCAGGCTGCCCAGGGAGGCTGTGGAGTTTCCTTCTCTGGAGATATTCAAACCCCGCCTGGACGCGGTGCTGTGCAGCCTGCTCTGGGTGACCCTGCTTCGGCAGGGGGGTTGGACTGGGTGACCCACAGAGGTCCCTGCCAACCCCAAACATTCTGTGATTCTGTGACCCTGTCCGCATGGCTTTGTGACTGCCAGGTCTTCTGGGCAAAGCCAAGGCGAGTGGGAAGCAGGCAGAAAAAGGAGAGGCGTGGGGTTAATGTTGCCTGTCTCCAGCTTTGTGCGGTTCTCTTGGTATCACTCATGTTATTCATCTTCATCAGAGGATCTCGGGGAGTTTGCAGAGGCTGTAAGTAGCTTAAAGTTTATGTGGAAATCCCGCTCATCACCCAAAGCCCGTGAGTGTTTGAAGCTCTAATAAATCCGTATCTCCCTGTCTGCTGGCTAGCCCAGGGAAACGCCGAACTCATCCTTCTGTGCGGAGCCATTGGGAATGCAGCAGGCTTTCCACGCACCGACAAAACGAGCTGTGTGTCCTGGATGCTGGCAGCAGCGAGGTCGGGAGGTCTCCTTTGCCGAGTGAGCTGCTGCGTTCTCGGCAGCGCCTTGCCCGGAGCAGGAGGGCCCGGGCTGGGGGAGGCGTAAGGGTGTCCGACACAGAGACGGCAGTCGGGGTGCTGGGCTGGGTCCTTCTCCGGGCGGGCTTAGAGGGTGAAACAGGCTGGAAGTGCGTTTTGATCTGGCTCTGGAGTAAGGGATGCGAAACAGGGGTTTCTCGTTGGAAGGTGAGCTGGAGGTGTGCGTGGACACCTGTGCTGGGCAGCCCCGGTCTCTGCCCAGCCGGGAGGAGGCACGTCCGTGTCGTACCGTTGCTGTGCTCCGACAGCTTTGAGTCCTGAGCCTTTTCTCACCGCTGTTTGGCAATCATCACTCCTGAGCTTGTCCTGCCATCGTGACCTCTACACCAAAACCAGAAGGCTTCACTCTAGCTGGCTAATCAGCGGACTGCTGGGGGGAGTCTGCTTTCAGCCTTTCCTTTCTTGACACCAACTTTTCAACGTGCAGATGTCATAGGTGCTCCCCTCCCGCACCCACAGGGGCTAGGCCAGGGAAGGGCACCCCAGGGTCTGCAGGAACTTGCCATCGTGAATCTGTTTTTGCCCGTGGGAATTTCCAAAGGAAACCGTCCTCAGACCATCTTTCTGTGGGCCTGGTGCTGGTGGCTGCCTGGCAGCCAGATCGGGCACCCACAGCATTGCCAGGCCTGTGGAGATGGCTCAGGAGCGGTCCTAGTGATTCCCTGGGCTGGAGATACTCAGCTGACGGGAGTCTCCAGGTCTGCTCTTCTGCCTTCTCCGAGCCAGCTGCAGGGCAGCATACGCCCGGGGTCAGGGGAAGAGGCAGCAGCCACTTTGGAAGAACGAAGCACCCAATACCAGAAGATGGGAGACTCAAAGGCAGCTTTAACGCACCCCAGACCTGCAGCCTGGAGATGAAGTTGATGTGTGTCAACGTTGGTGTGGTGTGTGAGAAGCCAGCAGCGGCGGCCGTTGTCTCCGGTCTCCGCAGTGCGAGCTGGCACAGGCTGTCGCCGCGCTGCCGTGCCACTCTGGTGCCCTCGGGAATCTCTCGGCCGCCTCACCCGGGAGCAAGGCACTAATTGCTGCGCGTGCGAGCTGGCTTGGCTGGGCTCGCTCCTCCCTAAACCTGCGCGTAAATCAGCACGGGGGAGCCGGGTGCCCTGTCCCCGCGCTGCACACGTGTGCTCCGGAGATGCTGGGAACGATGCGCTCGTGCTCCCTGGGCTGACCCACTTCCCAGGCAGGACGGTCTTCCCGGCCCGTGACGTAAGTGTATCCCACGCGGGTTTGTTTTGCTGAGATGTTTATTCCGGTGACCGGAATAACCATAAAGGCTTCTCTTATTTATTAATATGCTATTAGGGCTCCTCTCCTCTCTCTCTCTCTCTCGTTTGCTGGCTGGAGGATCAATCGGATGCGGACATCTTTGGTGGAGGAGCGGTACCAGGGCTGGCGCCTGGCCAAGGGAGCCGCGGAGAGCCATGGGAAAATGCTGCTAAATGCCAAAAATTAATTTCAAGAGAAACGCAGGGAGGGAGAAAAACCTACTGGGGGGGGGAGGAGCAGAATGGAAAAGCTATTTTTCCTCCGATGTAATGTCCCATGTGACAAATCAGGCAGGCAGCAAAGAGTTCTTTGAATGAATTCCGTCTGCAGCGACCAGGGACCCGGCCGGCCAGCGGGCAGCGACGAGGTGTGTCCCATTGCCTCTGCTGCTGGTACGCCGAAACCCCAGACGTGTCAGATACTGGGGTTTGAGTAAATGTGACCTGACTTTCTCCTGGTTCCCTTGAAAACTGAAATCAGAAGGGCTCGCGAGTGGTTTGCACAAGCGGCTGAGTGACGCCGTAAAGCAGCGGGCCCTGGTGCGGAGTGTTTTACCTGCCTGCTCTGGCTTGGCCGTGCGTCAGGGTGCAACAAGCCTCTCTCTGTAGAGGCGGACCCATTTTTTATTTCAGATAGAGCGAGAGTGGTTAAAGTTGGACCTTGGATGTCTCACCTGCCCAAGTCCCACCGGGCAGGTCTCGGATGCGGGCGAACCCTCGGGGGCTTGGGTCCCCCCTCAGGGATGGTCTTGCTGTCCCTCGTGGGCGCTCTGCAGAGGGAGGCCGTTGGGAGCTGCGGCTGCAGGAAGCTCTGCGGGCCAGGGCCTCTTCTCGTGCCGCTGCGCAGCGTTTCCTGTGGGCAGAGCCCGGCTGCCATCAGGTTTCCTGCCCTGCCGGCCTGCGGGCAGGGGAGGTGGGTGCCTGCGGCAGGGAGCAGGGGCTGCTTTTCTCTTGGTGTGGTTTAGCTTTCCAGCCGGCTGCGGGTCCCGCACAGCCCTGGGTTTGAGGAGGGTGACGGGGAGAGCCAGGGAGCCGGCAGGCAGATCCCTGTGGCCGGTCTCTGCCGCCAGCGTGGGGCTCGGTCCATCGGCAGACCCTGCCGCGGTCCCCGTGCCTGCGTGCAGCCAGGTTCGTGCTGCGTGCGGCTGGCCGAGCTTGAGCCGATGCATCGCTCGGCGCTGGCGTTGTCCTTCCCCAGGCCCCAGCCGTGGGCCGGGGGGCAGCTGGAGGAGTTTGGTGCAAGGTTTGCTGGCAGGGCTGGTGCCTCGCCGCTGGAGAGGCTGCGGTTCACCTCCGAGGTGGAGCTGACCCCTCGCTCCCCTCCTTCCCCGTGGAGCTGGCCGGTGTCGGCAGCCACGGTGTCGTGCTGCTCGGGCTGGCGCGGGCCCAATTAGCTCGGGAAGTTCCTGGCTCTCGGTGCTCGTGCGTGCTCGTGCAGCTGCGGGCCTCCCATCAGCGGCGCGGAAACAAGACCATGCGCCTTGTGCAGTGGTCTTGTGGCACTTGTAGCAGAGCAGAGAGATGCAGTGGAAATAGTTACGCTTTTGCTGGTTTTAGCAACGCTAGCAGAAATTTCCCAAGGGCTGCGTATTCCCAGCGAGCGCCCTTGGCTGGGTGTCGGGTTATGGCTGTGGTTCCGGAGAGACTGTCCCCTACCAGGCACAGAAATGCGGCTGGGCTGAGCCCTGGCAAGGGAAGCATGACGGCATGGGTGAAGAACTGAACTGAAAGCTGTTTCCTGGCCCTAACAGGCAGGACGGCGTGACAACAGCGAGTATTTTTAGAGGCCAGCTGCCTGCAACGCAAGAGGAGGAAAGCAGCACTCAGGCAGGAGAACCGAGCGATGCTCCCCCTGTCCCATATCCCTGCCCAGCATTTTGTTCCCTCACAGGCCAGGGCTGCTGGCATTAAGGAGTTTCCACGTCCTCCGTGTCTCTTGGCCTGTCGCTGCCCGGAAAGGCTTTGTCCTCCTCTCGGCTTTTGCCGAGGCTGCGTGCTTCTCTGGCTCAGCAGCCCGAGGCTGGTCGGGGGCTCCCCTCTGCGCATCGCAGGTGATTGCCTTGCAGCTCGCTGTGGTGGGCGTTCTGGGGATGGGTTTTTGGCAAAGCCTTTGTCGGCAGCAAGGGAAAACCCGCAGTTTCTGCTGCAGCTGGGGTAATTGCAGTAATTCGTTTGGGAGCTCTCCCTGCAAGGCGACAGAGCTGCATTTTGTCGGAAGGGCTGCAGGGGAATCGGATCCACCTTTCGGTCCATCCATCGTGCATCTGTAGCCAGGGAGAATGAGGTGGGGTTTGGCTCTAGGCGGATGGCTTAAACCCCTGTCTGCAGGGAGGTCGAGTCGGTGCAGGCTGAGGTCGGTTTTGAGGCCAGCCTGCTGTTAAGCCGGTGCTGAGCGGGACGGGGTGAGGCTGAGCACCCTGCCTCGGCGTTTTGGGTTGTCCACGCCCGCATCTGGCTGCTTGGAAACTCTTGTCCATCTGCCTATTTATTGCAACGTTGATTTCATAGCCCTTGGAGTCTGCCGTTTGCCTGGATCTTGCCCTTCCGAGGGTGGTTCTAGATGCCCTGAATCCCTTTTTGCTCCCTGTAGACAGGTACGAGGTAGACGGCAACCTGTGGCCGGTCCTGGGGGGTGTCCAGGGTGAGTGTTTTCACGGGGAAACCCTGCTTCCCAAAGCCCTGCCCAGCTCTGGAAATGGGGGTACGCTGTGCTCTCTCTTTCTCCCTGGAAAGAGAGAGCTTGAAATCCCATAGCTGGGATTTTTGTCTGCTGTAGCCCCACTGTCCCCCTCCTGCTGCCAGCTCGGCCCTTCCCGTGTTGGAGGGTGGCACGTGTTGGAGCGAAGGAGCGGAAAAGGTGGGACAGGGTTGTTCCTGTCTATGGCACTGTGCAGCCCCTCCTGCCTCCGCTAGCAGGATCCAGCGTGGGCAGACCCTGCCGCTCGCCGAGGGCTTTGTTCCTCCGAGATGTCGTGCTTTGTGTTTCAGAGGGTCGGCTCCCGGAGCTGCCAAAAGCCGGCTCTGTCTGCCAGCTGCCTCCATGCTGCAGAGACAGCCGGGAACCGCACGGGCAGGGCCGCTCTGGAGCGAGAGCGAGTCGTGCACCCCGCTTTTTCCCTTCCTGCTGTCCCGGTAGCCTGGGGCATGCACTGAGCATCCCTTGGCACTTGCAGACCCTGCGGGGAGCAGGGAGATGCTCTCTGCTGTGCATCTCTTCCTACCGTGCCAGGGGCAGGTGAGGTTAGGGCTTGCTCTGCAGCGTGCTCCTCCATAGGATTTTTTTTTCCAATGGCATCTTTCTTCCAGCAGAAACAACTGGTGTTAACTGGCTCTGAGTGTTTCCCAGCCGTGCACTGCCTGTGGGCATAGCTCTCTGTGTGCCTTTCCTACTCCGTTTGCTGCCAGCTACATAAAAATTGCCCTTTCCCTACCCTGAAAAGCAGCAGTCTGTCCTTCCCATGGCCTGGGCTCGGAGTGCCGCGGGAGACCCTCCACCACTCCGTTCATGTGGTGCTGCCGTGGGACGCCCTGGGGCGGAGGCATCCTGGGAGCTGCCGGATGGGATCGCTTCCTGGCACGGGGGGCTGCACGGGTGAGATCAGTGCTGGGCTCCACTCCCTCTGCCAGCATTGCGAAGCTGGGGCATGTCGGCGCGTGTCTCTGGAGCGTCCCTTCATCCTCCCAGCGAGACCAGCTGAGGCATGATGGAGCCTCGGCTGCGTCAAGGCAGGAGTGTCCTGCTCCGGAAAAACCCGGGGGTCAGGAGAGAGGTAGCCAGGGAGCCGCCGCTTTGCCCCGCAGCGTTGGATCCGGTTGCGTTTGGGAGTGGCTCAGGTCAGGCTTTTGCACTTGATCCTTTCCAGAAGCGGGAGTTCCTCTGGCAGCCCGGCAGCAGGGACTCCATGGGTGCCTCCCCAACGATGGCTTAGTCAGAAGTGACTCACGCCACCGGTCCCCGCGTCACGTTGCCTCGCTGCTCCCTCCCAGCCCCTGCACCCGAGCCGAAATGTCCGACTCGCTCTCTTTCTGCTCAGGTTTCCGCGTCGTTGCATTCTGCTGTGCTGCTGGAGGATCCCCTGTGCCCTGTCCTCTTGGCACCTGGGACCCCACTGTTGGCTCTGTGCATCTTGCAGTTGATGGTGCCGGCAGCAGGGCTTGCGGTCGGGCTTTCTGCTTCGCACGAGAAATATTCGGGAGGAAAGAAGCAGGTGTGCAGGCAAACCCTTTGGAAATTCCCAGCCGTGCCTGCAGGAGCCCTCTCCTCTCTAGGCAGTAAATGTGAAACCCTGAACATCCCTTGAGAGTTAGGGAGACAGCTCCAGGGCATCCCTGAAGCTCTTCTGCGCAGCGAGATGGCCCCAGGCTGGTTCTGGGACTAGCAGGAGCCCCGAATGAGCTTCTAACTCGGTAAATTCGAGCCCTGCAGCCCAACGGCAGGAGTCGAAGGGGTTAACGCCTTCGCTGGGCTGTCACCCAAGACCCCTCTGCTTAACTTTGCTGTTCTCTGGGATGCTAAAATTAGCTTTGGGCTACATGCTCTTCCTTATGAAACCTGTTCCCGGCAGCTGGGGGAGTGTTTCTGTAGTAAACTAGGACTTGCCGGAAGGCAGGGTAACCCCGGGAGGCTGCCTTTCTCCTCCGGATCTGGGGGAACCGACCCTGCAGCGTAGCCTGGGCTGTAGGAGGGAGATGCTCTCTACCTGTAGCATAGGTGCTTTACTTCAAAAGTTGCAGTTGAGGCCATGAAAGGGGCAGCGCTCAAACAGCGACCGGCAGGAGGGGTGCTTGGGGTGCAGAGGCTGCTTGCACGTCTTCCCTGAGGATGCGTGTGCAAGGAGGGGGGCTCTGGGTGTCCTGTGACTGTATAGCCCAGGCCTCTTCGCCCTCCTGCTGCTCGGTGTCCGCTGGGCGTCTTGTAGGGCTTTCGTGTGTCCGTCTGCTGAGGCTTGATGGCTTTGGGTGCTCTGGAGCAAATGTCCTTGTGGGACTCCCTCTCTCGCATCTCCTGCCCCTTTCCAGCTCTCTGGCTTCCCTCAGACCCACTACTGCAATCTGTTCTGCTTCTGCCCGTCCTCCCCCACTGCCCCCGTCAGAAACAAGCTGGCTAAAAAAACCAATCTCTGCCTCCTGGCTTGCAGCAAGCCAGCCCTGGGCTGCTGCGCCGTGATGCCGCCCGGCCCCTCCTGCGTCCCTCTGGCCCTCGTGGCTCCCGCACATCCCACCGGGAGCACCGATGCCTTTTCCTTTCTGCCGCATCTCCCGTTTGCGGCGTGAGTTCGGTGGGAGCGGGCAGAAGCACCTCCAAAACCCCCTGCCGTGAGCTTTACCGCAGTGCTGGCCTTGGCCGGCTTCGTGGTCCACGACATGTCCCTCCCACCCTTGGCTGGCGTGTGGCCGACCTGGCAGCAAGCTCCTGCGGCGTGGGGGCTTTGCTGGGAGCGAACTGAGGGCAGCTTTGCTTGGACGTTGCAAAACCTGGCCTTGCACAGAAGCGCCTTCTTTTTGGGGTGCTGCTTGACGTCGCGAGAGTTTATTTTCTCCCGGCTCACCCAACTGAATTGACTTGATCCGCAAGGAAGCGGTGGGGTGGGATGGGGACGGGGATGGAGCAGGACTGTCCCTCTGCCGAGGCAGCAGCCTGCACTGTTGGGTTTCTCCCCAGGCGCTGCCATCCGGGACATCCCAGCCCAGCCACGTCCCCGCTGCCGGGCTGTCCTCTGGGGCTGGCCTGCTGGCGTCCCCCAGCCCGGCCTCCCCTCTGCCCCCAGCAAGCTGGGATGTCTTGTTTCCATGCTGGACCTGTCCTTTATGCTTTCCCCACCTCCCTTCAGCCTTGAATCGGGAGGAAGGACTCTTGTACGGCCTTTTTTGGAGCCGGTAAATGAGGCCGCTTAAGTGCTTTGCTCCTTCCTGCCTATGTGTCCCCGCTCTTGTCGGCCCTTGTGCTGCACAACAGCCGAGCACCGTCGCAGCGTTCACCCGGTGCCTCGTGTCCTATCGGGGCTGCGTCCGGCTCCTGCATCCGCCCAGGCACCCGATGTTGGGGGTTTTGGCCCTGATCCCGATGGGTGCCCTGGCCTCCAGGCACTCGATGCGAGTGCTTTGCTGACACAGGGAGCGTGGCCCTTGGTGGGACGGGTCCTTGGTGCAGCTGCGAGCTGCCTCCTGTCCCCGGTGCGAGGTGGCGTCGCCAGCTGCATCGCTCAGAGGCCAGTGGAGCGTCACTTCCATGGTGGGTGACGCTTTTGGAAGAGGACACCCGTGGAGGTCCTCAGCTGGGTCCCTGTGGTGCCCAAGTGCTGGAGCTGTGCTCTGTGCACCCGCCGTGCCATCTCCGATGAGCTGTCGTGTGACCATTTTAGCAGGCATGGTGGTGTTGGGTTGACAGTTGGACTTGATGATCTTGGAGGTCTTTTCCAAACTTAATGACTCTGTGATCTTTGATTCTTTCAAACTACGAAGCTGCTTTAAGCCAGTGGGGAATTTATTTTCCAGGAGATGTCTGAATATCTTGGCTCTGCAGGTTTGCTTCACTTGGCTGGCAAGGAGGACAACTGCTCCATGGTCCCTTTTGCCCTGGGGCTGTGCTAGAGCCCATGAGAGGTGAGGGAAGCGGAGATCGTGATGTCCTTTATCCTGACAGCCCCACGTGTTACTGCTTCAGACTGACTGACTAGGCCCATATATGTGGTGTTTCAGTCTTGCCCTCCACTTCAGTCACTGGTGCTGTTGGTTTTTTAAAGACAATCCGTCTCTTCTGGCTTCCACCTGGTGCCGGTTCAGCTGGCGACGTCGGGGAAGCCATGGGAGGTGGTGGGATGCTCAGGGTTTTGCTCAGCAAGGAGGAGGCAACAGGACTCTGCTTCAGCTGTGTGCTTGGACCAAATATTCCCCACACTTCTCTTGCGCTCGGCGGCATCCTCACCTGGTGTGAGGCAGTTCCCTTGGCCAGAGGCCCAGGATGCACTCTGGAGATGTGGAGATGGGCTGTGCAGCTGGGATTTCCTGGTCTCCTGTGGACATCAGGCAGCCTGGGGCTTACCCCTCAGCTCCCGGATACCCGGGGTGTCCCGGAGGGTGTCCGGACATCAAGGAAGAGTCTCCTCCTGGGGTGGGTGCTTTCTGGGGAGTTGTTGTAGCCAGCTTCAGGGGTAGTGGGGTCTGCGGCTTTCCCTTGCTTTCAGGGTGTGTCAGCCCCCACCAGCATCTTCTGTCACTGGAGATGACAGAATCCAAGGATCGCAGGGGTTGGAAGAGACCTCTGGGGATCACCAGCTCCAACCCCCCTGCCGAAGCAGGGTCACCCAGAGCAGGCTGCACAGGACCGTGTCCAGGAGGGTCTGGAATATCTCCAGAGAAGGAGACTCCACAG
>Ga0065711_1046335_pt1 | contig 12945 bp, 4 predicted proteins | sample Hoacrofraction12_FD_59098 | JGI IMG/M metagenome (GOLD analysis project Ga0065711, IMG submission 59098) | Hoatzin crop microbial communities from Cojedes, Venezuela - Epithelial fraction 12 v2 (version 2) | ecosystem: Host-associated > Birds > Digestive system > Esophagus > Crop | place... | reverse complement strand
TGCAGCCTGCTGTAGGTGACCCTGCTTCGGCGGGGGGGTTGGACTAGATGACCCACAGAGGTCCCTTCCAACCCCTACTATTCTGTGATTCTGTGATTCTGTGATTATTTGCTGAACTTATGGAACACCCTAGAGTCAGAAATAGTCTCTCCAGGATCCCAAAGGAAGCATTTCTATTTTGTGACTTAATTTTGCTAATAACTTCACTTTGGCATCTTTTAATAACTTTTTAATCTACTCACTGAGGACTTCATTCACATTAAACATTGATTCGTACTTATGCAGTTGTGGGTGAATCATCCCACCAACTCAATACCAAGCAGTGTTCCTTATTAGGGAATCATTTTTGTTATCTTTTATTACTTCTCCGCAATCAGGTGGTATGGTGCAGAAGGAGTGAATTTGTAGGGGTTACAGCTCTGAGGACCTGTCGTCTACTCTACAAGCGTTTCAATGTTTTTACTTAAGGCTAGTTTTAATGCGGGCGGAACCCTCTACTCAGCTGGTACACATGGGTATGGTGTGTGCACAGTAGGAACCAGTTTCAGGCATCCTCTAGTTTCACCAGTCCAGAAGGAATCAAGTTTGTGCACTGCTGCAAGATGAAAACCATGAAATGAGACTGTATCCTGATTTGCTATTGAAAGTGCTAATATGGACACTCCTTTCTTAACAAAACTTGCCAAATTGTCTGAAAATGAGTCTATTTGACACTATAGTCTCTATAAAATCCTGCCATCTACCAGCCTTTTATTCTTCGTAGTTTAAATCCCTTTTCCATTTTCCTTATGTTTGATGCCAAGTTTATAACTAACCAGGTCATCCTGCTTGACACTTTGAAGTAATTGCAAAACACCAACATACTTTGAGCCTTTTGTTATACTCCCAGAATTGGGGGCTTATCAAAATTAAAGACCAGAGATTCCCAAGCAGCCTCAAAACTTCTGAATATAATTTATACTGGGTATGATAATATAAAAATAGCTTAAATGTAGCAGGTAATGTCTAATATGTTACTAATGTACTGGAAAGATTTGTAAGTAGTACAAAGTTATAAACACTTTTTTTCTATTTGTTTCTTTATTAATCTAAAACAGAGTGAGACTTATTTTCCCTTTTTGGTAGCCCTAGCAGCTTTACTCTTTTCATCTAATAAAAAGCCGTGACTATTAGATTTCTTTGCCTTTTTCCGTTCCTCATGGACTTTAGCCCCTTCTCTTTTCTTTTTTAAGACTTTGTAGTATGGATTTCCCTGTTTGTTTTCATTGATCTCTTCATTTTATCATTTTTTATTTATTCTGCCTGCCTTTTCCTGACTGTTTTAATGTAACTTAATATGTTTTATATAAATTTGTTTCTAATTTTCAATTTCTTTTTTAAGGATCTTTATATTTTATGTATATTTTCTTCATTTTTGGAACTTTGACTTTTTCTCCCATCCTAAATAAACTTTTCTTAACATTTTTCCATCTCCATTCTCTCCCTTTACATTGAATTTTACTTGTAATACTCACTAACTTCTAAAGTTTATTGATGAGTGGGTTTGTTCATTATTGGCATTGCCTCTGTTTCCGAGAAAAAGTAGTAATATGTTTTTGTATGAGATTATGTTTTGTATTTCTATTGGCTTTCAAATCGAAACTGGACTAAAACTCTTTGGTAGTTTGTAGAAGAGATATTTTAAAAAGGTTGCCTGATCTGGCCTGGATTAAAGTTGCTGGTTTGGGGCTAAAAGACACTATCTAACTGGTAATCTTCAGTCAGGGTTCATTGTCTGTTTAGATTACTCAACTTTCAATAACAAAGGTGCCAGATGGCGCCGGAGTGGAGATACACATTGCATGCATTTAAGACCAGGTTTTTAGCATATACACTTGGATGCATTATTGTCTTCATAATCATTACAAGAGCTCTTTTCCAAGCTGTGTTAAACAATGATGTTTACTGAATATATATCCATGTCCCAAAGACAGCACTGGGGTCATCTCACCCTTCTGCAGAACTTGTACTCTGAACTGGGTATACAGATTAAAACAAAATAGATAAAATCAACTTCGTGTTTTAGGATGGGGTCTATATCCTTGGTTAATGTCTGTTGATGTAAGTCTGTTAGTTTGGGAGACCTGTAACTGCCTGGGAATACCATCCCAGAGATTTTCCTCTGCTCATGATGTGCTTCCTCATAACTGGAGTATTAGTAAATGCAAATTTGACTAAAAGTCAAATGTAATGCAAGAGGCATTCAAACAGCTTTTGATTTGCATTAATTTTTCAGATAGTGCGGTTCTTGCCTCCCTGGTATCACCTGTGTGATTCATCTCATCAAAAAGTGAGGAATCTAGCCCAGACTAGGTGCTTGTGTTACACTTATAATGAGAGGTACACACAAGAGGAAATTTGTCTTATGTTTTTGTGTTTGCCTTCCCTTTCCAGTATATATCCACTTTATGTGATTGTCAATAACTGGGCAGCAGTTCTGTGTTTAGGAACAAAAACCCGAACAAAACCAAACAAAAAACCATTCAGAAAGCCACAAAACCCTCAAACAGCTAAAGCACAGACCCTTGATTTTTGGCCAGTTCAGCTGTCTCTTTGACCAAGATGGCTGAGCCAGAATAAAGAAAAAACAAAATTACCATATCACAAATTCTTGAGTCAAAAGTAATTTTGAAATGATCATTTAATGAATCAAATCTTCAAAATTAATTTACACATCTCTGAAGCAGAAAGCTCAGAACTCATTATTTGGCAGATTTCAGGGCCAAGTATAGGTGCGATTTGGCTTAAAAAGCCTTTGGCTGCCAAACTGAGGAAGAAAGTAAACAAATATGCTAGTCTTGGCTTTGGGAGTTATAGGCACATTTTAAATAGAATTGCCTCTAAACACAGCTGCAGAACTGAATCTCTGATGTAATAAAGCTGTCTGGTTTATGGCAGACATACATCAACACTGCTCTGATGGCTCAATCCGTTAGAATCACAGAATGACAATAACTTCTTTGTATATTACAAATAAATCACCTCTATCACTCAACATGTTTAGATAAATTGTAAATCATCTGGTAAGTTTTGCTTGAGAAATATAGAGCTGTTCGAGTTCAAGAGTACGTAGAATTAACAGAGAAAAAGGTTGAAGATTTTATCTATCTCCTCCATCAACATGTTTATTTCACTCAAGGGACTTAACCACATGCATTTGGAAAATGAAAGTCAGAAAAAGAACACTTTAATAATTTTGGCCTCCAACATCCAGACTCACCAACAAGCCAATGAACTATGATTATATGTAGAAGCCTTTTAAAAGGAGAAAAAGAATTCATGTAAAAAGTCTAGGCAAGACCCTTTAACTGGTGTTTGAATCCCAACAGCTTCACTCTAGAATAGTGTTGCAAACATGAGATTTTCAAGCCAATTGTTCAACTTGTTTTAAACTACGTTTATATTTTTGCACACATAAAAGTGGGGAATCATTTTGCCACAATTTACCCAGGCAATTTTGTTTGTTTAAATGATTGCATCAATAGATATTCTCTGAAAGCATCAAAGAGTTGACAAAGTGCCACTACTTCTAAGTGCAAAATTATACTTGGACCCACGATCTCCTGCTCACTTGCGATTGGTATATATATTCTGGTGTGGTTAAAACACGATAGGAGGTGAAATAAGTGATATATATATATGTAAATATGTATATATATGCATATAGAAGGGCATGTACACAGACCTAGTCATAAAGCTGGTCATGTACTAACTTGATGACTCTTAAGAATGAGGAGGGTTGACATTTTTCAGTAGAAATTTAATTACTTCTGCATATTCAAACAAATTCAGAGTTTTTATTTAATCAGTTGGGCTCTTCATAGCTCCCTGTATGCTACAAAAGCAAAGTTTGAATTTTATGACATGACTTCAAAGACTTCTCTCCCTTATCTCAAAACATTTTATGTCCAACATGAGTCAGATAATAGTTTAGGAGATCTTTGAACGTTTTTTTCTTGAAAATATGCCTATACCAATTAGATGTTATTTTTATAAGATATGACTTTTTTAAACTGACAGTAAAATAAAAACCAAGTTAAAGGAAGTTTAGAAAAAATATTCTTTAAAATCCAAAATTCAGACAAGATTATGTGTTACACTGTGCGTATTGCAAATCTGCGACTTTCACCACTGTTGTCAGCCAAAATCTTGTGGTTCTCAGCCTACTGCAGTTTAGAGCAGACTAGGAGGTCACCATGAGCCTGTTCACAAGAACAACCAGGAAACAGTTTTGATCAGCTTTCCACAAGTTGAAAGTTGTCGTATCCAAGCAGCACTCACAGCTGGCCAATTGTGGCTGGTTTCCAGCTTTTTTCAGTAAGCTTCTCAGAGAGATTGGGATGTGACGGGAGAACCAACTTGATTCTGTCAGCACGCTCTAACTCACTTGGACAAGTTTGGAAAACTGACTTAATCAGTTAAAACTAGACTAGAACCCACAACAATGTTCACTACAATCCTGTTGTGATTCTAGATGCATATTAGCTCCCGTTTCCTAAAAAAAGGCAATTACAGTTTGATGAGAACCAAATTCCCAGGAGTTTCACAGAGTGGTGAATAAAAACAGCAAAAAGTAGTTATCTTCCCTTATAGCTGCAGTATCTTAATCATCCTTAATTACCGCAAAGGCTGATTTTTTTGGGGTTAGGTTACTGGAGGCAGTGAGCCCAGTCCTGAAAAATTGTGATCCTGGGGCACCCTGGAGCTTCAAGTCAAGCCACAGCTGCTGCATTTTTTCCTGGCAGACACCAGTCTTTGCTGAGAGTGTCAGTCAGAACAGGTGGCACCACAGCTGCAGCATGGTGAGATGCTATGCAAAGTAGATGCTGCGCACTACCACTCATATAAATGAAACACAGCGCACGTTATCAAGTAAGAAAGTTATATGTGCTTTATGCAGCTATAGGTGCCTTTTTTATAGATAAAGTAATGAAAAAGCATCAGGTCATTCTTTGTTTCTTGATTAGCTGATTGAGCACTGTTGTTTCTCAATTGAATTGTTACATATATCTTTTATATGCTCAATTCTAACCAGCAAAGCCTTAGCCTGCAAATAACAAAGATGAACAGCTAATCCTGTTTTAATAAACTGGTAAGTGGATAGACATTTTTCTTTGTTACCAAGTGCATCCCACTCGCCATTGCTATGTCTCATGCTCTTTATTTTTCACCATGTTTCTTTTGCAAAATTTTGGCTCCAAACTCTACTGTCAGGGATGGTTATTTGTAGCAATCTTCTCCATGAAACAATAAAAGCTGTGAGCTCAAGGCAGAACAATGCTTTCAGAACATTTTGAACAGGTAGGATTGTACAGGGTGTCTTTTCACAGAATCATAGAATGGTTTGGGTTGGAAGGGATCTTTAAAGGCCATCTGGTCCAACCCCCCTGCCATGTGCAGGGACATCTACCACTAGATCAGGGTGCTCAGAGCCTCATCCAACCTAACTTTGAATGTGTCCAGAGATGGGGCATCTACCACCTCTCTGGGCAACCTGTTCCAGTGTTTCACCACCCTCATCGTAAAAAATTTCTTCCTTATATCTAGTCTAAATCTACCCTCTTTTAGTTTAAAGCCATTACTCTTGGTCCTATCACTACAGGCTCTGCTAAGAAGTTTGTCCCCTTCTTTCTTTGAAGTCCCCTGTAAGTAGTGAAAGGCCTCAATAAGGTCTCCCCTCAGCCTTCTGTTCTTGAGGATGAAGAACCTCAACTCTCTCATGCCTTCTTCATAGGAGAGGTTTTCCAGTCCTCTGATCATTTTTTGTGGCCCTTTTTTGTTTTTGTAGGAGAAAATTCACAAGTAGTGCAGAACAGCTTGTGTCCTACTGCTTTTTTCGTCTTAGAATCATTTAGATTGAAAAAGAACCTTAAGATCATTGACTCCAAATCTTCTCCAAAGGCAGAAATGTCTGTGTGGGGCAGTGTCTCATTTTGGCAGGATTCTGCCTCGTTTTGTATGTTTGTAACTAGGTGTCTTCATTAAAAAAGAAAAATGCTTTCCTCAATGTACCAACAGAAACAGCAATGAAATTTGTGATTGTGGGTTCAGAAATAGCTGAAAGGAAGATTCTGGTCTTGGTGGATTTTACCGGATAAAGTCTAGCACTGGGTAAGGACATCATAGTCAATAATTTAGTGATTGTTCTGCAAGGCAATATTGATCAAACAGCCATTCTTTTGTCATGCTTTTCACCCAAAGTCTTCCAATGAGAGAGAAGATATGAAAAATAACAGGGTCCACTGACATACACACACACAGACACACAGCCCCATTGCATTTTCTTTAAATCTATAAAAATTTTCTTGTTTGGAAGAACCAATATTCTCCTTAAATCCATAGACATTTAATTGACATGAATGGCCTTCAGTAGTTCACATCTGTATGAATTTCTTGATAGTTTTTTTTGCCTCAGGACATGGCTCAACATTAACGACACTCTGCTTTTTGAAACCAGGGCTGAGTTTCAGTGCACTAGATAGATAAAGCTTTGATGATAGATAAACAACTGTAAAATAACAGCAATGAAACAAGATTATCACTTTCCAGACCACAACTTCTGTACTGATCTTGTGCTTTTGGAAAAGTGGCTGTAGTGCCATCTGCTGTCCTCCTAATGGGCAAAATATTTCCCAAGAATTTTTCCTCTAGTGCTAGGGATTGGTTAGTGCAATGTATGAAATATAAGTTATTAAAGCTCACAGAGAACTCTGTGCTGGTATAATATAAAAGATGAAGTGATTAGGAAAAGCACAAAGTACATTTTTTTCTGTAATGAGTGCATTAGTCTGAAAATCGCAACAGGATCTCAAAACTGATATTTACACTGAACACGTCTATTTATGTGATCTTACTCACTTTCAGCCCCACTTTGAGTATCGGTGTTTCTGAACTTATTCCATTTGTCCTCAAGTTCTATGTTAAGAAGAAACAGAAAATAAAATAAAATAAAAGTAGTCTTGGAATGTTATGGAGAAATCTAGATGGAAGAAAGAATCACCAGTATAGACAGTATGAAGAAAGAAAGAATATTTATGAGAGGAAGAATAGCTACAAATATGAAGTTTCACAATTTGCATTAGCAGAAAGAAAAATTAAAGTGTTTGCAATGGATATATTGATGGATGTTTTTATTCTTCAGAATAAGAGGAACAAAACCTGAAAGCTGAGTTTGGGCCACAAAATTAAAGGTCAAGATGGAAGACTCCTACTTACTTTTGCAACAGAAAGTAAAATGGGGTCTAGATGTGAGTTCCAGATTTGGCCCTCAGCTGTAGTCACTACCAAGTTGTCAGGATGCACACTTACACAGATATGGCCTGTGCCAGCTAGCACTTTTCTAGCCAATGTCCAGGCATGCTTCGGATAGCACGGGCTAGGTCTCGTCCCAAAGAAAGCGATTTTGGCATGGTTTGACAGAACAAGAGAGTTAAGCCCTGCAGATGTGAATACCACTATACCATTTGTCCCTGAGCTGACAAACGATCTCTAGACCATATTCTACACAAGACCAGAATAAAATCTGGTCCTGTTTCTTCTTATTTACTAAAAGTGGCATTGCAGATATTCCCAATGACACTGAGGAACACCTGTCTGTGGCATAAATATACTGAAGGAAAAAAGGAAAGAATTTTGTGACTTTTGGTATAGTCTTCTGAGTGTACCTTGTGAGTCTCTCTTGATGGTCTCATAATGACTATATATGCAAAAAAATTAGCTGACATTTTTATTATATTAAACACATATGATGCAAAAACAGTGCTTTAAAAGAAAAGAGCAATAAGGATACGGAAAATATATAGCCAAAATACTAGACATGTTGATTAGGCTACTAAAATAATTGGGTTACTCACTACAATTTAAGCTAATATAAGAATTAAGGAGTGAATCAACAGCTATCTAAAATCCATATTTACAATTAAATTCTTGAAACTCAGTGAATTTGCTGCACTCAGTTTAGTTTGTTCTCTCAGTGTCATAGTTTTACCAACTGTAGTACTGTCTACTCTTGCCACTTGTGTCAAGGATGATTAGATTAGCAATCAGTGCTGGGCTCCAGTTATGGGTGTGGGATGCATATACAATATCCGTGACTTCCCTGTAGCAGAAACATGAACACCTGCTAACTTTAAACACACATAAATGAAAGTAAAAATCTTCTCCCTGCTGTTACTCGCTGTTTAGGGATTCAAACCTATGTCATAAACATACACAGACTCTGTATTCTCTTCTGCTGATCCCCAGCCTGTCTCACTTGAGATGACCACAGCTTCAGAAATTTTCTTTCTAAAAATGTCTAATAGACTTGAAAGAACCATGACAGAGAGTGAGACCAGCGCAGTATGTTCACTTTGCCAGCACTAGAGGCCAACACTGCAGTTCAGCTGCAGGTCCTGTTATCTTGTAGTCCCAGTTGAGGCTACAAGTCCCACCGAATTTTGGAGCGGGTAGAAAGGGACCTCTGGTTAGGCAATGTTTTCTTTGGAGCAAATGGAGTATAGGTATCTGGGCTAGGCTATTTCCAACTAGCTGGACGGCTGGATGGTTGTCTTGACTTTTCCTAAGGAGTAACACAAGCTTAAGTTCTCCCCTTTGGCATTCCTTGAAGGTACCATGTAATCCTTGCCAGAGCAAAGCTTTGTGTCCATACAATGCAGATAAGAGATGACTGTGCCTGTATGAACAACCTCTTTTTGAAATGTGCACTTTGTCCAAGATGCTCTGCTGTCATGTTTATTAATGGTATATTTTTAAAAGTTTCCATTAGTGTTTATTTATTGGATTTTAATGGCCTTGCCAAGGTTATGAGTGCCTTGGCAGGGGGACTTGATAAATTCTGTTCTTGCTATTGCTGGCTTAGTCTAACTTAGTCAGATGAATTTAATCATGATAGTGACATCTGGCAATTTTGCAAAATAGAACCCATTAGAAGTCACTTCTGTTTAAACTCTAACTGTTCATTAACTATGAACAATTACTCCTCATTAGATATTTTTAACATATTCATAACCAGGTTTTGCTATAATTTCATTATAATTATTTATCATAAAGTCAGTTTGTATACACCTGAAAACTTATAGAATATGCATGCATCTTGATACAGTAGTATTTTTGTTTAAGAAGTTAAGGTACTTTATTGTCTTCTATTTATGCTGCAAATATATACTATTTCTTGCCTTCTTTTTTCAGGATTGATAAGATCAGTGTTATATATTATTTGGATAAATTTATACTTCAAACATCTTTCATGTAATTCCATATTAAACAAGACATTCTCCATTCTGTCAGAAGTTACAAATAATGGTCGTATTACACCAACAAAAAAAGCAAGTGCACAGCTGGTGACATTTATGTGCCATAAACTATGAACTAATGTGTTATAAAAGGAAATTAGTAAGATGCATTTATCAAAATTGGAAGGGTGCAAAGTGAGGATTATGCCATTGTTACTTCCATTTACTTTTATAGATGAAATACTCTTTTTTTTAAACAGAAATCAGCTGTCAAGCCTGCCTATCCCTGGCAATCAGCAGAACTTCTGCTTTCCCAGAATTTGGTGTGCAGTCACCCATCAACACCTTCTGAATATCCTTACAGATTCTTGACCCTGCTGTCTTCTCCAGCATGAAAGAAGTTTGTACAACATAGGTGAATTTCTTTCTTCAAACATGCAGTCATGCAATCAATAATAAAGAAAACAGATAATGAAAGTGCTGCTTATAGCCAGTTCCAGCTCAGAGCTAAGCTTCCTAACCTTGATAATTTTTGCGGAGGATCTACCCTAATACCAGCTACAAGTTCAGATAATTAAAGGCTATATTCCACATCCAGCACAAGGTGGTTTAGAACAAGCTATCTGGAGATCACTCTGTCTCTCTGTTACCACTGCATTAAGCTAAGATGTCTGTTTAGATAGATTTGGAATTCTTTGTGGCTTTTCATGTGAGAATGACACAATGTGATTTAGTTTGTCATGAAAGAAAGAATTCTAGAAAAGCAGGGTTGTATAATCACTGAATCACACAAACATTCAAGTTGGGAAGAGGCGTTTAGTTCACTCTCCTGCTTAAAGCAAGGACACCACTAAATTAGATAACATCAGGTTACTCAGGGCTTTGTTCAGTCAGATCATGAAAAGCTCCAAGTAAGGAGACTGCACAGCCTCCCTGGGCAGCCTGCTCCTCTGCCTGACTGCTCTCATGGGGAAGAAGTTATTCCTCATTCACAGTTAGAACCTGTCTTGGCTCAGTTTACGCCTATTGTTTTTCATTCTTCCACTATGGACCGTATGTACAATCATACATAGAATACATTTATATATACATCTGCTTTTAACATATAACCTCTGTCTCTTATTTTCCTGTTATGCCCTTTCAGAAAGAACCTGGCTCCATCTTCTTGGTAACCCCCTCTTAGGTATCGTAAGGCTGCTAGTTGGTCCTCCCCAAGCACTTTCTGAAGGTTAAAAAAGCCCTTTTCCCTCAGCCTCTCTTCATACTTCATGAGCCCTATTCCACTGACAATCCTCTAAACTCGCTCAACTTCATCAACACCCTTCTTATGCTGGGGAGTCCAAAACCAGATGCACTATTCCAGATGTGTTCTACCAAGCACCAAGTTAAGGGGAATAATTGCGTCCCTCAATATAATGGCTATGCTCCTGTTAGTGCTGTCAAGGATGCTGTATCCATCATCACTGCCAAGTGTCCCCCAGGATACCCAGGTCCTGTTCAGCGAAGCTGCACCCTAGCTTCATGGTCTCCAACCCATACCAACACAACTGTATTTCCTGAATTTCATGGAGTTCTGAAGTTCCTGTCAGCCCATTCCTCTTGGTTGCCTAGGTCCCTACCCATGCCCGCAAGCATCTTGACTGCATCCTACACTTTGGTGACATCTGCAAATTTAATGAGGGTGCATGAGAAACTGCATCTCCAGAACTGCAAATGTAAGTCCTGCGGTGACAAATGGGCCCTCCTGTCCTTTTAGGCTTGTAAGGCAAACATTGTAAAAAATGGCAATTAGAAGTAAAAGACACGCAAAACCCTAGCAAATAGTCCCTGAAAATGATTACATGGATGCTATCAACATGGCACATTATTTCAGTGGCTGACAGATATTTACTGAAACTGAACGCAGCAAGAGCAGAAGTCACACCAGTGTTGAGGAAACTAAAGCAGCTCTGATGCTTTGATACTGCTGGGCCACGCAGGAGATTGAGGCAAGTGTCAGCGTTTGTAGCTGATGCTAAGCTACAACACAGCAGTGTCGCACTCCTGTGCCAGTAGTGAGACAGAGAATCCTATTTCACACCTACCGCAAATTGTTTGGCCTTTATAACTCTCATTTGCTTCACATCTCAGCCTGGTGATGTACTTGGGCATAAAACAAACAGATACTATTCAGGTTCTCGTATGCAAGGTTACTCAGCTCATCTTCCACATTCTCTGCGCTTAACGGCGCAAAATATGCAACTCTAAAAAGAGCAGGATATCAGCAGAGAAAGTCTGAAGCACCTTCATCGGGAAGCTGTTCCTTGCCATTGACTACGGCAAGAGTTTATTAGGTATTTTAACTTTTAACTGGAGATGTCTAAGTTTGCATAGCAATACATTTCCTTGAGGTCTTTTACTTACAGGATATTCCTGTGAAGGAAGAATATATACGTCCCTAGCCAAGCTATAAGAACAGAGAAAATATCAGACATGAAACTCTTTCCCAGTTTTTATTTCGCCTTCCTGCAGAGTCTTTGAGCTTGTTCAGATTCTCAGTCTTTACCTGTGAATTGCCCTAAACATTAGGATCTCAGAGAGACAGCCCCAAAGATTGAGCAGAAGATTCATCTGACAGCTCTGTTGCACTGGCAAAAGTAAGACTTTTATAGTAAGGCTGAAGTTAACCTGTAAAAAGAACTTTAGTTGATGCAGCCTTAAAAAGCAGAAGGAGGAATGACCGAGAACTATACATTTTTAGCATTGTCTTCCACAAGCGCAATATGAGTTTTGGCAACCTTGCCTTGTATAATACTTAAGCAACACACATGGTCACAAATAAACCCCTCTAGGTAGTTGATCAAAATGATGGTCTTGACTGTAAATGCCAAACTAAGGAAACAATTTTATTCAAGTTTACCTGTAGAATTATTTTCATATAATGAAAATTCTCACTTTACTACATCTTTTCATATACTATGTTATAACCTAGTTATGGAAACTGCAGAAAATTGTTTAAATAATAAGAGAATTTATTTGCAGATGCTCTGTGGGATAAGGAATAATTCATCCCAAGGCTGTGGTAAATAATTGAACTGAATATAGCATAGCATTTATATGGACCCAAATTAATCTACATAGGCATTGTTTCTCTGTCTTTTAAGATAGCTGGAAAAAGATGGTCAAAGAAAGCATACCCGCGCTCACGAGCGAGACTGGCAAACTGACAACAGCAGATGAGGAGAAAGCTGAGGTACTCAACAATTTTTTTGCCTCAGTCTTCACTGGCAACCTCTCTCCTCACCCCTCCCGAGTCAATGAATGGCATGAAGGAGACCAGGAGGGTAAAATTCCTCCAGCTGTAAGTGAAGACCAGGTTCGGGACCTCCTGCAGAACCTAAACGTAGAGAAGTCCATGGGACCTGATGAGATACATCCCAGAGTCCTGAGGGAACTGGCTGACGTAGTTGCCAAGCCACTCTCCGTGACATTTGAAAAGTCATGGCAGTCAGGGGAAGTTCCCAGTGACTGGAAAAAGGGAAACATTGTGCCCCTTTTCAAAAAGGGTAGAAAGGAAGACCCTGGGAACTACCGACCTGTCAGCCTCAACTCTGTGCCTGGGAAGATCATGGAACAGATCCTCCTAGAAGATACGCTACGGCACATGGAGGCCAGGGAGGTGATTCGAGACAGC
>Ga0065711_1046334_pt1 | contig 12945 bp, 10 predicted proteins | sample Hoacrofraction12_FD_59098 | JGI IMG/M metagenome (GOLD analysis project Ga0065711, IMG submission 59098) | Hoatzin crop microbial communities from Cojedes, Venezuela - Epithelial fraction 12 v2 (version 2) | ecosystem: Host-associated > Birds > Digestive system > Esophagus > Crop | place... | reverse complement strand
TATATATATATATATATATATTTTTTTAATACAAGTCTTTTGAATATTGAAGTCTGTAGAAACATTCAAAACCTGTGTCACAAAACAAGTATTTATTTATAAATATCTGAGGTACACGATGTGAAAATTGGTGGGTTTTTTTATTTTTTTTAATCAATGCCTGGCTATCAGTGTGTTTATCTGTACCCTTCCTGGTGAAAAGACAAAAGGTCTGTTCAGCAGGAAGCAATCTGCATGTTGGAAAGTTTCCCCCTGGTCTTCTCAGAGTAAAAACTGCACATTTTTCTAGTCCATTGAAATCCTGCAATGCGGCATAGAGATGCTGAAGGTGATCATCCCCCATGGTTGGTTTTATGCCCTCCAGCTAGCCTTTCCCCTTGGAGTCGCAGGCAGTGCCAGTCCTGCTCTCCACTGCCGAGCTACAGTGCTGCAGTCAGTCCTGTGTTAATGCCAATTATTGAAAGTCCCACTCCAGGGTATGGTGGTATTGCTCCTTAGGGAGACTGCACATTAGCTTCTGGCACTGTAAGTATGACCAGCCTAAAGACTAGTGATCGACAAGACATCCTTGACTTCCATGTGGCTGGTGTCAGACTGATGGAGCCATCCCCGAAGCCATGACTGAGGTTCTTCTGGTAGCGGGAGGCAGAAGCAGAAAGGTGGCTCTCCCTTGTGTCCTGTTGGTAGGACAATCTCGTCCCCCTGGATGTGGTTTGCAGGAGCAGTAGTTGTCTGACCTGCCATGATAGAGGTTGGTAATCCAGACACAGACTTGGGGAAATAGAAGTTAACTCCAGTTTCATACAAATGCATGCAGAGGGATGTTGGAACCATTGTTGCAAGGACATCTACGAGTTAAAAATCTGTATGATGTGGTGTATCTTAGGCTGAGCTAAATCAGCCCCATGAAACTGGAGGCAGAAGTTCTTGGACGTATTTTTCTCCACAGAGTGTGTGTTATGTTGGTGCTCCATTGGGCCAGATTGCCAGTCACACTAAGGAAATAGAAAATTACACTTCAAAAAATCCTGCAGTTTTGTAAACTCAATAGTTGTAGGGGGGATAATTAATCAGTGGGTTGTGTAGGACTACTACTTGCTAGATTTCATTTTAAACTAGAGTTTGGGATATCAGTACGGGGTTTATCTGCATTTCTACTGGCTTCGGTGTTCTCTCTCATGTTTGACGTTGTTACTGTGCGCATGAAGTGCTTAGTGCACGCTCATATGTTTCAAGCACATGATGAAAATCTAAAGTATGCAAGAAATACTTGGACATTTTCAGTCATGGTTGTGAAATATTACAGGTCCCACAAATTCTCTAGAGCAACACTGAATATGTTACAGTAAGGACCCTTAAATTAGCTCAAGTGGAGTCCCTCTGCACACCCCTGCTTTGTATGCACAGCACATGCACATGTTTTTAGATGTATCTGTAGCTGCAAGATCTGAAAGCATTGGGCCAGTGTCTTTCATGAGAAAGGATTAGTTTGATTTAATGTAAATCCTTAACAGGGTGATTTCGTGTCTTGTATTTTGGAAGGAATAATCTTAAGAAATCCAATTACTATCTTGCACTTCAGTGCATTGAGCAAGAAAATAATTGTATTGCATTAATTAATACTCATCTGCTGCTAGAAGTGGTAATCTGTAGTAAGCAGAGAGCTGTATTTGAAAAGTTTAAGACAAGCCTGATTTGCTTGTGAAGGTTGTAACGTGAAGCAAAAGTGAACTCTAAATTCAGGTACAATACTTTGTTGCTTAAATGTGGTAGCCAAATGTTAATGCTGTTTTTTGCCTGTGTGCCAAGGAGAATGCTTTACTAAAAAAATCCGATTGAAAACCATCACCTCCCAAAATTTCAGTGACAAATCCCCACTGTGTTTGCAGAACCCAATTGAAGTGACCCATCTAAACTTGTTCCAGTCTGTTTCCTTTGTCACGCATATGCAGTCCTACATGCAGTTCTGTAGGCTGAATTAGTGGTATTGGTGGTCATGTTTAGGATTTTTCAAAGACTTATCCATCTGTACCATTTTCCTATGGGTAATTGCTGGTGTGTGATTTGTCAGTGGAATCGCAAAGGTTGAGCTGGAAGAGATTTGCAAAAATTTCTGTTTAAGCCATATGCAGGTTTGAGTTCATCCTTCATCTTCCCTTATTGCTTGAAACACACAAAAGCAAAATGATGCCGCTTATTTCTTACCTGCAGTTGTTACTGTTTTCCGTCAGTTTCTTGTTCCAGGAATACTACAAAATACTGTATGATTTGGAATAATTAAAGCTAACCAGGCATTCCGTCTAATGAGACTGCACAGTATAGAAATCTGGCAATCCAGCAGTGACAGTACTTGTCAAATCCAGTTGCTATATTAGCATTGCTTACTATAGTTAAAGTGCACTCATAGCTAGTGCGTAGGCTTGATAGGCCTTCCTGCCAAGTAATCCCAACTGAGCCTTGGATTCATTTGGGCTCCGCTTGGGCTCTCATTTGGTTACAAAGGCAGGCGGAGGTCTTGGCACTGCAATACCTATGTGCAGGGATGTTTCTCTGCTTGATTCTGGTAAAGCTTCATTTAAAACTAATTGAATAAAATCTGATCCTAAATTATCAGCTTTTTAAAAAATTGCTTTTGTCTTGTTTTTTGAAAGAAGATAAAGTTGCATTCCTTGTGTTTCTGAGCCGCACTACGTCTTCAGGATGAAATCTTTTATAGGCTGTGGGTTAGAATAAATTTTAGGGAGCACAGACAGTTTTCAGCTTTCTTATTTTTGACTGCTCCCTCCTGTCTGCTTTTATTCCACCCTTCCTGGGTTGTTTTAACTCTGAGACGATTAATGGTATAAGTTGCTGTCAGCCCTCTTGCTTTGAAAACCTTCTCTGGGGACTAGGTGTGCACTAACCTTTACATGAAAAACTTTTGAATTCCAGAGTGAGATTGTATTTCTGACCATTAGGTTTGTGTTTTAGCAATAAATCATTTGCCTACTTAGACTGAGCCTATGATTGAACTTTAACAGTGTGAAGGTTACAATTTGAAAAGGATAACTAATAACCTTCATAATTCATTCCTGTAACGTATACAGACTAATTCATAAAATTATTTTCTAACCTAACACAGTTTGGAGACAATACTTACACTGTTTAACTGCTGGAAAGCTTCTTTGTGCAAGACACCAACTCATTTGTTTTTTAGAAAAGCTAAATTTTGTTTCCCCCAATTACTGTTTTGATATTAGACCATTGCAGTTTTACTGGACTAAATATTTTTTCATATAAATTGTGGCATTCCTAAGAGTGGATTAATAACATGGTGTTACTTTTCAGCTGTGAACAGCAGAGTGCCCAGTGGCTCCACCAGCTCCTCGCACACTACTGAATCCCCTACACCTGAGCCTGGTTCACAGGCATCGAGCAATGTGTCCTCACAGTCAGTGCTCCCTATGTATCCCTCAGTTGACATCGATGCACATGTGAGTAACTGCAGTTGATTTTGAGTGGATTTGGTTTCTGATAAGTTCTGAAACGAAGAGATTTAATCTAGTACTGTCTTAAAAATGTGAAAGTTCTTTTAAAGTATCTTTGATTTCTGAATATCTGTTTCTTTTTCTTCCCAACCATGAAGACTGAAAGTAATCATGACACTGCTCTGACCCTGGCGTGTGCAGGAGGTCATGAAGAACTTGTATCTGTACTGATAGCACGTGGTGCCAATATTGAACACAGAGACAAGAAGGGTAAGCTAAAAAAAACCCAGTAAACCATTTTGATCATGATTTGAACAGCAAATTTCAAACTGAGATTTGGGATTCTTTGCTTTCAAAAATTACCAAAGCTGCAAAAATGTAGAATTGCATTTGTGCACTTCATGTAGAAATATTTGCCACATAAAGCTAGTAATGTTGCATGCATTTCTTTCTGTATTTTTGAAAGGAAGTGCATCTCAGTGGTATCTTAAGCAGATCTGCAAAATGTGGAGCACTTTTGTAGACAGTGAATCATGGGGACAAAAGACCTTAGCATACTAGATAGAGCGGCTAGTGGGGATAAATATGAAATCATAGCTGACAAAGCTAATGGGGAGTAGTTGTCAGCTTGTGTATCACATTTTTCCCATTAACGAAGTTCGGCAAAATCTCGAATCTTCTGGAGCTGAGAGAATAAAACCACCATGCCTCTCTCCTTGGAACTCACATTGACCCCTGGAAATAAGCGACAAATGCAATGCAGATCATAGAATCATAGGTTGGAAAAGATCATTGAGTCCAACCATCCGCCCAACAACACCATTCCTACTAAACCATATCCCAAAGTGCTACATTCACATGTGTTCTAAGCACCTCCAGGGATGGGGACTCAACCACCTCCCTGGGCAGCCTGTTCCAATGCCTGACCATTCTTTAAGTAAAGAAATTTTTCGTAATATCCAATCTAAACCTCACCTGATGCAACTTGAGGCCATTTCCTCCTGTCCTATTGCTGGTTACCTGGGAGAAGAGACCACCAACACCTGCCTTGCTACAACCTCCTTTCAGGTAGTTGTAGAGAGCAATAAGGTCCCCATTCAGCCTCCTCTTCTCCAAACTAAACAGCCCCGGTTCCTTCAGTCACTAATCTTAAGACTTGTTCTCTAGACCCTTCACCAGTCTTGTGCCCTTCTCTGGACACGCTCCAGCCCCTCAATGTCTTTCTTGTAGTGAGGGGCCTAAAACTGAACACAGTACTCATGGTGTGGCCTCACCAATGCCGACTACGGGGGCACGATCCCCTCCCTGCTCCTGCTGGTCACACTGTTCCTTATACAAGCCAGGAAGCCGTTGGCCTTCTTGGCCACCTGGGCACACCGCTGGCTCATGTTCAGCTGGCTGTTAACCAACACCGCAAGGTCCTTTTCTGCCAGGCAGCTTTCCAGCCACTCCTCCCCAAGCCTAGCATTGTGTGGGGTTGTTGTGACCAAAGTGCAGGACCCAGCATGTTCACTTGTTGGAGCTTTATTATATAGGAATGAAGTGGAAAGCTTTGACTTCTCTAAAGAGAGGAGGTGATTAGAACTTAATCCAAACTGATCAGTGCAAGTACTATGTAGATTTCATTTGAAGAGCCTTTCATTATATTTGGCTGGAATCAGAGCCTAGATGTGTCAGAGTCAGAAGAGAGCTAGGACAGGGTCTGAGATTGTAGCCTATACCAGGAAACTGCCAGTCTGAGGAAGACATGTCCGATTAATAGCAGGCATTGTGAATTGACCCTTTTGCATTTCTGCTCCTTAGTAATACTTTGGAGATTCTCAAGGTTGCTTTTAACATGAGCTCTTGTTACTAGGTTTTACGCCTTTGATTCTGGCTGCAACTGCTGGACATGTTGGTGTAGTGGAAATTCTTCTAGACAAAGGTGGGGATATAGAAGCACAGTCTGAGCGCACAAAGGATACTCCGCTTTCGCTGGCATGCTCTGGTGGTCGCCAAGAGGTACAGACGTGTTTGTCCTCAGTGGGTTTGAACTGTTTTTTGTAGATAGTTTTTTGTACAGTGTGGGTTTTTTTTTGTTTTGTTGATGATATAATGAATCATCCTTTTTCTGGAAGGTTTTTAACCTGTTGAAGTGTAGCTAGTTTAAGTCTCTTTCTTCAAGAGGAAAGGGAATTTATGCTTTTCTTCGTTGGCTATCCCAACGAAGTAATAGGTGTTACAACTGTTGATGTATCCTTGCAAGAGAAGTACTTTTGTGAAGGAGGTAGAGATGTTTAGTAAATACCTTTATTCACTGAACACTTTCCTTATGCATCCTTCTCGCTCTCAAAACTATAACAGCCAGTGCAGGCACACGAGAACAGAAACTGAGTTTTTGTGTTGGCAGTACATGGTTTTAGTGGTGATGTGCAGGGCTGATAGGTGCAGGAGCAATGCAGGGCACATTATACGAGTCTTTTAAGGATGTTTGTTTTAGCTTTTTTTTTTGTCCAAATAAGATTTGTTAAATTTCTTCATACTTTAGTCATGAGCATACTAGCTTAGAGGATGGCATGGAGATGGCAAAGGGCTCTGTGCCAGATGCGGGAATGGTAAGTTTTGGAACTTAATAAGGATTGAAACAGTTGGCCAGAAATGGAAAGTTTACGCTTTGGCTTTTGAATTGCAGTTCTTTAGCAGTAAAAGTGCTGCTCGCAAATAAAAGGAGAGATCAATGTGGAGATCAATGTGGCCTGTGATAGCATTGCTTACTCAACTGCTTAAGTCTTTTGTTCTTACTCTTAATTTTTTTACTTTATGCCAGAATCTACCTCTTATGTTTCTGGTTTAGCAACTTCTGAGGCAGCCTTTTTTGCTGGCTTTCTTGAAAATCACCTAGCCTATGTTAGCAGTAAAATGAGGCCCATGAAAGTGCAGTAAGTCACCAGAAATGTTTTAGTTTTTCCCTCTTTCATTTCTTTTAAGCAGCTTCTGATAGAGGAGAGACATCCTTCCTCACACTTGTTCCATTAACATCAGTCAGTCTGAATTTTACCGTGTATTTTGTTGGAAAGACCGTATAATACAGATGGTCAAACTTGGCTGAAGTGTCATTTGAGTTAAAGTTGTGGGAGTTTCTGAAAGAAGGCACACAAACAGTGTGAGACATTGTGGGAGTGGGATGGATCCCTTGTTTGCGAACTTAAGATTCACAGGAAGAGCTTCACTTTTAAAGCCTTGCATTTTTGATTAGGTAGAATAATCTTTCTGGAAGACAAGTGCTGCAGTGCTACAAGCCATGCAGATTAGCTGATGTATTCATCAGTTGCTAAGTCTGTACAGCGCATGTGTAAAAGTAAAGAGGATAAAGGTTTTCCTGTAGAAACATATCTATTGACATTGGAAACTGGTAGCATACTGGAAGGTTTGAACATGTGGTAACATCCTTTCACTTTGCGGATAATAGCGAAGGCCACAATATGTCTTTTAAGACACATACTCTCTTTTCAGGTTGTTGATTTGCTGTTGGCCCGAGGAGCAAATAAAGAACATAGGAATGTGTCTGATTATACACCATTAAGCCTTGCTGCATCTGGTGGCTATGTTAATATCATCAAGATTCTTCTTAATGCTGGGGCAGAAATTAATTCAAGGTAATGTACTATGTACTTCGTCCTCACCAGATGAACTGCAGTATAGCACAGACAATCCATTGTTGGCTACGTACTGAGGCATAGGTTGGAATATCTAGTGTTTTCAGACCTCCTTACAGCCTTTCTATGCTGATGTCCTTTATGTTCATGTTATCTTAGTGCTTTTAAATTGCCTTTTACTATCACAAACTTCCATCTTCCTTATACCTAAATTTTAAGGGATTGTTTTAGTTTGCATACCTGTTCCTTCCCTTTCCCTTTTCCACCATTCTGGGATCTAGAAGTCTAGAAGTCTACTTCCAGTAGAACCAGGTAAAGGAACCAGCCAGAGCACTCAAGGCGGCTCTATTTGTTTGTTTGAAGATGTCTTTTTCAGTAAGAGGAAGAAATTTACACAGCTATGTCTCTCAAGCCTCCTCTTTATTAATTTTAGGAAAACTTACATACACTTTATCACTACAGAAAGTTAAAACTGCAGCTGTGCTAGAAGCATGTGTTTTTTTCTGAAAGAAAAGGATGCAGGCTTAATTCTTAGTATGTGTAGTTTAAGGCTTATGTGTGATTCAGCCATCTGAATGTCTCAAAGTTGAAATGTATCTTCCTTGATTATAATTGCAGATGTATGTTGCATGTAGTTATTCTGATGGTTTCTCCTGATCAATTTTAAAATGCTACTATTTTAGGTCACTGTCTGTATTTCTGTATGTTATATGTTCCTTTCTGGCTTGCAACAGAGCATTTTGTTCCTCTTAGATACATCCCTGTGGGATGGGAACTGCAGTTTATTTCTTTCCCTTTAGGACCGGGAGTAAGCTAGGTATTTCTCCTCTGATGTTGGCTGCTATGAATGGCCATGTACCTGCTGTGAAACTGTTACTTGATATGGGTTCTGATATTAATGCCCAAATTGAGACCAACCGGAATACAGCCCTCACCCTGGCCTGTTTCCAAGGCCGAGCAGAGGTGGTCAGTCTGCTTTTGGACAGGAAGGCCAATGTTGAGCACAGGGCAAAGGTAAGTGTGCGAATCACTTTTCCTTATGACTTATTTCCAACAGGTGATTTTTCTGAGTCATCAAGTTTCTTCAAATTTTCCTGTTATTTTGAGCCTCTCTGGGCTCAGAGGACTTATTTAATCAGAGGACTTATTCAATATTCTGAAATAAGTTTGGTTTTTTTTTTTTTTTTAAATAAAGGAAGCATCAATGATGATGAACTTTTTCAGTAGGGAAAAGCTGACTGGTCCTTCTGAGTTCATAATGAAACTTAGATTGGCGCCTGTTCTGTAGTACTGAGAAACTTTTCAGGTTTAAGCTTGACATGATACCCGTTAACAGAACAGATAGATACATGTATTTTTACATATGAGTAAAGTCTAGGCAGGAAAAGAATCGTGTTGCTTATGGTGATTCTCCTATAGAACAGATTTCTAGTCTACAACAGAAGGTAGTGCAGTCAAACTTTGTGAAGCTTTTACGTTGCTGTAGAACCCGTGGCTTCAGTACTGTGACTTTCTGTGCCTCTGAAATGCTCCACAGGTCCCATCCTTTGGTACTCTGGGACAGCTTTGTGTCTCCTGCCATAAGGCAAGCTTAAAGCTTGTGTAGACAGCCAGACTGATTTCCCCAGCACAAAGGAATTTTTGGTAACTCCTAAGGCTGCTGAAATAATTGCTGTGTCTGTCTACCCCGCCTGCTTCTGGAGTGACTGTGGCTGGAGAAAAGGGGATATGGATAAAAGCCAGCTCTCAAATGGTCAGTTGGGCATGTTAGCAGCTGGTATAAGTTTGTTTAACGGTCTAGCCTGGCAATTAAGTTGGGCCCAGATCAGTCTCAGCACTTAAGGGAGACTAGAGAAAAGCTATAAAGCCAGCATTTTTGTAGAAACACTATTGTCTTTATTTGGATCTGCTCTAACCTCAGTTTTAGAGATCCAGCACAACTTTCTTTGTGCTGTTGAAACAGGTATCTGGTGGTACTTAGTCAACAGCTTGCCCAAATTTGTGTAAATCAAAGCCCAAAAGTATTTGTTTTTTGGGGTTTTTTGTTTGTTTTGTTTGGGTTTTGGTTTGTTTGGGGTTTTTTTTTGAGAAAGAGACTGTTTGAAGTTAGGCTCCTTAACTAAATATAAGCAGCTAAATAAAAAAAAAAAAATCTGATTTCCCTGTGTAGAAATCCTTTATGTCTTATCCAAAGTAAGTTGTACAAATTTCACACTGTGTAACTCATTCTCTTTGCGCAGACTGGTCTCACACCTCTGATGGAAGCGGCTTCAGGAGGATATGCAGAGGTTGGAAGGGTTCTGCTTGATAAAGGAGCGGATGTTAATGCTCCACCTGTGCCTTCCTCAAGAGATACAGCTTTAACAATTGCAGCAGATAAGGGTCACTACAAGTTCTGTGAGCTCCTGATTAATCGGTAAATTATTTCTTCTCCTTAGCAACATGTTTGTTCTGTAGCTGTAGTAGTCTGTGGCAAGGGTGCCCTTGTTTACATGGTCTCTTGCATCTGAGAGCAAAGTGGATGGGAAGCTTTGGAAGTAGGATGTTTCATCTGTTCCCTACTCTCCGGTGTTATCCTAGAGTATCCTGCTACTCTGATGTTAATTAAGCTAAGCAGGCAGCTGGGACCGGAGGTAAGCAAACAGTGTCTGGATTGGCAGCGATGTTGGCTGTGTGTTAATCCAGCAATTCCCATGTGAGCATTTCCCTGCTGTCACTTGGGGGGCAGTGACTGAACTGTTCAAACATAACCCATATGCGCTGCTAAAATCTCAAGAGACTGCTTTGTCCTGTGGGTAGTTACCACATTAATGATAATTTAAAGGACCCATGGTTGCTAGTTGCATAGCTGTGGTGCAGGTGCAGTTGGCTACATTAGATGGGTGTTCATTTCTGTAAGGGAGGTTTAAATAATCCCTGTGTCACTGTGTTGCAACTTGGACAGAATTTCTCTACCTAGCTACTAGATTTCAGTAATTAAATCTATATATCCAATTGTACTCTGATTTTTTTGTGATCTTACTTCCTGATTTCCACCTTTACTCATACCTTATTTCACTCAATTACACTTGTACTTTTTTAGAGGAGCGCATATTGATGTTCGTAACAAGAAAGGAAACACACCTCTATGGTTAGCAGCTAATGGTGGTCACTATGATGTGGTTCAGTTGCTTGTGCAAGCAGGTGCAGATGTAGATGCTGCAGATAATCGGAAAATTACACCTCTTATGTCAGCGTTTCGCAAGGTAGGAGACCAACTTAATTTTATGTTTCAATGCTAAATGTTTTCAAAACACAGTTTCTCATTTGGTCTTAAATTTGAATGCTTGGTTTTAGAAGAAACAAATACAACACATCAAAATTATGATTTTGATAATGCCTGCTTTAAAGTAATCATAATCTGTGTACTTCACTCAGAACTAATTTTTGAGAGGTGAAAAAATCTGTTCCGTAAACCATGTTAAGTTTATTATTTCCAGTTGTATACTGTTCAAAAACATTCACTGTTTGAGATTTCAGTGTTTTGAGATTACCATAGTCTCTTCTAAATTTCTGTAGATTACAATGCTTGTTTCAATCTTGCTTTTGAGACTAACAAAATACCAGTGTGTATTATACCATTGTCCTGCTTCCTTTGTGCTGCTTCTGTTATGTTCCTAATTTGTTGTTGAGTGGGACGCTTTGTGTAGTTGGCTATTTTGTCATCTTGGCAGGAAGAACGTTGCTTTGTGATGGTTTCATCAGTATTGTTGGATGGAAGGGGCAGCATATGGCAGAGGAATTTATTATCTATAGCTGCTTTGCCTTTAACAAAGTATCAAATAAATGTACAGCTTATTTTGACAAACAGCAATACTGACCGTGATCCCTCTGTTGCTTTCAAATAACTTCAGAGGCAACAGTTGGATTCTTTCTCTGTGGTTGCACAGTGTACCCCATCAATGAGTGGATCCAGCAGCAGAGGAATGTGTTTACCAGGATAATATTCAGGTGGCTTAGTTCCCTGACCAGATTTGCCTTGCAATTGAATAATCTGTTAGCTCTGTGGCATGAGTGGCAAGAGCATGGGTTGGGGTGACAGGTGGGGTCTAAAGAGGGTCATCTTGGCTGTTACTGAAACATGAACAGCTGTCTCTGTGCTTGGGTTTGGTTTGGTTCTTGTGTTTTAAAAAAAAAAAATTACTTGTGGGAGAGCTTGTTTTTGCCACCATGATGTAGAACAGCAGAGATGCTGTCAGCACCAGACAAACACCTTTCTTCTCAAACAGCAGCTTACCAGAAATGTGCTTGCTTATTTTTAATCTTGTGTCGGAATAAGAGATACCAAACTTGTAGTTTATGATGAATGTTGACAGTTGTATATATGGGATTAGAATTTTCTTTGCTATTTTAGGGGCATGTGAAAGTAGTTCAGTTCCTGGTGAAAGAAGTTAACCAGTTTCCTTCGGACATTGAATGCATGCGATACATAGCAACAATAACTGACAAGGTGAGTTTAACTTAAGAAAAAGATCTTATCCCTTATTTTCAGCAAAAATATATGTGAGATTCTTGAGTATTTGAAAACTGAATGTACGTTTGTTCGTGTACATTTGATTTGAGGGTTAGTGCATGTTTCCTTTTTAATACAGAACTTAATAAAATCAGTGTTTAGAGTCCTGTTGAAATAGTTTGTATGTTTATGAATACGGGGAAGCTAATCTCATGTTTGTAGAGCAAGCCTCATTTCTCAGTTTTAGTTTATTATGGAGGTAGTAAGACAAGTTTGCATTTCAGGACCTGTTGAAGAAGTGTCACCAGTGTGTGGAGACAATTGTGAAAGCTAAAGACCAGCAGGCTGCAGAAGCAAATAAGAATGCAACTATATTGCTGAAGGAGCTAGACTTGGAAAAAGTGAGTAGGGAATTGCTGTCATGTACCATAACGGTTTGAACTATGTATGGTGCTTCTTTGGGCAGTAGTTCTTTGTGCTGTGACTGTGCCTTCCTTCCTCTAATATACAAAAAGTGAAATGTACACTGAGGGTGGCAAATTAGAACTGACTTCTGCCTCAGCCACTCCATTGTCCTTTTTAGGAAAGCTTAGAATTCACAGTATTTACCTTTGGTAGAAGCTCTCTTGCATTACTTCAGTGCAGATGATGTGTGAATAAGGGAGGGCTTCAGTCTTGGTGGTGTGATAAATGATATGTTATATATTGTGTAAGACATGTCTGTAAGCATTTTATGGGCATCTATGCAGTGTTACAAAGGAGAGCTTACAAGCTGCCCGATCAGCTATATGGAGTTGAGCAGAAAGTGGGGAAAATCAGCTTCTCCCTCACTGAGAATACTGTGAAGTGTCTCAGAGTAATGCAGGTGCTTCGTAAGCACTCATTAGTAGGCTCTCTTAATGGAGGCTCTTACAATTTTTGACTAACAAATTCCTTATTAGTTTATTAATTTTTCTAGGTTGTTGACTTGAGAAACACCTATCAATTGCTGTGCAAAGCTGCAGTATAGTATAGTTGACTTGACTGTTTCCGTATATTAAAAAAAAGTGTGTAAAGGGATAGCAGTTTTTTCTGTAAAATACTCTGGGAGATCTTTTTGAGTCAAAGATATGAACATTGCTGCAAAAAATACTAATGAGGTTATTAAATGTTTTTTGAGAAAGGACTGAGATGATGACAGATTTTGCTGGTTTTCCAGTGAAATTATATTTTCATAATACCTCTGTTTTACTTGTTATTTTGTTGTCGTTCTTTAGAAGTTTTGGGACCAGCTAGTCCTGTCGTTCCATAAGGGTCTGCCCAGTTTCTGCATAATATGTGATAGTCATTCTAGTCCATCATCCTCTCTTCC
>Ga0065711_1046333_pt1 | contig 12946 bp, 7 predicted proteins | sample Hoacrofraction12_FD_59098 | JGI IMG/M metagenome (GOLD analysis project Ga0065711, IMG submission 59098) | Hoatzin crop microbial communities from Cojedes, Venezuela - Epithelial fraction 12 v2 (version 2) | ecosystem: Host-associated > Birds > Digestive system > Esophagus > Crop | place... | reverse complement strand
CTGCCACTCCTCCCAGTTTGGTGTCATCAGCAAACTTGCTGAGGGTACATTCTAACTCTTCATCCAGGTCATTGATGAAGAAGTTGAACAAGACTGGGCCCAGTACTGACCCCTGGGGGATACCACTAGTTACAGGGCTCCAACTAGACTCGGCTCCGCTGATGACAACCCTCTGAGTTCTGCCATTCAGCCAGTTCTCAATCCACCTCACTGACCGCTCATCCAGCCCACACTTCCTGAGCTTCCCTAGGAGGATGTTATGGGAGACCGTGTTGAAAGCCTTGCTGAAGTCAAGGTAGACAACATCCATGGCTCTCCCCTCATCTACCCAGCCAGTCACACCATCGTAGAAAGTACAGTAAATGACAGGAAATTCTGGTGTAAGTTATTTCAAATCTTCCCCTTTCAGAGTTTCATGTCCTTCTTCCAGGGCATGAGGACGGTACTGCAGGTATCTGCTGTCTAACAGAGATCCCTGGAACTTCACAGTGGCTAATTTTTCAGTGGATATGTTGGCTGCCATTGGGGTTTCTGTTTGTTTTTGAATCTGAAATCAATTGTCTGTCATGGGAAATGTTTTCTTGGATGAGCAACATTTGGAAAATGCGTTTTAAAAACGACAAAATGAGGGTATTAATAAAGGGAAGTTTGGGGCATCATATTAAACAGTGCCACTCTACTGCCTGTAGATAGTACATGGATGGTTGCTGTAACTATTATTTCAGAACATTCTGGGACACCATTTTTTACATAAATTCACGTTTATGATAATTTATACCAAATTTTGAAAAGGTTCCACCATTACTTTCTTTTAAAATTACACTTCATTTGAGTGTGCTTGTAGATTGCTGTCTTCTCTCATTTGTGTCTCCCTTTCAAATAGAGTGGAAGAAATGCTGCAATATTGTTGTGGTGGACTTGAAATTCCTCAACCAGAACATAGCAGAGGTTTCAGGAGAACAGAAACCCCTTTTGTCCAGAGCCATGACAGAATACTCCTTTGTTGTCCAAATGTCTCCCTGGGGACAGGCTTCATGTAAACAATTTTTGCTTGCTGGCAGCAGGGGCTTACCTGGCAATTCCTGCTCTCTGTGTCTTTCTCCTCTGATCCAATTGCTCGTGCTAGTGTAAGTTCGAAGGAGCTCACACCCCTTTCAGACACTACCCAGCATCTTTCTTTCAGCCCCAAAATTAAATTGACAGAGCAAGCAGCAGACTGTTCCATGATAATCATATATTATAAATAGCCACAAAATAAGATGGCTAAGGAAAATGCATGTTTTTTTTCTTATCTCTGGTTTATTTATTCTCCAAACACACTTTTTCTCCAGGTGTTACATGTGGTTTAAACTTAGTAAACTTTTGATGTCAGCTTGGGAAACTATAGGGCATAAACTACATCACTTCTCCTGCCTGTTTTTGTTAGTAGATATAATATATGAAAAAGATTTTTTTCATAATTTTTTATTCTGCTGTGGCAAGCAGCAGCAGCGAGGTGGGATGCTGACATCCCAGCTTGAATGGTCTGGCCAGCTGTGTCAAGGCATCAGATGAAGCTTGCTGAACTCAGACCCTCTCTTACATGAGGTCATTGTGTTGATTGTCTCAGGCCTCTGGTCAGCTTTGATGCGAGCTGCAATATTTCTGTGTTCTCAGCCTAGGGATAAACTGGTGGCCCCAGACTCAGCAGTGGTTAAACATGAATATAAACAAAGTGGAGATCTGCTTTGTGCCAGACAAGGTCACTTTCAAGCGTACCTGCAAACTCATAGAAAATTTGTATATTTGGTTTGTTGCAAAGATGTAATGGTACCAACAGAAACACTATTCCAGGCAAAATAATATTTAATACTTACCCATTCACATACCTTGACTCTATGATTTCTGTCTGCAGAGCAGATCAGACAGTAACTCTGTAAATACAGGTGGAAGGCTTTGAATGTATTGTCAGCTTCATTTCTTACAGATTAAAGCATTTCTACACTACCTATTTCAGCCCTTCGTTTTCATTTTTTTTCCCAGTGTATGTCACTGAATTCAACTTTGTGGGGCATTAGATCATGTATAAAATGTGTGTATATAACCGGATGGACATATTTCTTTTTTTTTGTCCTTGTGGGTATTTATTTTGAAGGAAGTTATGTATAAGCTATCAGCAGTTCTTCAATGACTGAAGCATTCAGCTGCTGCGTTTTGGGGAGCAGATGGTTTGTCTTCAACTACTGAAGGATGCTATCCTATGTTTTATATTTTCAAGCCAACGGAAAGGGAAAATGTAAGCTTATATAAAAGATGGTGGCATGGAATGGATTGCTTAAACGTTCCTAAGTACTGTCATCAGTAAATTATACCAGCTTGGGCACCTCAAAGGGAGTATGGAAAGCTTCTGTGGTGGTGCAGAGAAAGGAGGAAGGATTTTTGTAATGTCAGAGAGACATATAAACTGCTTTAGTATTCAACTTGAGCAGTCAACCCTATTCCTTGGCCTAAGTCTAAACTGAACATAGAGCTGTAAACTTTGGAGAGAGGCTTGGTTTACTTCACTGTGTCTCTGTGTGCTGTGGTGAGCTGAGTGAGCAGCACACTCTAGAACTGCTTTGATGTTTAGCAATTGGGTTTATTTTTTAGTGTTTTGGTTAAGCTTTACAAAGTCATGAAGATTGCCTTTGGGACTGCAGTTGTTGAAGAGTAAACTTCAAAGGCGGGCTCAAGTTGAAACCTGCTGAAGCTGCTTCCCTGTGCATCCACCATAGGAGAAAAAACCTTTTCAGGAGCAATCCTTCCAAATGATAACGAAAAGCTATGAAGCTGTCAGTGCAATCCCTCAAAATCAAGACAGTTTTGAAATGGTAATGTGTTCACTGTAACACGTAATGGGAACATTACATGTGGTCTTCTACAGAATGAGTCACACACTTACCCTCTTTTCTAAGTCTGCAAAGACTTGACACCTCTGTGTGATGAAATCCATATACTAGCTGTGGTTATAGGGCTGAGCAAAACACAGAGCAGATGAAGAGATACAGGTCAGTATGTGCATCTGTAGCTGTTTGCCAAGATGACATGGATCCACAGGAATGTTTGACTATCATCCAGAAATTGTCATTCCTGAATACTCATCCACTGAGATGACCCTAGAGAATACACACCTGGTTTCTACTTAACCAATTGCAGAGGAGATACCAGCTCAAGAGTCCTGAGACTGCAAAATTTTCGGACAGGTCAATGTTGTTGCTAAAATATCCTGGGATTTGGCATACAATGGGCTGTATTTTTAATTTTATTGGAAAAAAAAAAAAGGCTTTGGTCTAAGAAAGAGGGCAGAAAATGTACAAAATTACTTCAGCTTTAGCATTTTGATGAGCAGGCCACTTTTTGGTTTTTTTCCACTTGCTTGTTTTTGTTTTTACCTTACATAAACTATACATAATTTTTAGAAGTATTTTCTGCCATGAATGGTATTCCCTGCAACCAGCAGGAAGATGATGTTTATGGAGAGAAACCCTCTCTGGTTTCTGAGATTAACAGTACAAAATTGTGTCCTCGATACTGACTGACTTTAAACCGGGGGGATAAAACTGTGTGCACCAAGCAAAACCATTTCTGCTCAGGTTCTTGGGAATATTCCATTTCCTATGGCCTTTTATGGTAAAAAACATTTGATGTTTAGTCTAAATTTTGTCTTTCTTAGTGTTGTCATTATTTCTAGTTGTTGCTTTTTTACTATCCTAACTTGTTATTCTTCTGCTAGCTGTTTATTTCTAACAGCTGCTTGTAGCCAGCGAACATCTGTCCCCTCAGTCATTGCTCAGCTAAGATGTACACACAGCAGTTACTCCTTTAATTTTTTTTTTCCTACATGAACCCCCTCTTCAGCTACTTCATGTTTTCTTTGGTTTCTCATGGTTTCTGATATGTCTTCATTTCTGCAGAGCTGACTGAAGCATCCTGGGAGTGGCAATTTGGTTTAAAAAAATAAAAAAAAAAAAACCAAAACACAATCTTTTTTTAATTAAAGCCATTGATTGTTTTCAGTGCTATAGCTCATGGGGCCTCATTGTTCTGGAGGGCTGCATAATAAAATGAGAGGCCATACTGTATGGAGCTATTGCTTCTGCGAGGAGCTTCTTCAAAAAGGAAAAAAAAACAACAGAACAAAACCAACAACTTTACTGACAGAATAGCCACTGCCAAAATTGTCTTCATACCTTGCAGCATTCGACAGGTGCAATGCCTCTCTCCCTGCTCAGTTGTTTTTTCTGTCCCCTCCACAGTCTTTGCTAAATGAGTTTTCCATGAATTAATTCAGTAATTGTAGGTGTACTTGAGCTTCACGCCACAGTTTTGCTGTGCCTTTGTTTCACGTTGGGAGCCTCTGCTTAGTTTAAATCTCACAGTAGCTGACAGCTTCTTGTTAAAACCAGTTGATGATGAACGCTGCTGCACTTGATGTGCTGCATGTGCCGAGGCAGACAGACGGTTTCCAGACCAAGTCTGCGCTCAGCAGTACAAAGCAAGCTCTGGTCTCATGCCTGGAGACTTCTGTGGACTTTCCAAGTAAGACGTGGCATGATGCCACCACAAGAAGAGCAGCCACCTTGTCACAGTGAGACCTGGAGCACCAGGAGGGCTCCTCCTCTTGCAGATCGGGATGGGAATGGTGGCTCCCCTTTCGGGACAGCAACAGTACCAGCAAAAGCTGCTTCCCTAAGCGGCTGGTGTCCACTCTGTGGCACTGTGGGCAGCCACCTCGGTGGCCTGGAGGATCTGCTGAGATGGAGCAGATGGTGGGGCTGCATTTCTCTGTGCAACCTTGGAAGGGCTGCAAGCAGGCATGGTTGGATGAGCCTGAGGACTGTGAAGGGTGCCTGTGCAAAAAGTGCAGTCAAGCTGAAGCCACATGAGACTGACTTCAGTTTCTTCCTCTCTTGGCTGTGTTCACGTGTGAAAATAGTAACATGGAGATTTGAGGAAGAACAGACCGGAGATGAAAGCAACAAATGGTCTTAAAGGGCCTTTAAAAGAAAGTATAAGCAAGTATCCGCTGTAGTGGATACTTACCTAGGTAAGACATTTTCCAAGAACAAAGGAGGGATGATTTCTTCTGTTACTGGCATTGGTTACACACATGTGGATAAGCATCACAGTCAGCAGCAGCCATGCTGTAATCCACAGGGCTGCTGGAAGAAGAAAATTCTTGGGTGACACTTCCAAGCAGTCAGTTAGGTTTTGTTCTCAAAACGTACCTAGATGAAGGATCTGTGGTCACCCAAATGCAGGAATTATGCAGTCTCCCAGTGTAACATACTTTTCCGAGAGTGTAAAGGTTGCTATTGAGCAGCTCCTATTATCTGTAATTATTTCTTCTGGTGGGAAGAGTGAGGTGAGCATCTGCACCGCAGCAGTGCTGCTATTTCAGCATTCAGTTGAGAAAGGCACAGGAGAATATCAAGACGCAAAGCTTCAATTTTCTCCAGCGTTTTGCTGTCTCCCTTCATTGCATGTCTGGGAGAAGTAAACAAGTTCTGATGCATTTATATTGAAAACAGTTTTCGCAAAGTTGGGACCTCTCAATTGCAGATGTTGGAGGTAGACATGATGTTTCACATTTCTGGTCTACTGCATACGCAGGGCTCTATCTGCCTTCAGTGCCAGCGCTGCTTCGGCCCTCAGATCATTAGGTTCGTTTTGTTCAGCCTTCAGCAATGTGGCTCCCAGATGTGTTTTCCAACATTTCGTTTATAACTGTGAGGAATCTACAGATTCCAGTCACCCCTGTGTCTGTCTTTTTTTTCCTGGCATTGAAGTTTTTTGAACAGGACATTCCTATTAACATCAACAGTCAAAAAATGAAATAAAACAAAAAAAAAGCTGTCAGGTTTTCATTCTCACCAGGAAGATCTTTAAGGTAGAACTTCAAGACACACTTTTGTAGAAATATTTGCTGTTAAAGCTTTGGGTTTTTTTGTTCACCACTACGCTAAACAGTGATCAGCTGACATCTTAAATGCATATGCAGTGTGCCTTTTCAGTCTTCGGCTTTGTAAGTATCTGTATCAGTGCTATAGCTACGATAGTTGGGAGACGTAAATGGTTTATTTTGTAATACCAGCTTATGAAGTTGAGGGAAAAAATGAGCTGGAGGAGGGCTTGTATGCCTGAAAGTTTGTCTGCTTTCTCCAGCTACATGGACTTGAAAAATACTATCTCTCTTACAAATCTTGCCTTCCTTTGTAAACATGAGGTTGGATAATTATCTTTAACTATTGCTTGGATAAATGGTTTCTAAAGAATTTGGGCACAGAATGTAGATTTTGCTAAATTGTCTAAAGACAATTTCTTACAAGAAATTATTTTCTCTCTAGGTTTATTTCACAGACACACAAAAATGCTTTTTGCCATATGTACTTCTAGGCCACTTTGTAAAGCACATGGAGTGATTTGTTCTTATGAATTTCCACATGCATAGCAAAAAATGGAGCTGCTTGTTTTTATCTGAGTCATTTTGAAAAGGTGTCACTGTGTCTGACTTCAAAGTGCCTGGTAAATCTAGATCAGAAAGGCAATGAATTTGAAATATTAAATCATGCATCTCAGAGCACTGGGGAAAATTAAAAAGGGAGGCTGACTAAAAGATCAGAAAAACATCGCTCAAACAGGACTGTGGGAGTTTGAGTTACTTTCTTTTTCAAATTGATTTTGTTTCGTAGGATCTTCCTACACCTCCTGCCACAATGAGAAAATAGCTTCAGCACACTTTGCTTTTGAAGGCTTTGCATTTGCAGACTCACCAGCTGGATCCTGAAAGAGGTTCATGAACTTCGCAGCGAGCAGCTAGTCTGATCTTGCCCACACATAGTTTTAACTGCAGTATTTAACAATTGGTTTGTACTCTAAAGTGTAGGGTATACCATCTCCTCCAAAAGTATTGCTGTTAATGATGATAACTTTGTGTATTTTCCATGTCCTTATCCCAGTATTTGAATCCTGATTATGCCTCAACCTCTCCAGCTTTTGGGACAGTGTGCTCCTCATTTTAATCCTGTGCTTTACGGAGAAGCACTGTGTTTAGTTGCTTTGGATATTTAGCTGTGTTTTATGGCACTGACTGCAGAGTCCAGGACAGAATGAAGAAAGACCCCATCCAGCCTTCTCAGAATATGCCATATTTTAGATACTTCCACCAAATTCCAGACTACCTGTCACCTCTCTAATATTAGTGATTCCAGGCTTTACAAACTTGCTTGACAGGAGAAGCTCTGCCTCCTGGCTAATCCTGCCTCTACCCTGCAATGCCCTCACTGAGACAGTTACTCCTCCCCTTCCTTAAGAAGCCCAACATGTCCTTTGCTCTTGGCTGCCATCGAAGGAGAGGCTTTCTCCAAGCTCCCTGCCATGTCGCACGCTCTCTCTTCTTGAACTGAAATGGTTGTCAGGACCCTGCCGGGTATAAGACCAGGTTATATTTAGGTTTTTTTGCATTACAAAAGGCTGCTTTTTCTGTTTTACATTTGGTTTTACCATTGTGTTTCTGGTTTTCTTGACCTTATAGTCTGCTCTGGCCTGGACCAAGCCTTAAATATTCAAATGCCCTGTCAGTTCTGGCTGGTTCCTTCCCCACCTTTTTACAGATATTAGAACATTAAGCAGTGTACCATTTCAAGGCTGTGGCTGATGACCGCTGCATAGAGAATTCATTACTTGATCCTATCCTTCATTTTCTAGCCTGTTTTTGATCTAGCAGCAATTCTCTGCCTTTCTCCCTGTAAGTACGTAACTTTAGTATGGCTCCTTGAAAAGACATTTCAGATTGTGTCCCCACTGCATGCCAGGGCAGGATCCCAATCACTTTCAGGAGGATCACTTTTGAGGCCCACCATTATGACCACTGATACGAAGTGTTATCTTCAAAAAGGCTGGAAATCCAACAGTTGTAGTTTCAGACTTGCCCAGCGGTCAGCTGAAAAACATTTACTAAAGCTTGCTGAAAAATCCAAACTGTCAAAAATCCAGTTTATGATTGAAAAACAATGCTGCATGATGTATCACGTTTTGCTAGGAAATACTGAACCCCAGTTCATGATTTAAAGGATTGGGATGGATATGTCCTGGCAGAACCTCATGAGGTTTCTAGCTCTGTAGCCTCAAGTCATTATTGTGCCATATGGTTAATGTTAACCAGACTGACTTAATCTGCTTTGAGGCAACATAACATCTACTCTGGATCTAAGTATTTTCATTCTTATATTATTTTGTTTATTTTTCTGTGTGTGTGAAAAGACTGAACTGTCTGTAGTGGGGAAGGCAAAGGAGAGAGGGTTTTGTGTTTGGTTTTCTTTGACCAGCTTCTAGTTAAGCTTTCAAGTGCTGTTAAAATCTAATGTACTCTCCAAGGCCTTGTTCTGTGTATTATAATCGCTAATCATCTGTGCTACAGTTTTCGCAGAAGTGCTAAAACCATTTTACCACCACTTCCCTGGCAACACTGTTCAGAGAGTCTTTCAAAGAATGAAACTTTTCATGAACTACAAATCCAAGACAGTTGCAAGGCCTTTACAAAAACTTGGCATTTAAATGACTGTGTTAAGTCCAAGAGTAATTTTCAGATCTGCAGTATATAAAATGAGTCCTCTAGCTCCTTGTAAATATCAGCACAGAAAGAGGACTGTGAAAAGCCAATTGTCTGTATCACAATTAGTGGAAGAAAGTAAACGGATATTAAGGGCCAGAAAACAGGTTTGCAGAGAAGAAAAGGTCTCCACACTTTTGTTTTTATTTCCAGAATTGTATACGAAATTGAAAATTGGTCTCTCACTATGAATTTGTATGCTTGTGGATATTATTGTTTTAATAAAAATATCCACTCTACAATAAGTGGGTACTACTGTCCCTGCCTGCTGTAGGTGACCCTGCTTTGGCAGGGGGATTGGACTAGATGACCCACAGAGGTCCCTTCCAACCCCAAACATTCTGTGATTCTGTGATTCTGTGATAAAAAAGACTTCACTTTAGGATGAATGTGACTCCATGTAGAATAAAGCATGTTATTTTATCCATTTTCGATATCAAAATTTTCAGATTCACAATTTGCAAAGGACAAAAGTGTAGGAAAGTAAGATATCAACTTTCCCAAAGTGAAGTGGTGTGAAATGGAAATTTCACAGATTTTTTTTCCCCCATTTCCTCACAAGGAAGGCTAGTACAATCAGACCTTAAAGAAGAAACAAAGCTGTAAGTGGTTTTTTTTTTACCTTTTCAGAACAGGCCTTGATTTTCAGGTTGGATCTTGATCCGGAGCTTTTGATGTTTTTCAACTCACTCCCTTTCCCCCACCTTTCTTCTGAATACAAGAAATAGAGATGGAATCCATTTCTGATTTCACTTGACTGTGACAGCAATCTTGAATAGTACAACTCTACCTGGTGAAAACGAGTGTATATGAGACCGGAGCTAAGTCCTAACTGTTTTTATTGGACAAGTAGATGGCATGGGAAGAATGCATGCAAACAAAGTCCAGCACATTGCTGTCACTCCAGCTTCGGGTGGAGCAAACACAGTTTTACCGTAGTGAACTCAGAAAAATATCAACAAAGCCTTTGCTTTTCAAATCACATGAATATCTCTCAGTCTATGGGACTGTGTAAATGCCTCAGAAATCCCATTCTTGACATTTGAATGATGCCAGATAAGAGATCTGAGCTTCTTCTTTACCAAGGTTTCTGTGAGAATCAGACGAATTGATCTCAATGGTACTCGTGCAGCCAGTGAAGTCAATGCTAAAATTACAGTAAGTCCCCAGGGAAAAAGGGAAGTTACCTAGTGCTTGTGAACTAGTTTTGGGGTCTGGACTTGGCAGGTGTGAAGAGTTTGCCAGTTAATGGCTTTAGGAATTCATTCTGAGATTGTTTCTAAATCTTGTGCTGTATTCACATGCCATGATAGTAAATCATTACTCAAGTATCTAAGACCTCCCATGTGCGCATATTTTTTTTTCTCCTAACACTTCCAGGTATGGGGAACACTTGTGTGGCTGTGCGCTGTGCTTTACTGAGGGGAGAAGAGGAGCTCAGTGAATTTGTCCTTGCACTCATGACTCTCAGACTGCCATATAGATGTAAGTAGACAGCTTGACATGCATCAATTTAGAGACCAGCACACCTGCTTACTTGACAGCCACCTCAGAGAGTCAGTGAGCGAGTCTTGGCAGTTTTACTTTCCTATTCTTCCACAGATGAGAGGTGTGACAAATGCCACTGTACAGATCTGACAGTAAAGAATGAAGCAGCCTCTTTCCTCAGCAGTGAAATGTGAGTGGTTGTGGTAATTTACAGACATTTTAATCGCTTGCTGTTAATTTTGTTTCAGAACAAAAGGATGAAAGATCTTGTGTTTGCTAGAGGCCATGAGCCAAATTGCCAAAGAAGAAAGCTATCTACAGCAGACAATAATAATAATAATAATATAGATATTGATACCAACTTTTATCTGTCTTGTGCCTTACAAGCTTCTATCTTAGAAAGTTTCTGAAATGTAACAAGATTTCAGAAGAGCAGTAGCAATTTAAATTGTGGTATAGTATCATGACAGCTCTGGAGACAGCTCTTGCTATTATGAAAAACACAACAGGATACTAATCATTCTTTGACACTAGAATTAAGTACTTCAGACCAGTGGTATTAACTTCTGAAAGGTGAATGTTGACAGGTGTTTTCTCAGTTCCTGTTCCTCGTCTCCACTGTAATAGTCTCTCCCCTAAAACATCATATTGGAGAAGTCAGCTGTAAACATGTCATGAGCATATCATAACACCACATTACATGTAACATTTCAGAGCATGAGCACATCTCAAAGTGCCATACAAGGATCTCATGAGACAGCACTAGTGGCTTTATCAACCTAATTTCTCTTGTTTCCACAGATTTTTTCAAAAACCCGAAATAGTAGATCACTTAGGTGAAATACACGTCCAAAACATTTTGATTTTTTTCTTAACCCCACATCTTTGGCTGTAGCATTTGTAGTTTTCTACCAGGATGTATTTCCACAGAGTGAAGCACCTGTTGGGTCCAGTGAGGGAACCAGGATCGAGCATAACCCACTGATGGGGCAGAACTTAGAACATTTGCTTACAAGGGCAAAGACATTTCTAACTACTGTATGCCTGCAAACCTGAAGAATTAGAGGTCCTATGTTATGTTTTTGTATTTATCTAAAGTAATGGCTACGTGATCTTTTTCAAGGAGATGTGAGCTTGCTCTGTCTTTGCTCCAAGATGACTGGAAGCCATATAGCAAACTAGCATGGCACCAGGCCTAAACTAATATGGCCTGCTTCTCAGCTGAACTTTATTAGCTTGGGCTTGGTGCCCTGCTAACCACAGCTGTGAGGTTCTTGTCAGCTTGGGATTACAAGCAGAACAAGCTCAAGTCTCTCTATAGGTAGTGCTGTGGGGTTTTAATGCTTATGAATAGTACCATCGTTAGATATTTGAATGTTTCTTCTTTCTGTCCTCAGAACAAGACACAAGGTGTCTTGCCCTTATTGCATGTCCTTTCACATACAGCCCCTCCATCAGCAAGACCAGGGAATTTTTTAGTCTTTCTAATATTTATTTTGCTGTCAGAAAGTCATCCTTTGTGCCATTAAGTAGTCTTTTCCTTTGCACTCCTTTTGTGGGTGAAAATACAGTGATTAGGCAAGTAACCGAACAAGACAACTGTAGAAGATTAATAAAGAGCAGCTGAGGAAAGACTGCGAAATCCAAGTGGAAGAAACAGAGGTTTCTCAGAAGTGTCTTCAATTTATTCAATGTAGATCTCTGATCTGGAAACTGGCTTGCCTTTACGAACAGCTCATTGGGAATTTTCCTTGTGAAAACATATTGCTGAAAAATGCCTATTTGTTAAAACCAAACCCAGCGTTTAGCAAAAGAAAAAGTGCTTTGGGGATAACGGTCCTTCTCCGGGTTCTGGGTCAATCCAATCTGAATGAAGATGGGTATAAATCTTCAGCAAAGGCGAGCGCTGGCCTGAGCTGAGGAGGCTGTCACACCTTCTGGAGTAGGCCTTCTTTGATTAGCATCTTTGTGCTGTTTGTTTTGTGATTACAAGGTCTGTAGTTCCTGGATTCATGCCATTTAGGAGTAAGGGGGTACACTGCCTGCTGAACTATTAGCTGAAGTGAGTTCTCATTTTGCACCTCTTCTTTTCACACCGAAATATTGAAACGGGTGCTTACCTCTTAATGATAAATTTGATTTTGACAGACAGTATTTTTTCCACAGCAAAATTTGGGATGAGTGCTTAGCAGTTCTTTCTTCCCATTCAGAACTGCTCGAGCATTTTGACTAAGCTTCCTAACTTTGAATGTGGTGGAGGTGTTGAGAGAACAACCAGCTATACTATTTTTTTTAGACCTTAGCTGAAACTATATAGAAGAAGAGTACATAAAACCATAAATCAGTTAACAAAAATGTTTTTGAATAAAAAGCTCTGTTTTCATTTGTTTCCTTATTTTTTACAGAGGCTTGATAAATGTGCTATCAATGTATGCAGATTTAGAATTTTACATAAACCCCTATCAGTTTACAGACACCTCTGCAATTGCAGTCTCCAAAATGTATTGATCATGTCACTGAGGGGAGTCTACCTTGACTTCAGCAAGGCTTTCAACACAGTCTCCCATGATATCCTCCTAGGGAAGCTCAGAAAGTGTGGGCTGGATGAGTGATCGGTGAAGTGGATTGAGAACTGGCTGAATGGCAGAACTCAGAGGGTTGTCATCAGCGGCTCTGAGTCTAGTTGGAGGCTGGTGACAAGTGGTGTCCCTCAGGGGTCAGTACTGGGCCCAGTCTTGTTTAACTTCTTCGTCAACGACCTGGATGAAGAGTTAGAATGTACCCTCAGCAAGTTTGCTGATGACACCAAACTGGGAGGTGTGGTAGACA
>Ga0065711_1046332_pt1 | contig 12947 bp, 14 predicted proteins | sample Hoacrofraction12_FD_59098 | JGI IMG/M metagenome (GOLD analysis project Ga0065711, IMG submission 59098) | Hoatzin crop microbial communities from Cojedes, Venezuela - Epithelial fraction 12 v2 (version 2) | ecosystem: Host-associated > Birds > Digestive system > Esophagus > Crop | place... | reverse complement strand
CCAGCCTCTCCCCCCAGCAGAGGGGTTCCAGCCCTCGGATCACTGCTGGGGCCTCCTCTGGCCCCGCTCCCACAGCTCCAGCTCTGTCCTGTGCTCCAGAGCTGGATGCAGGACTCCCAAGGGGAGGTCTGAGCAGAGCGGGCAGAGGGGCAGAATCCCCTCCCTCGCCCTGTGCCCACGCTGCTGGGGATGCAGCCCAGGGTAAGGAGTTCACTTACTACGTCAGCCATTCCCCTGGTGAGCGCCAGTCCAGAAACTTCCATGGATGTTGATTTTTCCTTGGGCAATAACTGAACAGCTCCACAAGAGATGGGACCTCTGTTGTGCTCGATGACTGGAGATGTAGTGGAAACGGTCCTGGCCTGAGTGAAGCTAAATGTCAAATCATCTACTGCTGCTGTGCTGATCAAAGAGCCAAACTCCCCGGTCCACACATGTTGTTTCTTTCTGCTTCTGATTATTTTCTCCAACCTGGGCACGAACTGTTACACTGTCTGTTAAGCAAATTCCTTTTGAAAATTTGTTGGAAGAAGATTTTTGTCCTTTTCAGCAGCTCCCTGGGGATCTCTCAGAAATCGCTGTTCATGGAGAGCGGTTTGTGAGAGGTTTTTTGCATGGGGGTGTCGCTGAGGAAGGACCTTTGGCCAAAGGACTCAACTGTTTCTGTGATTTGATTTTTCACTTGTTGACTTCCAACTGACCTGCGCTTGGAGCTTTGAGGAAAAAAAGTTTGAAGCAGCAAACAGAGGCAAAGAGCAGGAATTAAGTTTTTCTGCTTTCTCAGGGAGAAAAAAAAGAGAAAGAGAAAGTTATAGAAATAATTCCTCACTCTCTCACTCTTACAGTCCCACTGGCTATGAAGCTGATTTATCCGTTGGTTCAACCAGACACTATTCTGGGTCAACATGTCTTATATGCTTACAGTTTTGTATATAGATAAAATATGTACATAGAGGTGTATGGATATCACAGAATCATAGAATTGTTTGGGTTGGAAGGGACCTTAAAGACCATCTGGTTCTACCCCCCCTGCCATCAGCAGGGACATCTTCCACCAGACCAGGGTGCTCAGAGCTCCATCCAACCTGGCCATGAACCCTGCCAGGGAGGGGGCAGCCACAGCTTCTCTGGGCAGCCTGGGCCAGGGCTTCACCACCCTCATGGGGAAGAATTTCTTCCTAATATCTCATCTAAATCTGCCCTCTTTTAGCTTAGAGCCGTTCCCCCTTGTCCTATCACTACACACCCTTGTAAATACACATGTATGCACACTTATATGCTATTATATTTATGTATGTATTTGTATAAAGCAAAATGAAATTGAAGTCCTTCGAGATGATTGTGTAGGCATGAGCATTGCTGTGTGATTACTTAATGCTTGCAGCTTTGCAAAAACCCACATTAGAACAACTTTCAATGTTTAGGCTGTACACCGAGGCCTCTGCAGGTATTTTAAACTTCAGATGGCAAAACTGTTTTCACTTCCAAACGTACTCGTTGCAGTGCTCTAGATCCAGCTTTACTTTTGAAACAGAGGGTGTACAAACAGATTTCCCATTTGATGTTCCACCCTAGCTTTGGGATTAAAAGTGTCTGAGCTGAACTTTAGGTCCAGGCCAGTTCTAAAGTCAATGCCATTGGCTGCCAAAAGGCATTTCCAGATTTCATGGTGAAACGGTTTCAAGCAGAGAAAGGGAATTCATTGGTTTGGTCACCACTTTCTCTCCGTTGCCCACAGAGAGAAGTTTACGTGTTTGTTAGAGAGGTTTTAGGTAAGTGCATTAGATGAGATAAATCTCACCGTTACAATTTACAGATCTTGTTTTCCTGCTCTTCGGTCAGTTGATGAGCTTGATATTTTTTAAGCAAACAAAACAGTTCCCTGTGCTTATGACAGTGATAGCTTAGTAGATGTGAACTTTCACTAGGTGTAATTAAACCAAGTTTGATTACTGATCTTTGACACTTTTTAGTGACTCACTGTAGTTTCAAAAGGCTGTTTATCAAAAAACACTTTGTACACCACTTTCTGCGTGAAATATAACAAAGAAAATACTTTAATTGCATTTTGATTTTTAGTTCACTGTCCAATAATTTCATATAATTGTTTATTAGAGATTATTGTAGTCTCTACTACAATAATTAAAAGTTGAAAAGCAATAAAAAGAAGCAATCTTGTTTCACAATAAAGTAACTGCTGGATTTTGCATGTTTTCTTTTGCAGTTACTAATCAACAAAGTTTTTTTCCTAGTCAAAGGCATTTTTCCAGAGTTTCATTATCAACTAAACAATTTCAAAAGCTGCATTTACTAATATTGTAAAATAAAACTACTTTCTATGTTTGACTGAATAATGTAGCTCCTTCGAATAGTACAGCCCTTAGCTAATTAACTGGGTGCTTTCGTATCAGTAGCTGATTATTGCTTCTGGAAACAACCATTTAACCACTGAGAGAGGAACACCACATCTTAATAAAGACATTTTTCCTTACAGATCAGCTCATTAATTTTTTTCTAGTGCATGTCACCAGCAAGACTGTAAAGTAGTTTTGACTGATCCTGTAAATTTTCATGGATTTTTGTCTGTAAAATGGGGATATAATGTTTACTTTACTTGGGAGTTTTTTCTAAAGTAATGAATCTGGGGAGTGTGTGCGGTGGCGAAGACGTTCGGGTCAATTCGCTGGTGTTGGGAAGCTGCACTTGTTGCTTGCAGATGTTTGGAGAACAAAACCAGAAGTATGACAGCAGTTGTGACTCCAAACTTTTGTGTATCTTAGTAGACATAATTGTACTGTGTAAAAAACTTGTATTAGAAAGTTAGTTCTTCTCTGTAAGTTTTTTAGCTATTTAGAAACTGTACGTCACCCATGGGTAAGAAACAATAGCAGGTAGCTGTGATCATTCTCATACACAACGTCCGTTAGAAAGAGATCAGGCTAAGCACATGGTACCGACATGATCTGCGAGTGTGGCTGCAAATGAACTGCATTTCTGACTTACCTATAGAGCGAAGACCAGTTAAATTATTTTAAATAATAATCACAAAAATAATTCAAAGTGTCTTACTTTGAAGAGAGTTACTTGTAGAAAATTTAAACAAGCTGTGTAAAGGATCTTGAGGTTCTTTGATAGAAGTTTTTTGTAGAAATTCTTGGAAGATTTTGCTAGGTGAGGTAGCCAAATTATCAAAAGATTTTTTTGATGAAACTATAAGAAAATATTTTTATCCATGATCAGTACTAAATATCGATATTGGAAATACCCCATCTTTAATCACTGTTGTGAATTTGTGATTGATTTAGGTTGTTCCAGAAAAATGTAATTATAGGGAACGCATTATTGGTATAATGTTTATTTTGATTTGGAGAGACAGACTGCAATAAAATGAATGTTAAACATTTTTACTTAAACTAATGAGCTAGCTTGAATAGAGAAATCAAATATAAAATTATCAATATAATGAATGACAGCCTTCACGCAAACACCAGGCCATATTTTTTCAAACAGAAGTCTGCATTCAGGATCCTTATGCATTTGTTTCGGTATTCGGTTGTCCATTTAATCGTGGATGCTTACCTAAAAGTGTTTATTATGCTGTTACCCTGGTCAGCGGAAGCGTCTAAATCCTTTGTAAATGTTTTGTTGGCAGTGAAGTGATTTTAATTCCTTTAAAGAAACATCAATAAGAGAAGAAATCAGTGAATCACAAGCCCTGGTTACGCTGTGACACACGGTCTTTCATAGAAGAGTTGAGATTGAGAACTGTGAAGTTCATTACCGAGTTATTTTATTTTGTTGACACTTGATGGTGCCTATACATTTATTTGTACTGCGTACTGACTGAGATGGCATCTCAATCGTCTGCTAAGATTTCTCTTTTCATAGAGACAAATAAGGTGTCAGAAACACAAACTTACTCAAGCTGGAAGGGACCTCAGGAGGTCTCAAGTCAAACCTCCCGCTCAAAGCAGGGTTGAAACCTCTCCTCTTTCAATTTGTGTTGTTTCTCCTGATGCACAGCTCGGTAAAGAACTTGAGTTTCTTGGCCACATTTTCTGCTCTTTTCCGCAGAGGGCAGTGTGTTGGGAAGCCACTGGTGACAACCCATCCAAAGATATGGTAAGATGGGGCTGCCACACATCCTTCACAAGCAGCCAGGAGTCATTGGGCGTTGTTCTGACCTGGTTCTGCAGCAGCGTAACTGTGCAGACATCTTCTTTGTATTGGTCTGAGTGAGAAGAGCATCAGGGTCAATTTAACTTGAAAAGCTACGAGTGTTCAACTCCCCAGAGTAACTTGTAGTCTTCAGAGAGAGAGCAGAGCCTGCGACTTGCTGGACAGGCTGGGTGCCGGGTGCTACACAACAACCCCACACAACGCTCCAGGCTTGGGAAGGAGTGGCTGGAGAGCTGCCCAGTGGAAAAGGATCTTTGGATGCTGGTCGACAGCCAGCTGAATGTGAGCCAGCAATGTGCCCAGGTGGACAAGAAGGCCAACGGCATCCTGGCTTGTATTGAGACTAGTGTGGCCAGCACGACTGGGGCAGGGATCATGCCCCTGTACCAGGCACTGGTGAGGCTACACCTCGAGTACTGTGTTCAGTTTTGGTCCCCTCACTCCAAGAAGGACATGGAGGGGCTGGAGTGTGTCCAGAGAAGGGCAGCGAGGCTGGGGAGGGGTCTAGAGAACACGTCTGATGGGGAGCATCTGAGGGAGCTGGGGCTGTTCAGGCTGGAGAAGAGGAGGCTGAGGGGGAACCTCATCGTTCTCTACAACTGCCTGACAGGAGGGTGTAGTGAGGTGGGGGTCAGTCTCCCAAGTAACAAGTGATAGGATGAGAGGAAACAGACTCAAGTTGCATCAGGGGAGGTTTAGATTGGATATTAGGAAAAGTTGCTTTCCTGAAAGAGTGGTCAGGCATTGGACCAGACTTCCCAGGGAAGCGGTGGAGTCCCCATCCCTGGAGGTGTTAAAAAAACGTGTAGAAGTGGAACTTCAGGACATGGTTAGCAGGCATGGGGGTGTTGGGTTAACAGTTGGACTTGATGATCTTAGAGGTCTTTTCCAACCTTAATGATTCTATTGTTTCTATGACTTCTACAGATGAAACTGTGCTGTTTGCTTCAGGTAGTCTCTATTATGCTTAGATTAGTAATAAATTCAGGTCTTGTGTTCCTCTGTAACATCAGAGTGAACAGCTTTTACATTTAGCTGTGCGAGGAAATAAACCATTGGACTTACTTACAAACTTATTCTACATTTGATTGTAACAATTTTATATTATTTGAACATTTCTCCATAAACATAGCAATGGGGCGTGAGTTAAACCTGCAGCATTTTCTCACATTGCTTTCTGTTCTTTCATCAGCTTTGTGCTCTTCATTTCTTGCCTCCCCTGAGTCATCAGTATTGGTCTAATGGACTGGAACAGCCTAAGGTGAATGGTAATTACTTATTGAGTTGCTGATAGCCCAGATGAGAATAGGACTTATTAGATCAGTAATAATGGAAATCTGTGTTTAATGTGTGCAGACATTCTAGAGTCTAAAAGAAAAGTGTCTGAATTTGTCACTTTTTTTCTACCCAGAAAGTTAAAATATTGTTATAGAAAGGTCTAAAATTAATTATATGAATCATGTTGTCAAAAGAAGACATTCCGAGAGGTAAACATAGTAGAAGTGCACTGACTATGCTCTTTCCTAACAAAACAATAAAATGAAAATGGCTTTGGAACAGCCTTATTTGCCTGACAAAATAGGAAAGAAAATGTTCAGTTCCCTAGCAAGAAATGTATACAACCTGCTTACGTATACCGAATCCCTGAATCTGTCTGAAAAGCATCCTCCGGAACGCTTCCAGTCGCCCTTCACCCACGCTGGGATGAGCAGGGCTCAGCTCCGGTCTGAAGTTTCGGAATTGCAGGCGGTCTGGATTGGAATCTTGTTAAATCTTTTTACCTGCCATTGTTGGGCTGAGTGCTTGGATGGGGAGTTAGAAGGGAACATAACCTGTGTAATGTGGCCACTGATAGTTTGCTTTTTTCTATTCTTTTTCTGTTCAGATGAATATGACGACGCTCTGTTTTTTCTTCCAGTCTTTCAACTTTAGTGTACCCTTGCAGGCTTAGACTTGGCTCCTTTCATTATCCACTGAAGTAGTTTTCTAATTCATCATCATGAGAAGTCCTTTATTAAAAGGTCAGCAGCTGTGTTGTTAAATAAAATAACAATAGTAACGATAATAATTAGTGTTAACCGGCATGCCCAAGCAGGAAAGTGGTGCTTCGCTGTACAGGATAATGTAGAATATCTAAGCAGACAAGACCCTTTGCTCAGAAAGATTGTAAACTGTTTTGAGAGTAGCTACAACAACTGCGTGCAGTGAAAAATAAGAAGATTAGAAGGATGAGAATAATTGCAATATCCGTCATCTACAGATGTTCACAGCCTAAAATTTTACCAGGCTTGCTACAATATTTGTTTTTCTAGTGAGCCAGTTGTATAAATACAGTCAGAAATAAGGTACCAGAGTGAAGAGAGCATGAGAACCAAGAAGAGATATATCTTACATGATCACTAAAAATATTAAGTGTACATTTCTATGTGCTTTATTTTTCTCTAGGAAAGGAAAAAGCTTTTAAAACCTTCTAAAGGAGAAATGTAAGGGATGCTAAATAATTAAAATTAGAAGCTTCGTTATCTCTTTAGATTCTTCTGTGCTATGATTTTAAACAAATCACAGAATCACAGAATCTCAGCATGGCAGGGGTTGGAAGGGACCTCTATGGGTCACCCAACCCAACCCCCTGCTGAAGCAGGGTCGCCCAGAGCAGGCTGCACAGGACCTTGTCCAGGCAGGTCTTGAATATCTGCAGAGAAGGAGACTCCACAACCTCCCTGGGCAGCCTGTTCCAGGGCTCCGTCACCCTCAGAGGGAAGAAGTTCTTCCTTCTGTTCAGGTGGAACTTCCCAGGCTTCAATTTGTGCCCATTGCCCCTTGTCCTGTTGCTGGGCACCGCTGCAAAGAGTCTGGCCCCGTCCTCCTGACACCCACCCTTCAGATATTTATAAGCGTTTATAGGGTTTATAAGCATTTATAAGATCCCCAATGAGGCGTCGTGTAGCTCTCCAGCCCCGTGAGAAGCCCCAGTCATTAGGGAGGAAGGTTGTTGCTGCCCTGTGGTTTACCATAGATAATGCTTTGGAGACTCTGTTTTATGATCTTTACCTGAAATATGAAATAATGTTTTGAGCACCAGTGTCACAAAAAGCTCATCCTAATGCTTTCTGAACCAAAGAGCCTGTCATTTTCCCTAAGTTCCCATCTTTATGATGCTGTTGCGCTATTCTAGCCATGAACAATAAATGCCTCCTTGAATCTCATGTTTTCAATAAACAGTATTGGAAATGTCTTTTTGTAAGATCAAGTCTGGAAGACCTTTGAATGCTTTTTCCATTTGTAAGAGAAACCTTGCCTTTAAGCAAGCGAAGAGCAGATTTCTGTTGTGTTACCTGATCCTTCAAGATTTACTCTTTACCCTATTAAAAATTCACCTTGGTGCTGGGACAGCCTGATAAATTCATGGCTGGACTTGCATCATGTGGACTCAGAGGGTCCTTTCCACTGCTACGACCATGAAGATGTTTTGTAATGTTGGATAAATCCCTGGGGATCTCAGCTCATTCTAGGATTCTTTACCTTGCTCCTTTCTCATCTTTCAAACAGACTAATCCTTCAAGGCTAGTCATGCTAGTAGATATGAATTAATACCAAGATCCAGGTCTGCTGCGCGTTGCTGGAGTCTGCAAGGTGATATCAGATCTTGTATGACATCTGTGTGGAAATGTTGAATGAGCCGTATCACAGGTCTTGTTCAAATAACATGTATTAATTTAAAAAACGCTTTTATATCCAGGCTACATGGAGTGATTTCTGGCTGTAACAGGTTAAAAGCAAGTATATTTTATCTGACTAAGCATATATTGTTATCTTCTCTCACAGTTGGTATTTGAAGAACTGTCTGGAATTGCCACATTACTTTGTTGTCTTGGCTTTTCTTGCTTTGTTTTTATAACACTTCCAATAATCCTAGCCAGCAACTGAGTAGCTAACTGGATTTCTTCTCTCCCTCTTGAGTTGTCAAATCAGGCCACATATGATATTTGAAGGCAGTTCATTGCCTACTTCGGTGGGCGGTTATTGCTTATGATATTTATAAATACTGCCTTCTTTATTTTTTTTGTCTTTGGGGAGGTTATACAGCAAAGCATTTCAGTTTACGTTAACTACCGCCATTACTTCTTTCAAGCCAAGAAATCTGAGCTGCCTGTGGGTAGTCTGTGTAGATACAGCCTATACAATAAGTTCTAAACAATATGCTGTAAAACAGTGCCTTATTCTCAAAATTACAGACTTAATCGTATTTCTGTCAGGAGTTTTCAGCTGAGATTAATTACTGATGTTTAATTATACAGTCATATATGAATGTAGATGTATGAATATATGCAGGATAGTTAATCTGAATTTGAGAGGTTGTCTTGTTTGTATTTGCATTGCTAAATACTTTGGCCCTTGTTAGATGTTAGTCACTGACCCTCTTTCTGTTAGCTTACGTGTTGTTTACAATTATTTAAAATAAAAATTGTAGTGCTTAGCTATGATTATTTCCTGTTTCAAGTTTCTTTACTGTTGACTGTGCCGAAGTTGATGATATTGTTAGGACGGGTGGCTTAGACCCTGGCACACGCATATTCAATTTCCTTCTCTGCTGCTGCCTTCTTTTGTATGGATTTGTCAGGTAGCTCCGAATTCTGCCCTTCTGAGGGCTGGGAGAATAAATTCATTAAAAACTGTGAAATATGAGATGCTGTGGAGGCTTTCAAAGTAACTGAGACAGGTTGGCAGGGTCCATTTTAAATTCATCTTCTTGAATGCCTGCTATGTGATTTTTGAAATTGTTCTTGCCTGAACAGTTATAGCAGGAAAATTCAATCAACTGAACATTTGTAGAAAGCAAATACAAAAGTGAAACATGGTCAAAGCAAATTAATTTCAAAATGTGAATGATTTTCATTAGAAAATGCTTTTTACATTATTGCCAGTAAGTATTCATCCAACTCGACATTGGAAGAATGAAGATAAAGTTTTTGTTTCACTTTGGGGAAGGCAATGAAATTTGAAAAATGGAATGGTATGTGCATATTAAGTGCTATCAGAATTAAAGATACCTGTGCTTTCTTTGACCCATCCACTTGACCATCCTCTTTCCAGATGTACCGCTTCAGAGATCCCAGTCCCACAGAGGTCACTGCTGACCTCGTAATTGTTTTATTAACTTCTATTAGCCTGCCTGGTAAATCATCATCTGTATTTTTTGTTTTATATTCGATACCTAACTTTGATTTCCAATTTGCAAATACCAAATAAAGTTCAGCAGTAACCTTCTTATTAAAGACAGCAATTATTTTTCATTATTCCCTCACTGCTTGTTAGACTGGGTCCAGAGTGTTTTATGGATCTAGAGCCATAAACGTTATCTTACTTTGAGAGGTATTATAAAGTGTTGAGAAAAACATAATTAATTATTGTTTTTGGAAATGTTCAAGGTTTTAATGTGAGAATGTCAGAGAAACTTAATTACAGTGTTTTTTCACTGAATAACTTGATGTTTTGGGGCTCTGATAATGTCACGTAGAGCCTTTCATCTGTGGGTGTTACCGATGAATCTTTGACAGTCAGTAGCAGGTGAAAGTTGCCACCTGAATTTTGGCAACGTCTCAACCCTGTTCCATCTACATTTGTATAAAGACAAAGGCTACTGCGCTTTCCAGGTGTAGCTTTTGGAAAAACAATAGGAACCGTAACTTCCAGGCTCAGCTCTTCCTGTGAATTGCTTGGTGTAAAATTGTGCGTATGACTCCGTTTGTGGCATGTTATAGCTTCTGAGAAAGCTACTTGAGCTTCATCAGATCTGCTTACTGTGGTGGTCTTAACCAGCAGTGCCCAGATCCCTCCGGCACATCGCATCTGAAAATCCTCCACAACCTTTTAATCCTTTGGGCAACATCTATACTGGTAAACTAAGCAGAGCCGAGGCCTGCTCTTTGGCTTTGAAGGCCACTGGGGTGGTTTGGCTGCCTTGATGCTGTTAGAGCCTCTTCCAAAACATCACGGGCACATCCAGGCTGCCTGCCAGGAATGAGTCTTGACCTGCTCCAACTCATGAACCTTTCTGGGAATGGCGTGGAGAGTGCTAGGGAACCACCACGAAACCATGCCGCAGACCGTGTAACCGTGGAGAGCTTTGTGGTCCCATTTATTATTACAAGCAAAGCCTGAAGAGTTAATAATCTCCTGTCGGTTCTTACTGTCCAGGTACAGTCACGAAACCACATCGAGCAGGGGAATCAGGTGGTGTTTGGGCTGGCGTTCGGGAGAAAAGCCCAGACCCGCTGTGGCCACACAGACTGAGTAACTGGCACAGATTTGTAGACGACCAAGAGGCAATGAGGCAGATTCTTCAGGCTATGTGATTAAATGTGCACCAACTCTTTTAAAACCTAATTATTTTTCTTGAATACCAGTTGAAAGAATACACAGGAGTCAGACTTTTAAAAGATCTTACCATATTAAGTGCTGAGCTCTTAGGAGAATCTGCCATCAGTTCAATGGGAGCTATTGAATAATTTTGAAAAACTGTCCTTGATTATATAGCACCAGAAGCTGCAGCTGGTCAGAATACATGTGGCAAGATAAAAACGCTGCAAAATTGGAGTCACATTTGCCACACTACTTCAGCAACATAAAGATAAAAATACTGTAGGACTGTTGTAGTTTTCTGCAAACTAGGCATTATAAACTCGGGGTACTTGATGTCGTATTTACTTCTGGTAAATCAAGACACGTTAAGGTACTAAAACCATGATTATGTTGTCATTTTATGAAGGGAGAAAATGTAAAAAAATTCCACGTCCGTTTTATCTACCAAAAATCTGCTTTGTCTTCTATGAAATTGCAAACATTAACATGTATTACTCATAAGATTGTATGAGAAGTGACTGGCAAAATTAAAAAGCAGGGTTTCCCTGCAGTTCTCTTCTATTTCACGGTTTAACTGAGGAAGGAATACTGTGAGCGGCCACTGAAGCAGTAGATACACAGACACGGGACGTTTCAGAAGCGGTGAGAGCTAAGCAAACTCATCCAGGAAGGACGGGATGCAATGCGGGCAATATTCCCCTATCCCTCATTCATTACAACCTGTATAATTGTTACGTGTAGGCGAGTTGTAGGACAGTGGTTCAATGAGTTATATGTCGTATCATAGCCATGGAGCGCAAGCCGGCCGTGAGATATGGCTGAGAGCTCGAGGTGGTTTATATGTAACAGTTAAAGCAATAAGAGATAAATTCATTACACCCCAATTTATTCAATTACAATGGAAGCGCAATAGATCAGTTAATTTCAGTGCATAATAGATCTGAAGATTCATATTCTGTTATTAAGATTGTTCAGAGCAACAGAAGACTGGAAAGAATGCTAAATTTCTAAAAAGATGCACTACATTATTTAGAGCTTTGTTAGTTAACTAATTGCTAAGTAACTAATTGTTAAGAGGAAGAAGTTTTTAGAAAATGGATTCTGCATTCAAATGGATTTTTTGCAGATTTGGATAACATATACTTTATATTTCTTGGTTGGAAGAAAGATTAAATTCCTGTTATGTAAGGAAAGTGGATTTCACTCTAATTATGGAATTGTGTCTGCTAACAGAATAAAGATTGGGGTGCAACTAATGATTCCGTAATAACACAGCCTGCCCTTACAAGGCTTCATGTGTTAGGTTTTCTCCTCAGAAAAGTGACACTTTTTAGAAATACAGGACTCTCTGAAACATGATATTGAAATTGGGTTCTGCAGCAGAGATGACAGATCACTGCTTTGCAACAAGTGAAAAACATTAGATTCGTTTCACCAAAGTTCAGATGCTCACTGTACAGGTGTTGCTATCTGAGCTGGTCACCACTGGCTCTGTCATGGTCAGGAGGGACATAAATGTCCTCAAGGTATGATTTGAACATATTAGATGACTGCTTTAGGATCAGATGAATCAGGGTAGAATTACCAGCCTATACCACTACATGCTTGCTTTGTTTATATCTCTTCCTATAATGGGTTAAAATTTTCATTGTGGCAATTTGCAAAATAAATTCTAGATTTCAGCTGAAGTTTGTTGTGATTTGTAGAGCTATTCATAGAAATTAACTTTAGCGTAAAGAAGCTAACTTCAACATAAATAAGGTAACTTTAGCGTAAAGGAGCTAAAATCTCCTGTGTTTTTCCTTCCACAGTCAGTGGAGAGACAGAGAGTGGGAGAGAACCTCATTCACCAGGCAGTTCAAAGCTGAAAACTAATTTTAGGTTGTCTGAATTGCTCTCTACAATGCCCTGCCTCCCTGTTGAGCATATAGAAGAATTTAAGGTGTTTAACCTTGGGAAACATATCGCTTATGCCTGCCAAAATAACTGCCAGATTAAGCTTCTTTCTTTTCAAAGGGATAATCCTTTCTTGGTGTACCTCAAAGACCAGGCTGAACTTACCGTGCCCATCTTGGTAAGTTCTGAGCTGTGGCAAGGAGCAGGCTGCTCGCGCTCCCTCTTCCCTCGCTGGCAGGGTGCTTTTCTCAGTGGTGCTCAGTGACAGGACAAGGGGCAACGGGCACAAACTGGAGCATAGGAAGTTCCAGCTGAAGGTGAGGAAGAACTCTCCCCTACGAGGAGAGGCTGAGGGAGCTGGGCTTGTTCAGCCTGAAGAAGAGAAGGCTGCGAGGGCACCTAATAAATACTTATAAATATCTGAAGGGTGGGTGTCAGGAGGATGGGGCCAAGCTCTTTTCAGTGGTGCCCAGCGACAGGACAAGGGGCAATGGGCACAAACTGAGGCA
>Ga0065711_1046330_pt1 | contig 12947 bp, 10 predicted proteins | sample Hoacrofraction12_FD_59098 | JGI IMG/M metagenome (GOLD analysis project Ga0065711, IMG submission 59098) | Hoatzin crop microbial communities from Cojedes, Venezuela - Epithelial fraction 12 v2 (version 2) | ecosystem: Host-associated > Birds > Digestive system > Esophagus > Crop | place... | reverse complement strand
AAGGTCCTGTGCAGCCTGCTGTAGGTGACCCTGCTTCAGCAGGAGGGTTGGACTAGATGACCCACAGAGGTCCCTTCCAACCCCTACTATTCTGTGATTCTGTGAAAACATAACCCTGCCATTCTTTTTAGACCAAATTCATAACCCACAGCGCATTATTCCAACCAAGGCCCTGCAACAGCAGGGAACTGGGCAGAATCCTTGGGAAGCCAGGAAGCAGCACCACGATAAAACAACATCACTGAAGCACCGTGCGTGGGAATTAGACCAGCGGTGACAGACCAAGCCATCACGGCTCCTGCGCGGGAGGCTGGAAATCCCAACGAGCACCGTCATTCCTGGGACACAAGCCACAGCTTGTGAGGTGTGGAAATGGACAGACAAGTGCCACCGTGCAGAGAAGTGAGGAGGGCTTTGCTCTCTCACTGTCCTTCAGGTAAGAGGTGCGCTGTCATTTTGCTGCAGTGACGCTGTGGGGGTGCAAGAAACAGGTTTTAGAATTGTTGTGATTTAGGTCAGAACTGACTGAAGGCACACAGCAGTTCCCGGGCAGGAATGGGATCCACGTGAAGGAGTCTGGCTATTTGCTACCTCTGCGAAACAGGAATTAATAGTGCAAAGAACAGTGCAGAGGAACAGAAAAGTGGTTATCTCTGCATCCCTCCTCCCAACAGTAGCAGGGAGCTGTGTGTTGGCTCGGTCCACGTGAGCATGGTCCCAGCAGTCCCTGGAGGTCCTCACTCTCAGGTGTCCCCAGGGCAGAGGTTCGGTCCCTGTGAGCATGGTCCCAGCAGTCCCTGGAGGTCCTCACGCTCAGGTGTCCCCTGGGCAGAGCTGTGCCATCCAGCCTTGGGCTGGGGCAGGTGAGAGCATCCTCCAGATTTCTGGATCTTTACTGGCTGGTGGGTCACCTTCAGCTAAACATGCACAATACCAACGGCCAGACTGGAGCCTCTGATGTCAGCATAACTGCTCAGATGACGTCAGCTCTGTAGGCCAGGAAGAGAATGTGTCCTCACAGCAGGCAAGACAAGAAAACAGCTTTTCAAGTGGTCAGGCAACCTCGTGCTTTAGGTAGCTGTGACAAGGGCAAGGCTGAAGCCAGGGCTTAGCATGAGGTTTTCCTGCTCGGCATTCAAATGCAAGGTGCAAGGAGCTACAGAAACAAAGGTTTTCAGCAGCCCATTGCTCATTGCCTGTACCCAGATAAGCCTCATAAAATGTCAGGCTTCTAGCACCTTGGGAACAACGCCATTTCCATTTCCAAAGGCTTTGGGTTAGTGCTTGTGAACAGAGCAGAGTACATTTTTTTCAGTTGACTAGTTTACTCGCCTAAAAATGTAGTTTGTTCGTTTGGGATTAATCGTGGTTTTATTTTGCTATTGTAAAATGGATTATTTTCTTGAAATTTCAAAATCTTCAATGTAGTTATTATGCAAATAGTTTTATCTAAAAAATATCATCTTAGTTTGAAATTTTGTATCTCTAATTCACAACATTACATGAAATGGTTTTGGCTTTTATTTTCATTATTGAGCAACCTATGTTTATTTCCAGTTCCTTCTTAACCATCTTTTTTTCTACCTGCGACTTTTGGTTCACCTGCTGAAAGAAAATTTCAATTATTTCCAGAGTTCTCATTGTCACTGAGAGGTCAGCTCTGTGCCTGTGCCTGACAAAGGCACTCACGCTGAAGAGCATTGACTCCAGGCACCTCACTCACCTCTTGGTGAAGTAAAGGAGATCTTCCAGGTGGTGATTTACTTCACTTCGGCTAAGCCTCCCCCTTTGAAGCTGCTTCCTTGGTTCCAGAGCATCCTGGGGAGCCTGACATCCCAGCTTGGCAATGACGTCTTCTTTGGAGAGGAAAGGATAGCCTCCGAGGTGAAAAGTGAGAACAAGCAAACGGTTACAATCATTAGTCCTGCTCCATTTCCATAATGATAGCCTACCTTCTGGTGACAGCCATGTCACTTCTGACAATCTGACATTCATGTCAGGCTTCTCCAAGGTCAGCTAATCCTTATTGATGTGCTGACATGCCAAATATCATACATCGGGTCATAACTAAATCTGATTACACTGGTAACAGTGGGGGCTGGGTAAGAAGGAATTGCAGGAATAATGAGACACTCGTGGATGGCTTGCTGAACAGCAGGGGGGGATTTTTTTGTGCCTTTGCTTTCACTGCTTGGGACTTACTGGTTCATAAGTAAAACCAGCATCAGTGTGTACTTTCTGACCATGAGTAAAACAAATCTAATTTCACTTCTAAATGGATGGGAGAAGGAGATGTGGCTGGAAAAAGAAATGGAAAAGAAAGGAAAACAGCAAGCTAGGCAAAAGCCCTGAAAAATAGAAATGGGAATGAAAATACATTGGTGTCAACTGCTGCCTTTCTCTTCTGGAGCTGCTTCCATTCAGGAGATTTTCCTCAAAAGCCAGCACAGCTTAAGCTCGGTAACTGATCTGCAGCCAGCGTGCACTGACTATAGTTCAGCAAATAGGATTTACATGAACTAAAAATGAGTTAACAGAGGAAAAGGTACAGCAATTGTGAGAAAACATTTTAGCTTCTTGAACTCATCCTTAATATCAGCTTTCTAGATCACACTTTGCTAGGCAGAAAAAGATGCTTATCAGAGTGAGAAGGTTTCGCATTTAACATCTGGGCTTACAGCTAGTTTCAACAACATGAGTTTTATATTGAAATTCAGCTGGCGATGTTAGTGTGCTAGGTACTACGTGAAGAAACAGTCTGTGCTTTGTGGAGCTCAAAACCCAGGCTGCCAAAGCGCAGACCACGGGAAACACTACAACAGAGAACCACAGAAATTGTAGGGTTTTCCACAGAGGCACATGGAGCTTCTAACGGAGGATGAAGACATGAATCCTGCTTTTTCAGGACCTGCGTCAGTGCCTTCCTTACATGACCTTTCTGCCTCGAGTTGCACCTCTCCAGCCCCCGAGCTGGGTGGAGGCAAGGACCTCACGCTCAGCGCGAAGGTCTTTTCCAGAGTCCCCAACACCGCTGCTTGCTTTGCTCCTCTGCACAGCCAAAGCGCAGCAGCCTTGGCTGCCACGCTGAAACGCAGACTCCGTTGTAAGTTGCCCAGGTGATTTCTCAGAAGTTGAATAAATGAGCATATAATCCAATCAGAACAATTTTGGCGTAGCTGCTTTGAGAGAATCCACAGCTGCGAGGAACGGTTTTGTTCAGGAGTTCACGACCTGAGGCAACGGGTATTTACTACAGCAATAGAGGCAGCATCTCCTCTGTCTGCTGTCTCCACACACGAAGAAAAATAGAGGTTGGAGTAAGATTTTGCTCCTGACAAGAAAGACAGACAGTCAATGCAAGCCCAGAGCTGCCTTCACGATGTGGAGACTGAGATCCTCCTGGAAGAGGAAGCTGTTACAACTAAGAAAACACTGCAGCAGCCTTCCAACAAGATTTATCCTCTTGATGATAAGCCAAATTAGTTTTGCTATTCTCTTCTTAATCTGATTGACAGGACAGATCTGTCATCTTTTATCATGACACCTAAATTGGAAGTAAATTAAATCAACAAGCATGAAGCTATGTAACACTTTATCTTGCACATAACTGCAGGGCAGGACACGCAATGGGACCGCGCGTTCCTCCTGGACGCTGGCGCGCGCGCTTGCTGCCAGGCTGCCAAGGAAAGAGACGGCTGTAACGGCTCCCTTTGCTGCCGAGGCAGAATCTTCTTGCCTGCAGGCTTTTATCTGCAGACATCTGCATCCTAACAGGCTGCCTTAAAAAGAATTTGATAATTGAAGGTTATAATTTGTACAACTTAATGTTTACTTGACTTAATTGAGCATTAGTGTTAATTAAAACAAGTCAATGGCTTCTATCCCAGTTCAAGAACTTGGCATGCAGAAGAAAGTGATTCTTTCTTCCTACCTATACTGAAAGAGATCTCCGTTATGATATAGAATGTGAATGAGTTGAATAGATAAAAATCGCTCACCCATACTTCTGTGTCAGTTGCCATGAAGAAAGTGACATTATCAAACAGATCAGTAAGATGTTAGCCTTCCCTTAACTAAAAAATATTGCAATAAAGAAGGAAACATGTTCTTCTCCATACTTCCTGTAGCCTCTGAGGCAAACAGAAAATTATTCCTGTTTGAAAAACACTAAATTTTTAAAGAATTATAGATAAATTCTGTAACTTTTAGTCTGATCCAACTGTAAGTGAATCCGTATTTCCATATTGATTGATTCAAAATAATATAGAACAGTCACATTGTTATCATCCAGGCAAAAATTCCCTCTGAAATTAAAGATTTGCCTAAGAACCACAGGATTTTCTTCCAAAAGTCTGTCTTTTTATTAAGTTTTGCAGCAAACTTCCCTCAACAAGGAGTGTGTGCTTGTGACAAGAAATGACATTTCTAGCTTGCCTGAGCAGAAGTGACTTTTCACATCTGGTGAACTTTATATTAAGTATAGATATATTTTTCATTTGTGTATGCTGAACAGTTAAAAAAAAATCAAATCTCCTCCAGACTTTTTCGGAGGGAACACATTTATTGTCATAAAGCATTTCTTGACTACAGCTGATAAGCTGTGAAAAGTAAAACAAAAAACCCCCAAACCTTATCCAATTTCTTGTAAACATTGTATGTACAAAACAATATTCTCCTGGTGTCCCCAAAAATGAAATTTTAAGGCTGCAAACAAGAGTTCATGAAAATCACAAATTAATTGCACTGAATAATCTTAGTAATCACTAAGTTATTAGCTTATTGGGATTAGATTATTATTGTATAGCACTGCAAAATGTTAACCAGTCTCATCAGCCGTCACAAAGTCCTTGTGTGTACTTATCATAAACAAACCTGAGAAAATATTGCATATTGTGTGGAACAACTAAAGCAAATCTGTTTTTCTTTCTATCAACAAATCAATTTTTCTTTGATTTTTACGTCATTCAAAGTTAATATGGGTCTTTTGATCTGACATTAAAAAGTTCAATGAAATAAAGAAATATCCTTAGTTCATTATGACCATTTCTGCCTTTTTCAATAGACAGCTGCCAGAAGCATTACCAAACAGAACAAGATTGAAAACATATTCAGAGTAAGAAAGAAAATGTCGACATCTTGTTCTAGTGCCAGAACGAGGAGAGATCAAACGCAGACTGCAGGAAGCTCCATCAGAACAAGCGAATGGGACGCGCAGCAGGGTCCTCTCTGGGGAACTCCTCAGCGCAAGGCGTTTTGATGCTAACAATTTCCATAGGTTCAAAAGCAGCTCTGCAAATTCAGCAAGGAAAAATGCATCTGGGCGAAAAAGTATCCAGGTATTCTCTTTGCCACAGGACATTTTTTAGTCCATATTGCTGAAGGCTAGAGTTTATTTTAGAAGGATGTCACTACTCGTTTGTGCGTAAGAAGGGATGGGTGAGAGGGACGTAACAGGTTTCACTGCTCCCTTCTAGACCTGCAATTGCTGTTCAGAATAAAGATTTGGTGAAATGCATCGTGCAGCACCAGGCAGCTGCTCCCACGCAGTCACTGTGCCCTGTGGAATCCTGTAAAGTAGGTGTTCTGCAGCAGGGAACCAGTTATCCCAGCCCAGCACCTGAAGTTAGGTACAGGACACTGCTAGGGTTTTTGACGCATAGCAGTCAGACCTGCTCCGGCTGCTATTTTAAAATGAAATGTCTTCATTATATACACATCCACACAGGGGTGTATGATGAGAAGTAGGTCTTGCCGTCTGCTTCCATTAAATACAATGGAGTTAAAGAGTGTTTTTAAAGGCAAGCATGAGAATTGCACAGAGAAAATAATTTTAAAAGCAGAGCTATCCATGAAAATGACACAGGTAGCTACTGTGAATGCGATGTATTTACACCAAAGTGTAATCCCGTAACAGCTGATAGAACCTGGAGGTAATTAAACTCCATCTAGATTTATATTTTTGCATACTAACTAAGCCTATTGATTTAAATGTGCCATAAATGTAGCTTTCTGTAAATTATTTTTTCCTAATTAAACAATTCTTGTATTACGCCAGAGTATAAAGAATAATTTACTTCTAACTACTTCTGTTTCAAAGCTTAATCAATATTTGAGTTTAGCCATTTTACATCTCATGTAATTTTTGCACTTCACTTTTCAGACCTCAGAAACTATCCGTTTCGGACTACCATTGTGTACTTTGAAAAACGACATTTTTCTGTTACCTTGCTGTGGTCTTTTATATATGAAAAGTACATTGCTTAGTACCCAGCAAAACCCAGCCGTCTGCCTCTGACCAGGGATGCTCCCAGAGGTTACCTGGCTCAAAGATTAGTGCAGAGGGAGGGACTCTCTTCCAGAAGGTCGGTTGCCAGTGAGCTAGAATTAACCCAACCTAATTTTCAGATCCTGGACGGAGACTGTAAGGTTGGTAAACAAAATGTCATGCTTAATTCATAACTGGGTTGAGTTTTACCCTAATATTGTAATGGTTCAGTAAATGTGATACTTCTGCAGCCTTTTCAGAGGAAAGTCGTATTTATAACAGAATTGTGACTTAGTCTGGTCAGACCAGTCTTCATCACCGATCTCAGTCAAAGACTTTACCCACCTTATCAAACCTATGGAGAAAGTCTGGATATGCAGCAAGCAGTAATGTGAGCACCTGTTAAGGACAGCAAATTCTTTTTGCTGCCCACTTCATGGTATTTGAAGACCTGGAACTGTAATGAAAAAGCAATTTTAAAACAAATTAATAAAACACACAGATGACAATTACTGCCCAAGAAGGACCATCTTTCCTTCGCTGGCAGTGGAGTCTTGCATTGGCAAGTCACCCAACTTATTGATCAGACAAATCTCACGGATATGTCTAAAAATATCAAAACACAAGTATCATCATAGAATCACAGAACCATAAAATTGTATGGGTTGGAAAGGACCTTACAGACCATCCAGTTGCAGCCCCCCTGGCATGGCCAGGGACCCCTTCCACCAGCCCAGGGTGCTCCAAGCCCCGTCCAGCCTGGCCTTGAGCCCTGCCAGGGAGGGGCCATCCATGGGAGACATCTATAGGTATGTTCACATAAGGGCCAAAGGCAAAAGAAGGGGTCAGCCCTTAGAAGTGCTTTAGTGATGCTCTGGAAAAATGCAAACTAAAGAGTAGGCCTGAAGGATTTTTGATCTGCTACATTTTATGCAAAAGGAATTACCCATTATACAATACAGCTGCGTCTTATTAGTCCTATCCCATAACAGTATTATCTCTGGGAGGCTCAGTATTCTTGAGTACTTTAAAAAAAAATCCTACATAAGCAAAAATGTAAATAACCATAAAGATGTAGTCTAGTATGAAAAGACTTATGAATATCTTCAGTGTAAAAAAAATCTAGTGTGAGTGCACAAAGCTATGGCAGAAATTATCCAGTATCAGAAACAAAGAGATTCATCCACAACTTCATGATCTGAACTTGAAACTTAGGTACCAAAAAACAAATCCCACCAGGTGGAAGGAAGCCCACCGGGCTCTCCAGCGCGTCTGTTCCACCCAGCTCCTCTCTCGTACCAGCAGCGTCTGCGCGGGTTCGGTTTGTTTCTGAACCAGGCTCTGTGGAGTCAGTGGTGCATGCAGAGCTTCTGATTACAAGACAATTTGGTGACACAAGGCCATTTAATGGGCTGTGCATGGATATGTTAATAGAAACCTGTCAAAAATTAAATGTACAGCTCCCCAAACACTTCAGCTTTGTTGAGATACGTCGTTGTCTTTATTTCTAGTTGGGCAACCCGCTTCATTACAGCATGACTAAATCAATGGCTCTGAATGGAAGCTTTAGCTTTAAAAATAACATTTTCTAATAAATGCATTTTGAACTGGTTTTAACAGTTAATGCGGCAGATTCTGAATGCCTTGTGATGGAAAGACTTAATGCCTATTAATTAGTATTACTAGTACTATTTTTGTATTAAGTCTCCATGGGAATAATACTGTTCTGGAGGATGCCAGGGGAAAATTGGGTTTGATTTTGATGTGAAGAGTTCCGACCATTGCAACAATAATCTCAGCTTCTAACCAGGGTTACTGCAGAGCACGATGCAGATTTTGTCCCTTTTCATCGACTCCTATGACTTAGGAGAGGATGATTTTTAGAAAAGCAGCTACCCGTAATTTAGGGGGTTCAAGCAAGGGAGTGTCTGCTACATGCAATTACAGCCCCCGCACCAAGTTAAAACCTTATTTCTTATGCGATTGCTTTCTAGTGTTCAGCATTTGCAGTTTGAAATTCCACCAAGCAGATCTCAGAATTTCATTGCCTGAGACATTAAAGAACCTTTTCTTAACAGGGACATGTGTAAGTACATGCATACCATGGTCAAGTCAACACTTAGCTTGCTCTGGGAGAAGATATTTAGACTGAAGGGGGGTTTCTGTACTCTATATTTTTCTTTTTCAGGCAGGTTTTACCAGAACTCATTTAATTATTGTTTTTGTTGTTGTCATCAGTGTTTTCTAGTTCTCACTGGACAAATATTTTACTAAGGGAACAGAGGGATGTGAAAATGGGATAAGGGTACCATCAGTGTGGGTTTGTAGGACTGGGTTCTATGGTATACATAGGCGTGGGTAGAGAAATCATTTCCAGAAAACAGCAGGACAACGAGCAGAAGAACACAAGCTGAGAAGGCAGTGGGTGAACGTTTCCCAAGGAGTGCTGAGTTTTCAAGACCAGTACGCCTGAGGGATTTCGTGAACAGCCCTGTGGAAGCCACCGGCACACCAGTGCCCGCCGCTGCTGCTGAACACGGAGCTGGGGCTGGGCTCCCTTCTGGGGCTCCAGCTGGGCAACTGGGAGTGGACGTGTGAGGCAGCCAAGTGAATTTGCGAATGTGTGTGTGAACAGTTCTCTGCTGCTGTCAACAGGATCCAGTTATTGTTGCTAATAACAACAGCTTGATGAATACAAGGCTTTCTACAAGAAGTTCGTTGTGATCTCTGACGCCTGACACCATAGGTCTTATCAGGGAAAGGGGAATTTACAGCAGAAAGTTACTCTCGTGTATTTTCTACTCCCTCATTGTCACGGGTTACAGCAGAGAAAACAAAGTGAGCAGCTCCACCCTGCTGTCCCCCCACCGTGGTGGTTTTGCACCTGTAGGGATCGGTTCTCAGCCCCACCACTGCTGCTGAAGCAGCAACGGGCAGGAGGAGCGGGGGCCTGTCTTTGGCAGCCAGAATAATTTTCATTTCTTCCACCTCCATGCAGCCAAGGATACATTAATCCTCTTTAGCTCCAGTGTCTCCACGGGAGCTCACATGCAGTTAGAATGAAATCCTTTCCTCATCTAAATATTATACATCTAAATCTGAGCCAGTTTTCTGGGCTCTACCTTCAGAGCCCACAGGGAGGAGTGGGCAATTGATCCCCATTCATCTGGTTTGCCTACACAAGCACTGCCCTTCTGATGTTCTCATTTCTCTTCATTACTTTTGAACAGAATCCGGGGTGACTTACCCTGATTTAAGAGCCTAGCTCTTAGCTGTCTCAGCCTAGACAAGCGAGTCCTAATGGTCTCCACTTGCTGCTGAAAACCCCGCTTTCCAGGGCTCAGCTCCCCACACCCTGCATAATGGAGTGCTTTGTCCCTATACACATGTTAATGTTTATTTATATGCATGATAATTACCCCTTGCAGAACAAAGCCTGCTCTATCACTCCGCTCATTTTATCTCTGCCACCCACACTGTGTAGGACAACCTCATCACTAGCATCCTTGGCAATGATGATACATTTCCTTTCATGTCAAAGTACTTCATCGCAAAGGTCTGAGAACAAGTGTTACAAAGCCTATGAACTATTTCGTGGGTTTCTCATAAACAGTACATGTCAGGTATTCACGCTCTTGAGGGAAATTATTAGGGTGCTTCCACCCCAGCTTAAACAACCCTCACTGTATCAAATAATAGAAAAGAGAAAACACAATTTAGAAGTTAAGGGAATAAACTGTACTGATGGAGAACAGTATGACATGAACAGTTAGTGTTGGAAAAGCCATCAGTAATTTAAGTTTGTTCTGATTTTTAAGGTATAGAATTCATATTCATCACGTTTCTTCTTATTTAATAGGGATGACTGTGGTACAGCCGAGCAATGTTGCTATGAAATCTATGTACAGGAACGGAAGGCAATCTGACCGCGTGGAGAGAGCTTGCTGAACTGGGGCAGGAGCCCTGTGTCTCCTCTGCCCAGCCTTCACTAGCGAAGGTTCACAGTGTAGCCAGAGTGGGTTGTGCCAGCCTGGTTCAAAGGGGCCAACAGGTTTATTGTCTGCCACACTTGCCATCTACATCAGCTTGAAGAACATCAGCTTTCGCTCGGGCTGCAGGATGAGGTCTCACGGCAGCTCCTGGGTTTGGAGGATTTGGACTTCCCCCTTGAACGGGGGAGTGCTTGGCCACATGCTTAGGAGAAGAATCAGAATAAACTCTCTCTTCAGAGAGTTTTGCCGTAAAATCTTTTCATTGTGTAAGCTGATAGGGTTTTACAAATGTTTTGAAGTCCATTTCCCAGAAGCACTGCTAAGAAGTTAATCTCTCAGATTGGTTGGAGGATGTTATAAAAGGTATGGAGCTTACCAAAGGGAGAAAAGGACACTGCTTATAACGAAATGAGAACAGCTAAAAAGGCTTGTGCTATCCACATGGATAGTTTTGTAACCAGACCATTCAGCCTGAAAGTCATTTCTCTCTACCTAGAGCCACAAGATCTTGCTGGTTTGTGCAGGGCTACAGGGGACGTGTGATGGTGGTGTTGGGAGTTACATAAAAAGAAATCAAAGAGGAGGATGATCTGTCTAAAATAGCCACAAACGTAAAATCAGTAATAGACTCAGTCCTGAGGAAACACAGCCAAAAGCATCATGTCTTGTTTTCCTCGAATGCTTGCAGCAAAGTAGAGTTTATGACAGCAAAATCATTTTTGGTCAAATTAAATACATTCTTCAGCTCTGGCTACTGCATTTCTTTCATGATTTATCCCATATTCAGTATTCTAGTTTCATCTTGCAAAAAGTGGGTACAGTTGCACTCATGGAATTCAGCTGTCGAGTATTGCCAACGTTTCAGTAGACGTGTCAGGTTCTCTCTGTTCCTAACCAGTTCCCGTAGTGCCGATGCCACACGGTCAGCCCGTGGGATGCGTGGTAATACACAGCGAGTATCAGCGGAGGGTCAGCCCATGCCCACCACTGTGCTAGGCAACGCCTGGTGACACGGGAGGGACGGTGGAGGGCAGCTCCCCGACAGCAGCCATGCCCCGGCCGAGTGGTCGCCCTGCTGAGCGCTGGGATCCAGCCACCGCCTGGACAACAGGCGCCTGCCTCTGCCCCACTCCTGCGGACACCGTCCTGCACGGCGTGGCACGCTGCAGCCGCGGTCTGCACACCTACAGCTATGCAACGCTGGCTTTGTAGTCTGTTACAAGGCACATCAAAAAAACAACAGGAAAAAATAGGGAAAACGTATAGAAATACAGCGTTTGGAGTTATAGAAAAAGATTATTTGCTTCTAAACACCTTTTGTTAAGTCCTCGTATTTTTTTAAGCTTTGAAGATATATGTTACTGCATTTTGAAATTAGATGACAATGAAATATATTAAAGGCATAACATAAAACAAAAAACTGATTTATTTTGGCTGACACTCTTTGCCAAATTGAATCTATTTTGCAAAATTTTATAATCAAATCCAAACTTAAATTTTTTTGTTTAACTAACACATCTGTCACAGATGACTGGTTTAGGCTGCTTAAAGAATCACCATCAAATCTATTAGGAGAAGTGGATTTAATAGGAATTTATAGAAGTGTGACTTAACAAAGTTTGATGGCAAGGTTCTCTCTATTGCTTACTGTACGGATGGAACACACACGGGAAACCCAAGTTGGAATCAAGTTAGAAAGATTTATAGAGGGTTCACGCACAGTTTTAAGGTGGATCACAAGATTTTTAACAGCACTTAGTCATTGACTAATTTAACATTTACAAAATGTGTTAACAGAACTTACTTCAATCACAACAATGACTTAATTACAGATTAAAGATGGTAATATTTATCCTGTACTTGCTATCCAGATACCTAAATCCATTCACACATGCATGCACACAGACACAAAAATATATAAACATATAAAGGTATATCTATTAAAAATTCCCCTCGAGTTCAGTGAAATATTCACTTCAAATGTCTCAGCATTTCTCAGCAGTCAAGGGCTGAGCCTCAAGCAGTGAACGGTTTCGGCCCAGGTCCCGTCGTCGGTTTTCGGTGACGGTTCTCCAAACGTGGTCAGCTTGAGAGTCCGAGAGGTGTCCCGCTCAGAGGGAGATGCTGGTCGCAGCCCGCTGCGGTCCAGGAGAGCTCAGAGGACCTCACTTGGTGCCGCTGTTTATGGTCATGAGGTGACTGGCTTCAGTCACCAGTAAATTTCCATCTTGGCCACAATCCGGGTAGGTAATTACTGGAATTCTCCAAATCCCAGTAACACAGGTACTGTTCCACTCAGGTTATGACCCAGGTAAGGTATGTCCCAAGGCTGTCAGGACATGACTAATCATGCCCACTCTCACTCCCCACCTTGGCCAGGCTACCTGGGGCTCCTGGTGTGGTCGGTGTCACTCCCCACCTCAGCCGTGCAAGAGTTCCTGGCATGGTCAGGGGAAGCTCAGCTGCAAAGCTCCTTGCACGCAGGCCAAGAGCTGGTGGGAATTCCTGAGATCACAGAGACGTCCGGGAGCTGGGGGTGAAATGCACCAGCACAGCGTCCCACCCCTGCCTTTCCTGGAGGACTATTAATTGCTTTGCACTGTAGGCTGAAATTCTTCGCTTATTAGCTTTCTAAAACTGAAGATTGTGACAGCAAAAGGGAATGAAGGCACTAAAAGATTAAAAGATAA
>Ga0065711_1008374_pt1 | contig 12947 bp, 12 predicted proteins | sample Hoacrofraction12_FD_59098 | JGI IMG/M metagenome (GOLD analysis project Ga0065711, IMG submission 59098) | Hoatzin crop microbial communities from Cojedes, Venezuela - Epithelial fraction 12 v2 (version 2) | ecosystem: Host-associated > Birds > Digestive system > Esophagus > Crop | place... | reverse complement strand
CAAGGTCCTGTGCAGCTTGCTGTAGGTGACCCTGCTTCGGCGGGGGGGTTGGACTAGATGACCCACAGAGGTCCCTTCCAACCCCTACTATTCTGTGATTCTGTGATTCTGTAAATTAAACTATACCCAAACAAGCTGGAAAATCTCAAGTCAACGGTATCTTTCAGCTAAGAATTGTGTCGCCCTTGTGCTGCTCCTTCCTTTTAAGAACCTTCAGCTCAAAATTCGGTGCATGTGATTTTAAGTGACTGAACAGTGTCACCAGAGGAAAGCAGTTTGCTTGGAAGGGATAGTCTGAAATCTGATGAATTTACGTGTTTTGCCCTGAAAGCTTATGGCATTATGCAAGCAAAGTATTTCCCCATGAAGTAGGATGCTGTGATAATACAGTCCTGTGTATTTCCCATAATAGTATTAGCAAACATGAAGGCACCGATGCCCTACTGAGTTTCGGATCTATTGTTGTGGCTTTCTGGTTCTGTAACGGGCAGATAGAAGTGACATAAACACAAACAACCACCTAAACGCCATCCAGTGTGCACTAGGATCTGCAGATTGAAAAATATATTGGGTACTGAAAAGCCTAAAGCATGGCTGATGTGTCAGGGTAGGCGTGGTGGTGGCAGAACTTGCATGAAGCTACCTCTGCCACTAAACATCTTTTCTTCTCTAGACGAGCCCTTGGTGGAGAAATGAGCAGCACTCATTCAAGGCAGCGCTCTAACTGCCTTGGAAAGTGTGGTCCTAAATGGCGTGGGAGGACCAGTGCAAGTAAGGCTGAACCTGCCCTTCAGTTCGGAGTTGCCTAATTGCATAAGTTAACACTGATTAATTACCAACTGATCTCAGCTGGTCAAATAAAATTTCCACACTTATTTATTACTTCATTTAGAGTAGGTATCTTCTGTGTTGTCTTGCTGTTGTATGGCAAAATTGGTGATTTACAGAGGTGAGAAAACAATAGCAAGATGTATTCACTCAAGGCAAAACTCTGAAAATATCATATTTCTGCCAGAAAATTCTTTTCACCTGAGTTAATAAAAACAAGCCAATGAGCTAAAATGACTTTAGAAATTATGTACACAGTGCCACAGCCTGAAAAAATATACAATAATATGTTTGCCGTTTTTCAGATTGCTGCCTCCTTTCTTCCTGACGTTGTTTATTTTGGCAAAAGGATGTAATAAGGTCAATGATAAGGCCTTGCCAACGTGAAGAAATAGGATCAGTGCAGTGGTATGAAGATCCTCAGTCAGTCAAGTTATTCCTGTCCAAAACTGTGCTTAAAAGTATATTCATTTAAAAATCCAGTAATGCGTTGTAAATTAAAACTGACGTGCTTTCTTAGAGTTTTAAGTCTGTCTTGTATTGCTGGTAGTTTTCACGCAAGTAACGTTCCAAAAAGTTTAAATAGGAATGGTTTCGTCTATGGGTAGGCATCACCCTTATAAAGTGAGGCAAACCTAGGAGTCCAGGGACTGTCAGCCACTTCACAGTGCTAGGTTATTTCACATCTTCTTAAAGTGAATGGGAATTTGGAATTGCACAACTGTTTGCTTTGTTGCAGTCTGAGTAGGGAAATCTAATCTAAGGCTGTCTTTTCAACCGGACATTTTCATCTGAAAGATGCCTATAAATCTCTTTAAGCAGGACTTTTAAAATAAATTTTACAGTGATTAGTAATAAGCTTGCTTACATGAGTGTTTTATTTTTGGGGGCAGTGTTATACTGATATTTGCTACAGATGGTAGATTCAGAATATCCAGTTTGTTTTCAGATTTATCTAGGATGAGTCCAGTCCAAAATTCTCCATTTGAACCTCCCTGAAAGCTTTGATCTAGATTTAGAATTTGTAGCCTGAATGCTCTGTTTATGCAGGGTAATAAATGAATAAATGCGTAAGCGCAGTCTCAAGAATATTCCTGGAGCTGTCATATCAGGGTGGGACATGCAGCTGTAGGTTTTTTTCTAAAGTAGAGGCTAAATATGCTAAAAAAATCTGAGCAGGAGAGCAGATATTGCCAAAATAGCAAGATGCATCTGATTGATTACCATGTTGGCAGCATCTTGCCTCTCCACAGGGTGAGGCACTGAGCTCCTGCTGCCTTTGCAGCTCCCCTGGAGCCGAGGGCTGGGCAGCGTGTTTCACCTGGGCTGCAACCGGTGGTAGTGTTTGCTGCGGGCCATCTTTGGTACCTGTCTCGAAGGAGGCTCACCTCTGAGAGGCGAAATATCCATACCCCTGTATGAATTTCTGAGGTTTTTACAGTTGCCCTGTAGCCTGGTCACAAGGCAGAGTATCTGAAGTTCATGTGTGTCCTGTACTGAGCTGCCCTTTGGCTGCAGCAGCTTTTGTGCCTTCTGCCTGATTTTTTTTAGCCACTTACCACCACAATACTGCAGCACCTGCTGCCAGGGCAGAGACCCAGGGATACATGCCGTGTAAGGACACTGCACTGCCGTTCTGTTTCTATCATCCTCCATCAGAAAAAGTACACTTTGTAGTTGCAGAGAATGCGCCAAATCATGCTGGACCAGCCACCACCTTTGTCACTATGACCAGATTAGGTTTGAGAGACAGGATTTCTCTCTTGCAGAGGAATACAAGTTAGCTAACCTTATTCTTACAGAAGTTTTGCAGCTGAGTTTTACATTAGTTGTATAAAGTACCACAGTGTAGGAGATGATTAATTCAACTTTAGCCCATATGCTTTTTAATAACCTTATCTTCAGCTTCTTTTTGAAAAAATATTTTGCAAAGGCAATGAATGATTCTGTTAACAGCTTAAAAATGCAAGTTCAGACTCCAGTTGACAAAAGACAGTAATCATCCTTGCTATTATCATAATCTCTCTCTAAACTGTGAGGTAGCCCAGGGTAGGTGAGCTCCTCTAGGCTCCCTTTCCCATGAAAAGTGGGGCCAGATGATGCTCTGAGGTCCTTTCCAACCTGGGCTGTTCTATGGTTCTGTGATACTAAGTGATCTTCCGAATCGCACGATTCTGCACAAGGTGTTTTGTCCCAGGATTTAGTGTACCATACGAAGTGTGTTTCTCAATATTATGCTAGGAAATTTTTCTGTGCTACACAGTAAACAGTCCATTTGCTGTCAGTTGAACCATCAGAGTCCATCTGGTCTTCGTTTTTTATTAACTACCTAATAATGTATATCTGGTGTCCAAAAAGATTCACATCTATAGCTGGGACTGGTGAGCAGACAGTTACCAGAATTCATGACAGCATGGTGGAAGAGTTGAATAAGGGAACCAAGAAGTACTGGAAAACTCATAGTAAATCTTGTAACCTTGTGTGTTACATTTGTTTAACCTTCCTAAGATGAAAGTCTACTGGTTCTTGAACAAGCCTTGGATATTCTTTTGTTCCCTTTTAGTGTCTTATTTCACTGGCACAAGCTGGTGTATCAGAAACTGCTCAAGATGACTGAGAAAGAAAGAGCTCTATTTAGTGAACCTCACTCAGAATTTCGTTACAAATTGAGCTTTTTACAAGACTGAAAAAGAGTAATATAATTTTTAACTGTTTTGAGTTTTACACTTTTAACCATTCTGATAGCACTGTCTGGAATACCCAAAAGCGATATGAGAACCAGTAGTGGAGTTCCCAGTTGTAGCAAGAAAGCCTTGGAAATATTGCAAAACTACTCACTGTTGTGAGATTTCCAGCTTAGTGTTTGCCACACAGGCATTCAGAGATTCATCCAAGATGAATTCACCTCTTTCAACGCTTATTCAGAGGGATTCCTTGGAGATTCACTCATCAGCGGGCATGTAATAAATGTCTGTGCTGTGCTCACTTTATATGAGAGTTGTACTCGGCATTGATTTAAAATGGTTAGCTCAGGTTTTGGTGGAAGTCCAGTGGTGACAACAGGGAAGTCAGTGCAGATGTACCCAGCTCTGCTAGGGTGAATTTGTAGCCCTTGCTGGTCTTTACGTGGTTGTTAATACTCATCTGATTTTGCTACATACCGCGATTCTTTAAAAACAGCAAATTCTTGTTTGTGCCAGGATTTACAGCAAGTTTGAAACTTTCTGAAAAAAGCAACAGATGAACTAGAAAGTAAACTGCAGGGCAGAGCAGAGCAGCCCTTCCCAGCTTCCCTGGCAGTCTGTGCGGTGGTGGCTCTCCATCCCCACGGCAGAGCCATCGGCGTTGACCCTGACTGTGGCCCTGCACAAAGTGCCAAATTTAGCCTTGGCAGAAGCAGGCACAACTTTATTCGCGTTAGTGGTGTTGCACCAGAGGTGATTTGCATCCCTCTATCTTCCCCTGGATGTAAAGCGAGAGACGTTCTAAGACCTTTTAAATGCAAGGGGTTTCTGCACGTGGGAAGGACCGGTTTCCGAGCTGTGTCTCACTTCAGCAGCACGCATGCAACGGGTGAGCTCTCTGGCAGCCCAGTGGGGGCTGGCCCTGGCTGCAGGTCTTTCTCATTAGTGGGGAGAGGGGGGCCTTGGCGCTCCCAGCAATGCACACGCTGTGTCCGGAAACTGAGCATAAGCTGCAAACATAAAAATCACTCACCATTGCATGACTTAATGTTGGCGAATTGCCACTTCCTTGCTGTCTCCTGCCCCCAGCTAGCCCTGTGGTACTGTAAGAACAGCCGGACATGCCTCTGCCTTGGGATGCGTTGAAATGTTGGGGTGAGCATGGCAGAGGGAAGAGACAAAGGTTTTAAAAGTGCTGATGTGCCATGATAAACTTGCCTGCTGATTCTGGTTTGACTGAACTGAGTGTGCCATCGCTCTCGTAACAGAGCTTTCCCACTTTTGCATCCACTTAGGCAGCTGGTTTGCGTTGGACCAGCACACCTCTTCACTAACAGAAGCTCTGCTCGTGGTCAGGGGGAGCTGGGTCGCTCCACTCCCCGATACCCACTGTGTGTCTGTTTGCACGTATCTGATTCCCCCACTGACACTTGAGTACGGACTCCCTGCCTGTCACAGGCTGTCCTGTGTGGACATGCGGAGGATGACTGCGAAGAAGGGACCCTTTAAGTTTCTTTCCATGTTTTTTAAAGAACACAGGTGTGCATGCTATGATCATTGAGCAAGTGCCTGAAAAAAAAGGACAGAAAAAGGATGGACACACATCAGCCCCTTCCCTCCTTCTGGATTCAGATCGTTAATTGCTTTGTGGTATTAGGAGACATGGATTACAATTAGTAAGCTTCTCTTGGCATTAAAAGCTTGTCTATACTGTTTTCCTGGGGTCTGCTGGCCAGCCTTTATTTTCATACTCTGGCATGCCCAGAAATTGTGATGATAAATATTCAGCATTTATGTAGCTCGTTGTGTTTTCAGCTGAGTGCATACACATTGATAACAGAATCATGCTACATTCCTTGGAGGCAGGACAAAAGGCAGTCCTGACTAACTGCAGTCCAGAACACGCAGGGGAGTTAGTCCTCGCCAGCACGTGAGGCGGTCTCTGTCAGTCTCTCTAAACGCTCAGGGTGGATGTGCTTAATCTCTGGTTTATGTTCATTTAGCTGAAGTTGGTAACCTGCTGATAAAAACTGAGCCAATGAGGTACAGTTTATAACTAATTTAAAATTAGCTACGCTATACAGCTTTGGTTTTGAAATTAGTTAATTAGGCTTTTTCCCCACATTTCCCAGGCCTTATTGTTCATTATCCCTTTATCTTCTTCCCCGTATCTTGCTATTTTATTTTCTTTCTTCTGTTTAAAAACAAGTGGGAATCATAGCTTGCATTTCTGCCTTAGTGCATTCTCTGCTAGGAAAGAATATCTACTTTGCTTGTATTTTCTACTGCAGAATCTCTGAATTTGGGTATCAATCACTCTTGATTTTTTTTCAATCCATTTCACCACCAGCTGAGTAAGTGGAAAATCTCTTTATCCTCTGCATGCATCACTGAACCTAGCAGACTGTCCCAGTGTGACTGAAAGGTATCATCATTCCATTTCAGAGGTGGAAAAATTCCTGAACAGAAAAGTTAGATGAATTGCATAACCCCCACAGATAGCCAGAGCTTGGAAAAGATCTCAAAGTTTTTGGCTGTGGTCTGTGTGCATGGGTTCCTAGATCACAGACCAAGTTACCTCAAAGTTAAAATGACTATGGAGCTACACTTTAAAACAATTTCTGTTCTGCATATGTTATTCTAAGAGTAAATCTCCTAAGCTGGCAGGCAGTTACATGGTTGTTGTACTGGGTCGCTTACGCGTTCTGGTCAGATGGTACCACCCTGCTAAACACTGATGCTCATCGGGGTTATATGAGCATGGTCTCATTTTCCTGGATGACTTCTGGTGAAGCGTTGCACTTGATGGACTGGCTGTGTAAGTGCGTCCATCCTTCTCCCAGCACCTGAGCTTAGGAGAATAAGGCTGTCCGTGGACTGCACTACCTCTTTGAATTTCGGGAGCGGGCTGTCCTCCCTTCACATCCCCTGCTCTGCCTGTGTGAGACTTTCTGAGGTGAAACTGTTGGCTCCTATCCTTTCAGCAGCTCTGCCAACTCACTTTGAAAAACCAATAACCTCAGTTACTAATTGGCGTGGAAATATGTTGTTAAGCCGTGCCTCCTGCTGTGTGCTGAGGTGTCCAAGCTCACCCTCTGGCAAGGGGAAGCCTTTGTGCCCATGGATGTTTCTGAATATGCCTGCAGTTTTCATTTGTTTAATCTCTGAGAAGAAAATCCAACTAAACATTAAAAATTTTTCATTTTATTGGCACGATTTGGGTGACATCCTTCCCCAGGCAGTGGTGTTCAGTATGAGTTGATTTTCATTCCCCCTGTGGTCGCAGGGAACGTGTGTGTACGTGAAGAAGGAGAGTGGGTGGCAAACCACTACGCCTGGTGCCAACCAGCCTCCTCGTCTGGGATGGCGTTTCTTTCTCCATCCTCTCAACCCAGCAGCACTGCCTCAGCTCCTGCAGCCTCCATGGTCCTGGAGTTGCCTCTGGTTTGTAGCTGAAACTGTTTGAAAAAAAAACCCTGCTGCATTTACAGTAGCTTTACTTCAGTGACAGAGCAAACAACTGTCGACCGAACTCCCTACCTAACACATGAACCAGCCTGCTGCTGTTGAAGCAGTAATACTGCTGGTCCTGGGGAGGAAGGATCCTGTTGAAGGAGACACTCTAGCTAAGGTGTGAGGCAGGGGCCCTGAATCAATTTCTTCTGCAGCTTTGTCCCTGTTTCACCTTCTTGTTGCCATCCTATCTAGTGGTCCTTCCTCTGCCAGATGCTCAGCTGCCTGATTGGGATGAAAAGGTACTGCAGTGACTGCTTCAGCACATTTCTTCAGCAGATGATCACATCTGGAAATCCCAGCAAAGGCCCCCAAAGGCTACAGCAACATTGCTGCTTTTGTATCTTGCTGATATGCTGAGAAAAGCGACATCAATACCAATGCTCACCAGAAACCCAGAGCACAGCTGAGCTGTATCATGGGTAATGAAACAGTTTAGGGATTCAGAGAGGAAACCCACTGATAGCGTAAACGTTCTTCATGTGAGGCTTTTGAAGATAGATTTTGTCTCAGTAAACAAAGGATTAAGAGACCCACATCTACTGTTAGTGATAACAGTGGGGAATTATTGCCTCTAATGCAGTGAAAGCATACTGCGAGCTTTTGGAATAGAAAGTCAGTACAAAGCTTGGTTATTGGATGAAATGTGGTATATAGCTCATAAATCTTCATGTTCAGACTTAAATTCCCCTCAGGGCAGCTGCTTTGTTTCAGATTATGAAGTATTTGAATGTCTGAAGTTTGGTCATTTTTAATGGATGTCCAGTCCTTAACAGCTTCCAGTCACATAGTCTCAGAGAAAATTCCATTATCTGGTTACTTTAAAAAAACAGGTTATATAGCAGATACTATTTAACATCCTGTTTTGAAGTTGTTAATTCACTTGAGAGCAAAATGATTTTATTGTGGCTGCTTATATGGTCATTTTGTTCTCCTTGAATTAAGATTTGTGTTGTATTTACAGTTTTTGCAAGCTTTTATATAATTCACAGCCCTTAAAGCTATCTTTTCTCCTCTACAGCTTCCTGGATTAATGGCTGGTAATTTCTCTCTGTCCTCATTATGTGGATGATATTAGCACACAAGTTTTAAATTACTTATTTTTTCATGAGGTTTCTCATGCAATAGACGCGCATTTGAAATCAGTTTTCCTTTAAAAGAAAAGTCACTGATGTTCAGAAGAGGGTGGGAGATATACCAGGGCTGGTTTTGTCATTGCCAGAAAAACTTTGATCCAGTAGAAGCTGTGGAAACCAAGACTTGATAGAAAAAAAAAGTACATAGACATCTGCTAAAGAGCTATAGAAATATGATGACATTAAAACAAAAGTTAGAATGATCTACATAGCCACCAAGCCTATGTTCACTGTGTGTATGCCTGTATTATAGCGTTGTGATAGCAACGCTCTGAAGGAAAACACCTCCTGTCTTAGTCTACATTTTCAAATATTTAAAAAAAAATTATTAACTGTTAAGATGAAATTTATCATAATACTTCTGGACCCAAACAATCAAATTTTGGTGTTATTGTTAGTATGGCACAGTTCCACTTAGCCAGTTCTGAATTATCCAAGTGTGAACCAAAACAGGATCTAGGGCCTTTTAGTGCTAAAATTACTTGCGGTGCTTTTTAAAGCTTGTATCACTCCAAAGTGCATGAATTTAATAACTTTAGTCCAGCTGTGGACCAAGTATTGTGTCTGCAGTATCTCCCTACACAATTGTCCTGCTGAGCTGAGGAGAAGGCATGAGGGATCAGGTCCTTCTCTGTGGAACCTTAGAAAACCTGATTTGGAAAGACAAATGCCAATTTTCTCATTCATTCTTTTTTTCCCCTTAAAAAGCCATGTGAAACTAAATGCCTCCTGCTCATCTTAACCCCAATTCTATGAGACACTTAATGCATTTCAGCCAACTTTCCCACCTCTTTCCTCCCTCTGTTCTACTATTTCTGTAAAAATGTTGTGTCAGCTCAGCGTACCCTGGAGCATTAGCCCCAGTGTGGTCTGAATTCCCAGCCTATAGCCTAGAGAGTAACAACCTTCTGGAAGGCAAGGATGGTTTTGGAGGTACCATGGGACTGGCTGAGTCCTTTCCAACAGCATGCATTTCTTTGGGGATGTCGCCAAATGATGTACTGGGGGCAGGGGGTGGCTCACAGGATTCCCTTGGAAGAGACTTTACAGATAGAACTTTATAGATCATACCTTGTGTGTAGCTCTGCTATCCAAGTACAGAAAACTCGACAGGATGGTTTGTGTGAACAGAGGTCTCCTGACTTTTAAGAGGGCTGTGTAGAAAAGATATTTTCTGTTTGCTCATTTCATTTTTAATTCTTTCCACTCCTTCCTCCCTCTTCTCCCCAGGGCATTTTCCAATTCAACAAGAGTGTGTACCTCCTGTAAGTCAATGTTTGAAAAAAGCTTCACGCTTCAAGCAGTGCATACAGTTTGGGACATAGCCTGTTCAGTATTTCAAGTACTCTTCTTCATGAATCTCAATCTTTTGGGCTTGGCCTGTGAAACAAAGTTTTGCTTTTTGTCCCTGTATGTCAGCCCTCTTTCCTGCAGACAAAGAAGATTTCTAACGCCATCACCACTACCCCCCAAAAAAAAGACTACATGTTTTCTGAATTTCTGGGGCTTTACTGTTATTAAATTTATCTTTTTGTAAATAAACGGTTGCTCCTTTTTCTGCTCTCTCCTCTCCCTGCCTTTCCTCTTCTCTTCCTCTTCTTCATATTTCTTTTCTTCTTTTGTTTGGCCACTTTTGGCTTCTTCATTTTAGGGCTCAACCTGTTCGAATGTCAGTCAGTCTTGATAGTCCATTCGCCTACCCCAGACAACTGGGCATCACTCCTCTCTCCTTCCATGTGAGGAGAGTGAAGTAAGTATGCAAGAGAAGATATCCAGAGAACATAAAGAGTCAGATGGTTCATAAAATCCAGCAGAAATAGAGAAGTTACACAAAGATGGAGTCCCCAAATCCAACCCAGCACAGCAGAAGTCTTTGATGCCATTTCCGTGAATAACCATCCAGTATGTATTGGCCCCAGCAAAAAATTCCTGTAGTCATAAATACTAAATCAGGAAATGCAGCTCCTGAAGTGGCTTGATGCAGACATTTTCTTCAAATCGTAATCTCCATTGCCCTGTTCTGGATTTAATTTCCAGTCTGCTACCATGTCAAAGAGTTACAGACTTGCATCATTATTTTATTTTATTTTAATTTATTTTATTTTATTTTATTAGTCTATGGTAAATCTTTTCCTGAAACAGGAAGCAAGTCCTGTGAAATAATCTTTCCTGCTTATATCAGTCAGTGTTTGTAATGTACACCCAGCTTACTGTGGATAAAGAGCAAATGTTACATGCAAGAACAGGAATATTTGGATGAAGAAGGCCAGGAATATTTGGATGAAGAAGGCTTGAAATAGCTGTAAAAAAGTCTTGGAAATTGTGAAGTATCGTCTATGATCTGATAATTTTCCACAAAACTCTGTGTATGTTAGTGTTCTAAGTACATTATTAAAACCATAGTTTATTTTGAGTTCTCCATTCCCAAAGTCCATCTTGATTTTATATCGTGCTACAATATAGATCTTATATTGCAGTACACATAACTCATGATGTAGTATATATAACTCATGATGAAGTATACATAACTCATGATGCAGTATACATACTCATAGTAGCAGCTGTGTGTGAGAAAGCTAAAAACAGGATTACTCTTCCGTCCTGGTTGATCTCTGTACCTTTCTGTTTCCCTTTGTCAAAGCAGCTGTGGAGGTGAGACTATAACTTGCAAGTTTTCTCAGTGTTGTAATTACCAATTAAAATCAATGGTGTAGTACTGCTACAATATTAGACCTGAAATTTCTAAATCAGTGCCACTTAAACACCCTCCAACCTGTAAAACTACATTTAGTAACCTTAAAGTAATTGGCGTGGTTGTCTTTAAAAAGAGATCAGCATTACAACACACATTACAGTCATGCCTAAAATCTCAGGATTGTTCCTCCTGCTATGGATGTATTTTTTTCTAGTTAAACACACAATTCTCAATAAGAACGCACATCGTTATTGCTTCTCTTGATAAAAGATAGCGTGATAACATTTGGTCTGGGTTTCCAAACATCCTGCCTTTACATCCTACAGAAACAGCAGCTTTTGGCTTCCAACAAACAGTGTAGCATTGCGTGGAATAGCTATACAGATTTCCTTTCCTGCCTTTTGCCCACTCTGGGTTTTGGCGCTAGCACCTTGAAAAAGGATGTTTAAGACTATAAACCAGAAAGTTGAGTATATTAGAACTCTTGCTGCCTTTCTTTCTTATCTCGTCCTTTACTCTTTCCTAGTAAATTGTGGGGTTTTTCCTGATTTTTATTAATGAAGAGCATTTAAAGCCATCTTATGATATTAACATATGCATTTATTTTATTGACGTAGTCTTATACATCTGACCAGAATGATTTGTAGTAGGTGGTGTTTAGGAAAAAGTTTGACAAATCTGCATGCAGTTTTAAGGTTTTATGTTTGCCAGTGAAGCAAAACCAGACAAAGTCAGTCACCATACACTGATACCTGGCTAGAATACATGAGAGTAAAACAAAGCAGCATGCAAACTCATGAGCATTTGTAGTTAGTCTACTGAGGTTGAGCAAATGGAGACTGAGAATCCACTGCATTCTCAGATCCTTCAGAGGAAAAGTAATCAATAGGACATGATAACAGACATTTTCCTGCCACTATGAATCAGTTCATGTCCTCTTTGATCGAAAGCACTGAATGAATTTTTTATGTGTGTTTTGCACATTGTCAGGAGTTTGATCAGACTCATGAGAAAAGCTGTTGTATGTCTTTTGCTTTCACTTAGTGAGTCAGAAGTGAGTCTGTAAAACATTGTTAGTTATTACCTTGGAGGCTTTCTGCAGAAAACATGAATGTTTTTGTTATATTAATGTATTTTGATGCATATTCCTAAGTGCTATATGCAAGGTAATTGCTTCTGTCACTAAAGTGACATTATTTATGTAATTTTTATTCCTAGTCCTTAAACAAATGTAGCAGCTCTCAAACTCAGTCAGAATTTCAGCACAGTCTCACCCCAAGTTCTTGCAGACAAATTGAAGGAACAGAAAAACCCTAATATATTAAGTTCACCTCCATTCAGATTGGATTTTCTAAATCTCCAAATAGTTGTGGTGAATACTGGTAGTCATGAATTCAGGATTTCTCTCTCTGCCTCCAAATCCTGTCCCGTAGTGGTACTCTTTCCTCCTCTCTCCACCTCCACCTCCACCTCCACCTCTACCCTCATCTCCATCTCCACCTCTACCTCCATCTCCTCCGCTTGCCAGTCAGACATTTTCAGGTAGCTTGGAGGAGTTTAGTGCAATTTTTATGTCATGCGTCTCTGCTGATATTTTCTGGAACTGGTCAGCATGCTCACTCAATGCCAGGAAGACAAAAGAGATGAAACGGTTCCTTAGGAAGACAAGGTAGTAGGTATTACTTGGGACAAAAAAACGGAAGCTTAATTGTCCTTGAATTTTTTCCTTGGTTTTGTGTATTAGTGCATCAAGATTTTTATACTGACCAGTTTACAGAATCACAGAATCACAGAATGGTAGGGGTTGGAAGGGACCTCTGTGGGTCATCTAGTCCAATCCTCCTGCCAAAGCAGGGTCACCTACAGCAAGCTGCACAGGACCTTGTCCAGGCGGGTCTTGAATATCTCCAGAGAAGGAGACTCCACTACCTCCCTGGGCAGCCTGTTCCAGTGCTCCATCTCCCTCAGAGGGAAGAAGTTCTTCCTCATGTTCAGACGGAACTTCCTGTGCCTCAGTTTGTGCCCATTGCCCCTTGTCCTGTCACTGGGCACCACTGAAAAGAGCTTGGCCCCATCCTCCTGACACCCACC
>Ga0065711_1046331_pt1 | contig 12948 bp, 11 predicted proteins | sample Hoacrofraction12_FD_59098 | JGI IMG/M metagenome (GOLD analysis project Ga0065711, IMG submission 59098) | Hoatzin crop microbial communities from Cojedes, Venezuela - Epithelial fraction 12 v2 (version 2) | ecosystem: Host-associated > Birds > Digestive system > Esophagus > Crop | place... | reverse complement strand
GGGGGGGGGGGGAAACCCTCACTCCCCCTGCCGTGGGGGCTCTGCCGTGCGACGCACCGGGGTGCGAATCTAGAGGGGAGAAGCCAGGGGGAGGCTCACAGCCCGGGGCTGGCAGCTGAGCTTCGGGGAGGGAGGGACGGGGCGGGCAGCTGCCTGCAAGGCAGGACTTGCTTCGCCTGGGCTTGCGGAGGACGGACGGCAGGCAGCAGGCTGCGATCGCTCCCCGGAGCGTGTGCCAGGCGTTGCTTTATTGGGTGTCTGGTAAAAAAGGTGCGTCGGGATGCTAAAGATGGGCAGACCCGTAACAAACCGCCCCGGCACACAAAGGTCAGGCGATCGCGTTGCGCTTTTTCTTCTGTCGGGGTGATTTCAGCCCAGGCAGGGCTGGGGGAACTCTTCTTCCTCCTCCTCGAAGCGGGGTCTGGCTTTCCCCTCCCGCCCCGCAAAGGGGCAGAGCGGCAGCTCGGTTACCAAGCGCTGCAGGCAGCGGTCCCGCCTGCGGTTCTGGGCGCTGCTAGCACTGCTGCCTGCTGGAGGTTTGCACGTTGAAGAGGCGCTTCAAGAAGTAGAGCTGCAGCACGCCGGAGAGGACGATGACGCAGCTCTGAACCGTCGACCACCAGGTGACGTAGCTGTGGTTGGACTCCAGGAGGAAGGAGTCAGCTGCTTTCCGCATGCGGGCGAAGTTGTAGAACCGCCACATGTGGAAGATGTGGAGCTGCAGCTTCTGGACGCTGACCTGCGGGAGAGGCAGGCGCTTGGCAGCGGGGCTGCGGCAGAGCCACGGGCTGCGCTCAGCCTTGAATTAAGCTGCGGCTCAGCCAACAGCAAACTCCCTTCTCAGTTCCCTTGGGAGGATGCGTCCGTCCCTGCTGCGCTGGGGCACCCTGAGGTCACCTTGACCCACCTGAATTGCTCCCAGGGTGTCGTTCAGCTCTTTCCTCTCTTCCAGCTGCTTGTTTTCTGTGGTGAAACCTTCGTAGTAGACACCAAAGTTGAGATACACCTGCATGAAGCCAAAGTGGTTCTGCTGGTTGTCCAGGCACAGCTGGTAGAAACCTGCGGGGAGGAATGGAGATCATCGTTCCCTGAGCAGAAGAGCCGCTGCCGGGCAGATGCGTCCCCAGCGCTCGATCCTCGTCCTCCCGGTCGGGGAGGGAGGTGTGCTCAGACCGATCAACGCTCTGGGAAGCTCTGGCCGTCTGGGCGGGCTCGGAGCCGCTGCTCCTGCCTGCCCGCCGCTGGGCCGGGGCAGCGGGGACCTGTCTCCTTGGCGAGGAAGTTGATCTGTCCTCGCACGTGCTGGGAAACGCCGAGCTGGAAGCCGTTGGGGTCCCTCGCCGTGGCCAGGATGTTCCTGTTGTTGGCGATCCCTGTCGCCCGCTGGACCTGGAGGAAACACCCGAGGGGCATTCGTGGGCCGGACTCCGCAGCCGGGAGCCCGCAGGTGCCCTTGTGTGCAGAGCAGGGACCCAGCGGGGACCTGCCACTGCTGGGGGTTGGTCTGGGGTCCCGTGGGGAGCTGCCCCCTTCACTGCTGTGAGCTGAGGCCAGGACCAGCCTCCAGCGAGCTGCCAGCTACGTGTAAAGGGAAAAAAACCCCACAACCCGCAGCCGTGGGCGATGAACTCCAGTTTCCAACGCCTGCTCACGGTGCTACGGGCACTCTCCCAGACCCCCTGTCTCTCACCCCACGCGCCCACCCCGGCTCCCTGCTGCCTGGCTTGGGGGCTGCTGGCGTGTTGGGGGATGGAGCCGTGCTGAGCCCCGGGGCCAGGCCCTGTTCCTGCAGGGCTGCTCTGCCAAGCGCAGAGCCGGGGGGAGCTGCCAGTGCTGGGCACGGCCATGCCCCCACTCTCCTTCACCCAGCCTAGTGTAAACAGGAGATAAAAGGGCTGCGGTTTCCCCTGTGGGAAGGGGACAGAGCGTGGTGACAAGTTGTGCCCTAGACCTTTGGCGGGCCTTCCAGCTGTGGCTCAGAGGAGAGCCGAGGGCTGTGCAACAGCCTCCAGCCAGCTCAGCGAAGGGCAGAGCTCCCTGCGGGGCCGGGAAGCCAAGCTCTGAGTGCTCGGGCACTGTGTCTGGAGCTCTCAGCACAGCTTTATGGTTTTAAAACAGGTATTTTTTTAAGAAAAAAAAAAGGGATTGATGATGGAAATTGCCTAAAAAAAGCACAGTCGTCGAGATGAAGCATCCAAGTGACTTCAGCTATTCCCTATCTCGAGCGAGGACCTCTCCCACACAAAGCAAACCCCCTCTGCCCTGGGGTCAGCGCGTGGTCTTCATCCCGTGGGGCCTCCTGCACTTAAGCCTGGTCACAGGACTACGGCGACAGAGGATTGCCCACTGCACCCTCGGAGAAGGCAGCTGGCACCGGCCGCAGAGCCGCCGCACAGTACTGATCCCCTGCAGCCGTCCCGCAGCTGCACCGCGCCGACAGCGTCGCGGGAGGCGTCGCGCAACACTCACATCGTAGCTGAAGAAGAAGTTGCCACCCTGGTGTGCGAACTGCCAGAAGCACTCCACGGTACCGGCAGGGACGACGATGGCGAAGTCGTAGCGGTCCGCCCCGTGGAAGAGGGGCTCCTGGGCGGACCCGCTCAGGGTCTCAGTCCTGGGGCAGCTGGCGAGGCCCAGCAGCAGTGCCAGGAGTGCCAGCGGCAGCATCCTGCTTCCCAGCCTCCGGCGCTCCGTCCCGCCGGGGCAGGGCAGGAGCGGGGACCCGAGGTGGCACAGCGGTAATCATTAACTGCTCCGCAGTGGCACTTGGCAGCGCCGGGGCTGGCGTCGGGAGGAGCACGGCACAGGCTCTGCTCCTCAAGGCGATCTCGGTGCAGAGCAGGAGCTGGTCCCGCTCATCCACGCTAGAGCTCACCCAGCTGAGCCGCTCTGCAGAGCACCGCGGTCACCAGCGCCGATTGCACAGAGCCGGTCCGCAGCCGGCCCCGCTCCCCTCGCTGGCCAACGCTTCACAGAATTGTTAAGGTTGGAAAAGACCTCTCAGATCATCAAATCCAACCATCAACCCATCACCACCACGTTCTGAAGTGCCACATCTACACGTGTTTTGAACCCCTCCAGGGACGGGGACTCCACCACTGCCCTGGGCAGCCTGTTCCAATGCCTGACCACTCTTTCAGTAAAGGAATTTTCCCCAATATTCAATATGAACCTCCCCTGATGCAACTTGAGGCTATTTCCTCTCGTACTATTGCTGGTTACCTGGGAGAAGAGACCAAACAAGCAAATTAAGCTTCCCACCTCCTTCCCACACTGGCAATCACTGGTCCAGCTTGCAGCTCACATCACGCTTCACCCCCGAACAGCCCTCTGCAAGCACAGCAGGGTGCTCCTGCCTGCTCAGGGCTGCTCCCACCCCAGGGAAACGGCTTTGCAAGCAGAAGGGGAGGGAAATGCGCAGCCCCAGCCAGGTGACATGGGAAGCTCGTTCCAGCAACTGCTGCTGAAGGACAGAGGGGAAAGCAGCTGTTCCCAGACAGGCTTCTCCCCAGCCCTAGCTCTGCAGGAATGCAGCCAAGAGAGGCTGCCTTTAGAAAACACCCCCATGCCTCCCCTGACTTTAACAGAAATCTGGTCCCGAAGCTTCTGCTTCATGCCTACGCCGATGCAGCAGCACCTCATAGCTTGAGGGCATCGCTGTTCCACCCCAAAAAGCTGCCAACACCACCTTCAGTTGGCTCAGGAGGCGGACGGGGAGCCCCACGTTGCTGGGGTGGTGCGAGCAGGCAGCACCCCGAACTGCCACGTTTCCACCCATGAGGGACAAGTTCACACTTACTACAACTCTCGCTATCCAACAAGAAAGTAACTTTATTTTACAGAAGACAGCTTGGACATGGACTCCAGCTTTGGCACTTGAAGGCAGGAAACACGCAGCACCCTCAGAGCTCACACGCTTGCAGGGATTGCACGCAGGTGGAGGACGTTGCCAGGAAGGAGAAATGCCAAGACCTGACCGAAATTATTAAGCACTGGAACTTTTAACGTGGGAACAACCAACATTTAAGTACTGAAACAAAAAAACATCATGTTTTTAAAGCCTCAAAGCTGGGAGGGAGAAATTCCCACTTGCCATTCACAAAGCAGAAAGAAACGTGAAGAAAAAAAAAAAAATCTAAGCAGATCATCTTGCCTAAATCTCTTCTCCCCAGAAGCTCTGGGACCATGCGCTGCCTCTGTCCCCCGGGGAACTGAGTGCAAACAGATGAAACAAGCAATTCACAGTTTAGACAATTAAAACACATAAAAATAGCCACCGTCGGGATTATCCTGCCATTTGACAGCATCTGAGCAAAGAAAACTCTCATCTCAGCAGCCCATCAGGTTGGGATTCATTCTACAAAGGCTGCAGTTGTCAGGTGGAAAAGGAAGTCCCAATCCAGGCCATTTCCAAGCGTGTGCGATCAGGCTGCGCAGCTTCTGCTAGCTGCAGAAGATCTAAACCTTGCAGCTACAACTTGAGACAGAAGGCTCCCCGGTTCTCGTCAGGCGCGGTTTCCATCTGCTGCAGCAGTCTCGGGTACCAGGAGCCAGAGGGGCTCACCACGCCGGCCCCAACACACATCAGGGACAAGCACAGCAGCCTCTCCGCTACTATTGCTCCGGTCTGTCTTTCAAAAGAAAAGTAAAAAGGTTTTTGCACTGAAGGTCCTGTGGCTCCCAGCTCTAGAGGATTCCCAGCTTTTTCATGGTCCGCCAGCGATCCTTGATCATCACTGCTGTGCGGTTCTGGAAGGGGTATTTCTGGCAAATGGCCTTCCACCTCCCTTCTCCAAACTTCTTCACGCCCTCTTTGATCCACTCGCTCTCTTGTATTGTCCATTTCTGCAAAAGAGCAGGTAAGCAGCGTTCTGTGAGTACAGAGTGCAGTTTCAGAGGAGCTGCGTTTGGCCGAGAACTGCGCTGTTAACTCCTTCCTAGCATGTGAGCTTCCCTTTACCATCTGTGCTAGCAACATGGAGGAAAGGCAGAGCTGTCCTGTCCGTAACACACACAGGACTCCACAATCACTTCACTGTAAATGTGTTCTCAGAGCTGTTACAGATCAGAGAAGCGCTCAGCTCCAGCACAAGCCCAGCAGTAGTTCTGCTTCCCAAAGCACAATGCTGATCACACAAAAGAGGAGGTACTTTCTGACGCAACAGCAAGCATCAGAGATACAACGCACTCGCTGCCTACGCCCTGCCTGACAGCACCCAAGTAGAGTGTTTAAAAAAAAAAAGGTAATCTGCAAGTTCAGGTCTGCAGGTCCACAGAATTTTTGTACTGGAGGCAAAACGCAAAATAACTGAAGAAAGCAGCTGGCAGGGACAAAGTGCTACGTGGTGTCCAGCAGCACAAGAGCCAGCAGCTGTCTTCCTACAAGCAAGGGTGAGATTGTTCCTAGCAGCACCAAACTTGGGACCTCTTCCCAGGTAACAGCTGCCGTACGCGCGTTCCTCACCCGAACAAGATGCTGAACCTCTCCAACACGTGGGGAACTCGACAAACCTCATTCTGAACCCCGCGCACCAAGGAAAAGGGACGTCACGCACATGCCCAGTGCCTGGCGGGTGGGAGGCACACAGCTTTAGCCAGCTACCAAACTGGGCTGTTTTAACAGAGAAACTGCAGCCAGCTCGGTGAATGCAAAGACCTGCACAACTCGGATCCAACCCGGATATCGGAAGCAGCAGCCTGAGGAAGCATCACTTTCCAACGCAGCCTCAGGTGCTTCATTTAAAGCACAGCAGCAGCTCGCCCTTCCGCAGTGAACTGCGGGCTGCTGAGGACGTGGTCCCAGCTGCAGAGCATCCTCCCCAACGCATTTCAAAATTGTTCGATAGCTTGCTCGACTATACGGACGTGTCCTGATTTCAGGCCTTACTGAAAGCACTTAAGGGCTCTACGTTACCTGTTTCTTGGAACCGAAGACCGTAGCGTTGTGGCTGTTTGCCCCAAATGATGCTGAAAAAGAAGGCAAGAGGATTACATTTCACTGTAACTCAGGAGGTACAGACCTCCTCGAGACACCGCCTCGGGCTTAACTGCGGGACACTATGCGGTCAGCCTACAACAAGCATCCCGCGACAGACAGTAAAACCAAATTCCTTTATCCCTCCCTTTTCTGTAGCTACAGCACGCACAGCCTTCCCGTTTCACGCCTCGGTTGCTCTCTGTGAAAGCTTTCTAATAGGATCTGTTTTGTTTTAAACCAGCCAATACGCCAGGAACAGGGGCAGCCATGCAGGATGTGGCTACGCTGTGTGCTGAGGCTGGAGTTAGACATCCATTGTCCGCTCCCTTTCACCAGCTAAGCTGCGCACGTAGCTGCAAAGGGAACTGGACTGGAAAACTGACCTGGCTGAAAAAGTAAACTGAGCCTTTATTTCATGGCACTGAAGTGGGAACAGGGAAAGAGCTGTATACCCAGTATTTACATCCTGTAAGCTAAGCATGATTAGTCTGAAGCGGGAACAGGAGTTTCTGGCACGCACGTCAGGTTAGAGGTACAAAGAACAAACATGGCAGAGTTCGACAGCTACCTATTTTCTTGGGCTTTTCGGATTTCTGGTTTCAAAATTCAATGACACAGAAGGCAGCAAGACACCTGTGCATGTGCCCCAAAGCCAGGATTACCATCAATTAACACCTGCAACAGAGGCTCTGTTCTTACCTGCATCTGAGAAGAGCTCATCCTCCTCGCTCCAGTTGTCTTTTGCTTCTTCGCCATACGAGCTGTTCCACCTTCCTTGGAAGGACCTGAAAGCAGGCAAGCGTTTACTTCGACTGCTGAATGGGGAGAATGTTTCAGGGGGAGAAGGTGTGGGGACGCCTGCAGCACAGCAGGCAGGCCTGTGATGAGCGTGCAATGTGGACAAATACACCCAGAAAGCAATATATAAACACGCCGCCTCCTCCACTCCCCTAAGAGAGGGGATGAATCCTCAGGAGCCCCTACCTGAAGGTACGGCGTGCAATACACACTCAAATACACGGGGAGTATTGTATTTTGTAGCCGGCGTTTGCAACAACAAGTGACTGGGTATTAACAACACAATTAAGCACTTCAGCAAACAGACACGCAGCTGGACTTCCCAGGCCTTTGTGTACAGCACAGACTTGCTGACAGCTCGGGGGAGAAGCCTTTCGTCTTCTCAAGAAGCATTTAATTCTTACTGTTTCACTATTAACACTACTGAGGTCAACCGAGCTACAGCGGCCTCTCCGTGACATCAAGTGCCTCAATGCTGTCACCTGCTTCCAATCCTCAAGCACAAACTTGATGAAATTGTGTTAAAAAAATACCCAACAACTTCCAAAGGTTCACCCCTGGCTGTCTCATCCAATATAACTGAAGCCATTTACGATTACAGGACAGTAACTGTTCTCTATTCTTACTTGCAGCTGCGCTGCCGAGCACCTCACATAAATATTTGAGAACCAGCTACTGGCAGAGATGCACAGGATCAGATTTCCCAGCAGATGTCATTAGCACCACTGCTACCAAGAGAGTCCTGATGCTGAAAGGCTTCCAGACAAGACAGCCACACAAGCAGCACAGCCAATAAATCGCTTTCCAGGTGAACTGGAAACCAGCTTGCACAGTGGCAGGGCTGAAGCTCGAGAACTGCTCGAGCCAGCGTCAGCCACGTGGCAGCAGCCCCACTCCGGGCTCCTTCCTGGTCCGGTACCAACCCTCACTTCAACCACCCGGCACAGGATGGGAAGGCATCACACCAAGTCCAGTCCCTTCCCGGTGCAGACAGGGCACTCTGCCCTGGAAGAGTTCACAGAACATCACCCCATCCTCACAGTGTTCCCCAGCACCCTCAGAATAAACTCCAGACATATCTGAGGGACAGCAAGGTCAGCTGCAACGCACTATGGGAAAAAAGCAGGAGAGATCGAGTGTCACTACTCACAAGTCCTTGAAAAAGTAGTGTATTTATTAAGTAAAATTCCCAGATGACTCAAGGAAGTGGACAATGTGTATGTGGGGGTGGAAATCCCTTCTCAGCGCCATCTCTGACCATTAGCTTCACCCCAAGCAAGACACACGAGCAAGACACACATGTTTGCATCGATGCCAGCTACACTGCAGCACATCTCCACTTGCAGCCACTCTCCTGTGCTGCAGAGAAAGACAATCCATCTCCAGAGCAGCGAGAGCTTTACTGCCCACTTCGAAACCAAACCTCCGTGTTCCGGACATTAAGCCAGGAACTAATGGAAACTGTGTTCTAGTTACCTTTTCAAACACATCAACCTCTCCTCAATCCTCCCAGGTTCACTCCTGGGGATCCAAAACATCATTATTGCTGGCTGCTATGCAACTTTGCTAAGAAAAGAGGAGCAACTCGGACATTTAAGTAGGAAGCTTTGTTACACCCTTGTTACAGCCTACAGCAGATACTCATGAGACTCTTCGCTCAAGAGTCTCATCTCAGAGTTCATTTTAGACTTCTGCCAGTAAGCCTACTTCACCATTTTCTGTGGCAAACCCTTATAAGAAGGGAAAAACTCAAACATACCCCTACCTCTTACTGCAGTCATTTCAGCTGCAAGGTACGTGATGACTCATACTGAAGAAACAGTCAGAAAGCCACAACTAGGAGTTTCTTAACCAACACAGGTTTCAGGAAAAAAAGAGGTCAGTGTTGTATTTCTCAAGAGGTGGAAAGGAGAGTATAATCTGTTCCACAAGATGCACCTACAAACTCTTTCCAGCTTCAGCATCACCAACCAAAATGCAGAGAAACACATGTCACCTGTGACACACATGCTGGAATCACCTACCAACACTAACTGCAGGACCTCTGACTCACTGCCAGGAGAAGCCAGGACATTTTCTCCTCTCCATTAACCAAACAGTAAAGTGTAAGGACAACAGAGCGTTTACTTTGCCCAGTTCCACGTATGCAAGCGGACAAGGACGCTCAAGATACTCATCTTGGATTAAAGATAAAGGTTTTTGTTGTTCATGCTACCGAGGTCAGCTGCAAGTCAAAAGATTGTGTGCAGATTAGAATATACCACAAGAGATGGGCTTCATACTTGGCACTCTTAGTAGATACAGGCTGGTCATGCAATTTCTGAACAGGTCTGGAAGCAGAAGATACAACGGGCTCCTGGGAAGAGTCTGGGCTTTCACTTGACTCGCTGTACTGGCTGTCTTGCTCCATGACCAGTTTGCTTATGGTCAACAAGCGTTTGCCCTTATGGGGTATTACAGGAGGGTCTGAGATCTCAGAATCTTGATTCTCCTCTTCTTGCCGTCTCTTGGTTCTGTGGGATACAGAAGGAGACAGTTGCTTGGGGAAAGAAAAGTCTGTTCCATCCAGTTTGGTGAAGAGCGCATCAGAATCCTGGGAGTCCGACAGGATCTTGAAAGCTTCTCTCAGAACAGAAATCCCATATGTGGTTACAGATCCAGAGGGCTGCCTACAAAATAAACAGAACTAAGCAGGTTGTAAAGATTTCACCAAGGTGGCTCCACTTCACTCAAATCGGGCTTTTCCCCTACAGCATGACCCTCAGTAACTCATTATGACCCTAGGGCACGAATAAAATCTACTGAGGGCATTCCCCACCCTTCAGCCCGCCCTCCTTCTAAACGGAGCAGTGTGCCAGGGGAGCAGGTCTCAACACGCCCACGCTCCCTGCTAGAGACGGCACCGGGCGCCCTTCTGCTGTTCTCACCTAAGGGCTGAGCCATACGGACACCAAACGCTGCTCCACGAGAGCAAACCTTCTGGCAGCCACTGCCCTCCCTCCCTAAAGCACTAAGTATCTTCAGAAAAAAGCAAATCTCTAACGTTTTTACTGTGTTGCAGACAGAGGTCTCACACTGACCGCCTCTGGGCCTTGCTCAGGCAGACCTGCTTGGGCTGGCGTTCGGGGAAGTTAAGAGCTGCCTGGACAGAGCAAACTACCCCTCGGAAGAGAACTGCTGCCAAACATCATCCACAACGCAGGGCCAGACTCCTCTGCCCACCTTTCTGCGTCCCTGAAGGACACTCCTGCAAGTTCTGGAGCTGCTGCTGGTTCTTTAGATATTTCCATAGGCTCTGAAGCATCTTCCAAGCAATTAACCGCCGCTGTTATATGCTCAGGAGTCGCTGCTGGGTCAGTAGCTCCTTCCATAGGCTCAGGAGCTGCTGCAGAGTCACTAGCTCCTTCCGTAGGCTCAGGAGCAGCTGTGGGGTCGTTGGGAGCTCCCTCCAAGTCTTTCGCTGTTTCTGCAGGCCCTGGAGCTCCTGCTGGGCCCTCTGCCCTTCCCGAGGGCTCCGGAGCTGCTGCCTGGTCCTTCGGCCCGCTTGCAGACTCAGGAGTCGCCGATGAGCATTTCTGTTCTTTGGCATGTTCTGAATTCAAAGTCTTTTTCATTATCTGGGACAGAGAAAAAGCACGTAACCGTTACAAAGATTATTCCCGTACCACCATCTGATTTCATCCCTCCCAAAGGCATTTTAAACTGCCACCCGCAGTTCAGTCGGCACCACGCACACAGCTCATGTCTATCAATTAAAACTTGTTACATGGATTGAAAAATGTGTCCATCTGTATAAAGCTTTTAGGAACAGACTCAATTTAAAGCATTTTGGATTCAACCACTGTTAATTAGCTGCCTAAACTCCAACTTATACTTGCGCAGAAGGCACACAGAAGCCAAACTACCGTGTTTCATTGCCTCATGGCAAAACAAGCGTCAGCCCTCCCCCAATCTGCATCTCGTGCTGTTTTCCTGCTGCTCCTTGCTGCGCCAGAAGCAGGCGCAGGATGGGAAGTCAGGCAGGGCAGACACGTACCGTCAGCAGCAGTGGCTCCGAATCGTCCACATAGCTCTTCAGGAACTGAAACACGCTCTGCTGGAAGTTCTTGTAAGAGAAGTTTTTGACCATTGGATGAGTGAAATTCTTCTCCCGGATGACAGTCAGCAACTCGTTCCTCTTTTTCTAGAGGAGAGGCAAGAATGCTCTGAATAGGTACAAGGGTATAGATGACAACTGCAGGAGCTAGGATCCGGCCTTTCCAAATCCTGGAGGATTTGACATTCTCCAGGCACAATTAATTTACACTGACACAAGGCTGGGAAAAGGCCAGGGGAACAGGAGAGCCGTCTTGTTTCAGCAGCTCTGACTTTTTGCTTCCAATGCCCAAGACACTGCATCGCCTCCAGAAATCGGAACAGGGACTCTTTCTGCTTTCGGAACCAGCCCTTCTCACGAACTCACGCTCTATGTGTCAGCTTGAGTTTGCCTCAAGGCAAAAGATGAATGTTGATGCCTAAAGACCCAAGAAGATACGTGAGGGAACGCAACAGAGTGAGCTCCACAGTGACAATCGACAAGCTTTAGAACTGTGCAACGCTCAGGGTCCATCACTCGATGAGGACTCTTTCCATTTCGGCACCCTTTGCCTTTCCTCCTGCTCAGGTTTCCCCAAGAGGCTTCTCAGGGAAACCTTCTACGCCTGCAAGATGGGTCACAAGTGCCCCCCCTCCACCAACACCCTCTGAGACATCGCACAGCCCCCAAACAGCCATCCTTCATTCTGACGCAGACTCACCTGGTTTCTGGGCTCCTTCCCCATGTGCCTCTTGACAATTTTTGAAGCTTTATCAAACTCTCTGTTTTTGATGCAGACAATAACAGCCTGCAGAAGAAAACAAACACCAGTTTCTCTGTTGACACTTGACCAGACTCTCTAGATCAGCTTTGGAAAAGCATGTCTAATAATCAAGCACGGCAGCACAGGTCACAGCTAAGGACCAACGTACACAGAGAAACAGCTTCCACATTAACCGCTGAAGAAGAACATACACTGAAGATACGCGTTTGCGGCCAAGTCAGTACCAACTACGGTATTCTACACTGAGTCAGTTCCCACTGTCACTTACACAAGACTTTTCTAAGACAACAGATGAGCAGAGTATTTCTTGAAAAAGAAAAAGGCCTTACAGCTTCCTTCACCATTTTCTGAACAGTTTCCACCGTCTTCTCAGCCACAGAGAATTCTTTCTGAATGAGCTCCAGGACGCCGATCGCCGATTCAAGAGGGGTGAGGTCCGACTCTCGATCGAAGGTGCAATCTACAAGAATTCACAGCCATTGGTTTTGGTTTGCGAGACGCTCACAGTGATGCCTTACCCAGCGCTAGCTACTTGATTTCCTCAGCGCGACTCCAAATTCTACTGGGGATGAAGATGCCAAGTGTCTAGACTGCAAGACCCGCCACCCCCAGGCACAGAAAAGCTGCAGAAGTACCACCTGACTACAAATAACTGATCCAGGGGCAGCGTTTCAGAAGCTACGAGGGGTGCACAGATAGCAGGACAGCCCCGGAGCTGGGGTGTGACCACACTGCTCCTGGCTAAGGGCAACAGCCCTTCCCTTCCTACGGCAGCGCGACGCAGACATGAAAAGCCGAGCTCTCTGGCCCCTCACCCTCAGGGAAAAGCTCCCACAGCCCAACAGCCTTGGCCCAAGTGGAAACACAGCCCCCAGGAGCTGCAGGGACGCAGCCGCGGACCAGGGCACGCTGCGGCTGGGGGAGCGGGCTGCGAGTCAGCGCTGGGAGTTCTGCAGGCCCGCGCCGGGAGGGCTGGGGACCCACCGAGGTTCTCGCCTTCCTCGATCCGCGACAGGAGCTGCATTATGCGCAGCATCTGGGCCACCGTGGGCTCCTTCTCCAGGGGCCGCACCAGCAGCGCTGCGGGACAAGGGGCAGGTTACACCGGTACGGCCCGGCCCGGCTCCCCCTGCTCTCCCTCACGGCCTGGCCCCTTCCCATCAGCCAACCCCCAGCCCCGCAGACCCTCACGGCCCGGCCCCGCTCCTCCCGCTCTCCTCCACGGCCTGGCCCCTTCCCATCCACCGACCCCCAGCCCCGCAGCCCCTCACGGCCCGGCCCCGCTCCTCCCGCTCTCCTCCACGGCCTGGCCCC
>Ga0065711_1009940_pt1 | contig 12948 bp, 12 predicted proteins | sample Hoacrofraction12_FD_59098 | JGI IMG/M metagenome (GOLD analysis project Ga0065711, IMG submission 59098) | Hoatzin crop microbial communities from Cojedes, Venezuela - Epithelial fraction 12 v2 (version 2) | ecosystem: Host-associated > Birds > Digestive system > Esophagus > Crop | place... | reverse complement strand
CAGGTGGCCAAGGAGGCCAACGGCATCCTGGCTTGGATCAGGAATAGTGTGGCCAGCAGGAGCAGGGAGGGGATCGTGCCCCTGTACTCGGCACTGGTGAGGCCGCACCTGGAGTGCTGTGTTCAGTTTTGGGCCCCTCACTACAAGAAGGACATTGAGTGGTTGGAGGGTGTCCAGAGAAGGGCAACGAGGCTGGTGAGGGGTCTGGAGAACAAGTCCTGTGAGGAGCGGCTGAGGGAGCTGGGACTGTTTAGTGTGGAGAAGAGGAGGCTGAGGGGGGACCTTATTGCTCTCTACAACTACCTGAAAGGAGGTTTGTAGTGAGGTGGCTGTTGGTCTCTTCTCCCAGGTAACTGGTGATAGGACGAGAGGCAATGGCCTCAAGTTGCATCAGGGGCGGTTTAGATTGGATATTGGGAAAAATTTCTTTCCTGAAAGAGTGGTCAGGCACTGGACCAGGCTGCCCAGGGAGGTGATGGAGTCCCCATCCCTGGAGGCGTTCGTAAAATGTGTAGATGTGGCACTTGGAGACATGGTTTAGCAGGCATGGTGGTGTTGGGTTGGTGGTTGGACTTGATGATCTTAGAGGTCTTTTCCAACCCTTATGATTCTATGATAATTCTATTTCAAGTCATCATAAAATCAGTTTCTGCCTCTAGCCATCATACAGAAATTTGAAAATCCAAAATTCCAATTGCTCGGGTCCTTGTTCATGTGATTCAATGATATGATCGCCATTTGCGGAGTAAGGGCTAACTGTATACTATATATTCTTAGTTATGTACTTAAAACATAAAACAAGGTATTTGTAATCTCACCTAGATGACAAACGTGAGGAGTTTTAGCGGGAGGTAGCGTTCAGTCATTATATACAGCTGATATGCTTGCCAAACTCTGAAGAAGCCTGGCTATATCTGATGGCTGAAGTGCAGTGAGGCTCAGTTCTTGGACTGCAGCTCTGCCAGGAGCGCCAAAGAGAAGTCTTTGTTGTTTCACAGCCAATGCTTGTGATATTTAATCTCCCAGATGGATAGAGGGGATCAGGATTCCAGTAACCCATAAGTAGTAGTTATTGACGTGTACTGGCTTAGTTCAGGATTTGGAATAATGCTGCTGTACTTCTGGGCTACAGACTGTCTGTCCTGCTTGTACTCCTTTGACTCTTCATTTTAGAGTGTTGTCCTCATCCTTCCTGACCCACCAATCTAGTATTTGGGTGAATGTTAGGATTAGGATATGCAGCAGCATGGACAGTACTGATCTGAATTTTGAAACCCTTCTCTGCCCACTTTTCCCTCTCGCTTAGATTTATTTATTTTTTTTTTTGAGTGGTGCCCTATAGTGTCTGTAAAACTCTGCAAGTAGGGGAATAATAGCCAGCTCAGTCTCAATAAAATGAATACCACTTGTTGGATTCCGCTCACAGAGTATGGCTTGTTAAAATCCCAGGTGAATTGAAATGTCAGGTATCTGGTTCTTCTGCACCTGCCTGTTGCTGATGTCCAGGATGCAGTGCTGGCCGGAAAAAAAGTACCCGGTGAGATGTGGTTCAGATGCCCGGTAAGCGATACAGCCCATTAGACTAACCAGTGATGGTTTCAGGCTTTCAGGAGAGTGTTGTCAGGTAAAAGGATTCCAAAATAGATTACTGATAGCGTGGAGATGGGGGCTAGCATGGCACAAACCTGTGTAAAAATACTTCTGGTACCTTTGTGCACGACTGAGTGAGTTTAGCTTTCACAAACTGTCCCAAACCTGAAGCATCGAATAGCTGGAGAAGACCATGGGGTATCTGTCAGTGAGTGTAATTAGGCAAATCAGCTTGGCAGCTGGTAAATAATTTCAACCTTAGAAGCCAAGAGTATGCAATTTGGTTGTGTTTGGATAGCAAGTCTATCACTTCAAGAAATAACGAACTACAACACATGTCTTTAGCTCAGCAAAGGTGGGCCTTGGAGTGTGATACAGAAACAGACCATAGTGCTTTTGATTTGTGGTGGATACTTGCTGAGATTTAGAGGCTGAATAAATCTGTCTTAACAGAAGTTTGCCCGGATGTTGAACTAACAGTGTCTTTATTTCTGTTTGAATTTGATGACCTCTGAAAAGAGAAAGTTTCCAACTTGTGGTCATTCTGAAGTTGTACAGAATTAAAAGAAGACTTGTTGTCATAACTGGGATATTTTGTGCAGATCTGCACAATTCTCAAAGGTACGCAGTCCTTAAGCAGTAATGTGTGAGTACAGATTTTTATAGTAACAAAGCCATCACCACTGCAGTAAGGGACACACACACCCCTGCTATATTTCTGTGTGCAGACTATTGTAGCAGTGCACCCATGGGTACTGAGGGTGTTTTGACTGCTCTAAGGTCCTCTTAACAGCTGACCAGGCTTCTTGCAACGATGCATGTTGGCAGGTTGGTTGGCTGGTTAGTCAAAAATGCTGACTTCTCAGACCCTTTCTCCATGGAAGCATACTAGCTACAAATAAGCTTTCGGGAGAGGTTTGTGACTCCTAAACAGCATTTCTTGCCAAGAGAAAGAAAACAATCGATATTTGCTATTTCTAGTCTTTGGGGCTCAATTTCAGATGGTAGAGGGGCTTGGAATTTTGGCTTCTGTTTTAGCTTCTGCCGTTTAACTTTATGTCCTGACAGAGTGTTGCATTCCGTTGATGTGAATGAATTATGCATTGGAGCTGGGACTGTAAGAGACAGGAGAGAGAATGAAGCAAGGTGTGAAGCTAAAACATCTGTACGCTGGTGTGAGGAGTACACAGAAGGAACTCAATGTCTATATACGTCAAAAATGGTTGATGGGCATTGCAGGGACTTTGGGAGCAGAATTGCAGCACTTTGCCCAAAGAGACCTGTGGTTCAGAAAGGGCTGGAGGCATGACGCTGCACATCAGCAGTGTCCATATTCCCAAAGCTTGGGCATCAGAATCGCAGAAGGGTCTGGGTTGGAAGGGACCTTTTAAAGATCCCTTCCAGCCTGCCTGGGCAGGGGCATCTTTTGCTAGAGCGGGTTGGTCAAAGCCCCACCCAGCCTGACCTTGAACCCTTCCAGTGATGGGGCATCCATAACTTCCCTGGGCAAATTGTTCATGTGTCTCACCAGCTCCATCATGAAAAATTTCTTCCTTAATATCAATCTAAACTGACCCTCTTTCTGTTCAAAACTACTACCCTCTGTCCTGCCACTACAGGCCCTGCTAAAACGTTTGTCACATCTTTCTTGTAAGCCCCCTTTAAGTACTGAGAGGCTGCAATAAGGTCTCACCGGAGCCTTCTCTTCTCCAGGCTGAACCGGCCCAACTCTCTCAGCCTTTCCTCACAGCAGAGGTGCTCCAGCTCTCAGATCGTTTTTGTGGCCTCCTCTGGCCCCGCTCCAACAGCTCCAGGTCTGTCCTGTGCTGGGGGCTCCAGAGCTGGATGCAGGACTCCCGGTGGGGTCTCACCAGAGCGGAGCAGAGAGGCCCCTCTGTCACCCTGCTGCCCATGCTGCTGGGGATGCAGCCCAGGGGGGTTCATCTGCCAGTATCCCAGAATTATGAAGTCTGCTGGAAAGGGAAGGTATTTGCTGCTTGGATATCTGTTGGGAAAGTAACATGGGGAGACTTGCAAAGACAGAGTTAATGTTTTTTTCCAGAGGACAGAGTTTCTATTTCAGAATGCACAGCATAATATTCTAGAATTGGCCGTTCTGAATTACGGTCAGGCTTATTAGAAGTGGTTAAAAATCTTAAAGTCAGAGGTAATTCAGGTGAAAGTGGCTGTGGAGTTGGCATTTGGTGCTCTTGAGAAAGCAGGGAGATGAGAAAAGCAGAATAAGAACCTCAAAAGTGAGTTTCGGTAAGTGTGGATGTTTGTGCCCGAGTCCATTTGCGAGGTGATGGGGGGGATAACTGAAGAGTGGCGCTTTTTTTAATGGCCCAGTAGCAATCTCCTAATGTGAAGGAAAAATGGCATGGCAAGGACTTGCAAGGATCAATCAAACTGAAACTGCAGAAGCTGGAAGGAAAGGCACATGATTAAGTGTGAAAAGCTGAGAGGATGGAGAAAAAACGATGGATGATTCAGAGAAAACTGATGCATTTAATGTTTTCTTTGCCTCACTATATCCTTTTTACAAGCAGAAGAAGGAAATGAACTAAATTATCACAATGTAGCAGAAAAATTGCCCTTGGAATAGTTATAGGTATGTAGCCAGAGAGGGTATTTTGAGTGAGAGCGCTATACATTTTATTGTAGGGCCTGTATTTTTCCGTAACTTCATTAATGACTGGAGCGGTGAAATAAATAGCCCGTATAAAAGTCTGCGGTTGTCACTGACTTGAGAATACACGCAGGCACTTTCCAGGGCTGTATCAGAATGTGAAATGGCTGTAATACACAGGAAAAATGGCCTGAAATAACAAGAAGAAATTTGATAAAGGCAAGTGCAAAGTGCTGTAGTTAGAAGGAGAAATCAGACATTCAAGTACAAAGTGGGGAAAGATCTGGCAGAGCAGCAGTGCGGTGAGAGTGGATAAGTTGCAGCAGAGACCATTAAAGGCAAGGCGATAATAAGCCGCTGGGGGAAGAAAAAGGCAGGTGTCATACTGGGCTAGCAGGAGAGAGGGATGGAAGAAACGAGAGAGATTATTTTGCTTGATGTGGGGATGGTGTACTGCGATGTGTCATTTTAGGCACAATATTGCAAGAAATACGTTGGTCATTGGAGAGCGGCCAAAGACTGAATCATAGAATATCTCAAGTTAGAAGGGGCCCATAAGGATCATAGAGTCCAACTCCCTGCTCCTCGCAGGACTAGCTAAAACTAAACCAGCTAAAACTAAACCATCTGGCTAAGAGCATTGCACAAACCCTCCTGGAACTCTGACAGGCTTGGTGCCGTGACCTTTTCCTAATGTCCAATCTGAACTTCTCCTGAAGCAGACTCATTCCACTTCCTGGTGTCCTGTGACTGGTCATTAGAGAGGAGATCAGCATCTTTCCTTCTACTGCCCCTCTCGAGGAAGACTGTGATGAGGGCACCCCTCAGCCTTCTCTTCTCCACGCTGAACAAACCAACTGACCTTAGCTGCTCCTTGTAAGTCTTACCCTCAAGACCTTTCACCATCTTGGTTGCCCTCCTCTGGACACACTCTGATAGTTTGATGTCCTCCTTATATTGAGGCCCCTAAAACCACCCAGAGAACTCAAGGTGGGGCTGCACCAGTGCAGTGCAGAGTGGGACAATCACCTCCCTAGATGGTCTGGCAAAGCTGTGCTTGATGCACCACAGGGCATGGCTGGACCTTTGGGTTTCCACAGCACACTGTTAACTCATACTCAACTTGCCATGGTTATATACATTGATGAGATTCCCCCCCTGAGCCTTCTCTAGGTGAAACAGTCCCAGCTCTCTCTGCCTTTCCTCACAGGAGAGATGCTCCAGTCTCAGACAGACTTCTCCAAGGGACATCCCAGAGGTAGAAAACTACTGCAGTCACGGAACATGTTTTTCTAACTTCAGTGGATGGTAGGCTCTAAGCCCAGAAGGAACAGCTTGGCCTACCACACCATCTTTGAAGTCCAGTGCAAGGCAGAAGGCAGCAAAGGGGCTGGCCTGCCTTCTCAGCATGGCTTTTCCAAGTTATTGCCCGCTGCTCTTGCAGCGGAAAAATGCCACTTATGTCTTGGGCGTGGGGTCGGGAACGCACCGAGAGCTGCCTCTGGCACCTCATTCTGCATTTCTTCCCACCCAGGTCTGCTTAGGCACCTGCATGGCGCAGCGGGGGGGTGGGCAAAGCCCTGCTGCACAGCATGTACCTGCCCCCCTTTCTCCTCCATGCTCCCACCTCTGCCCTGAGATGCTCTCCTCCTGTGCCACTCGCAGCTTGTGGGGGAGTAGAGAGGGAACCAAGAAGGAGGCATCCCCACAACTTCTCCGTCCTGGTGAACTGAAGATGGTGTTTATGCAGAGGGGACAACAGGGAGCCCCCATGAAAGGCTTTCATGCCATCTTTGCTGCTTGGTGCAGGGTGACAGCTGGTAAAGTGGCTGGCCTGTCTTCTCAGGCTGACTTTTCTTCCCAAGGACCGAGGTCTTCAATTCAGTAGCACGTGCTGTGATCTGTTTCTTGAAGCATTGCAGTGAAGAGCAGCAGCTCTCCCCGCACCAGAGGCTGGCTGCCCTCTCCTGCAGAAGCCCAGGCCATGGCCACTGCTCGGGAATGTGACTCTGAAGAGGTGCGAGGCAGGAGAGGGTGCTTCCCACACTCTCTGGTCCAGCCGCTAAGCTTTATGAACAGGATGAGTCAAGCAGGAGATGACCACAAGGACTTCTTCTCACAGCAAGAATTTGGATGGTGTCCTCAGCTCACAGGAGCCCTGGGGAGGGAGCGTGCCTTGCGGGGGAATGCCTGAGAGCCCTGTGCTGAAGGGGGTCTGCCTTGGTCCTAGGGGAAGGGCTCCGCTGGGCTCCTCCAGGCTGAGCATTGCTGAGTTGCTGGAGCATGTCCAGAGAAGGGCAGCGAGGCTGGTGAGGGTTCTGGAGAACAAGTCTGATGAGGAGCGGCTGAGGGAGCTGGGGCTGTTTAGTCTGGAGAAGAGGAGGCTGAGGGGTGGACCTTATTGCTCTCTACAACTACCTGAAGGGAGGTTGTAGTGAGGTGGGTGTTGGTCTCTTCTCCCAAGTAACAAGTGATAGGATGAGCGGCAATGGCCTCAAGTTGTGTCAGGGGAGATTTAGATTGGATATTAGGAAAAATTTCTTTACTGAAAGAATTGTAAAGTGTTGGAGCAGGCTGCCCAGCGAAGTGGTGGAGGCCCTGGTAGGAGTGACCACTCCATGGGGCCGGCAGGCAGGTCTTGCTCACATGCTCAGGAAACAGTCGGTTGCCAGCTCTGGGGTCAGGAAAGATTTTTTTCCCCTGGGGCAGGTTGGCACTGGTCCCCGAGTTTTTTTTTTTTCCTTCCTTCCTCTGCAGCATAGAGCAGAGTCTCTTGCCAGGTCTCCTCTGGGCCATTTTGGATAGGTTCCTGCCGGCTGCTCTTGCAGCAATTAGATGCTTCTTTCTCAGCATGAAGATGCCATGGGTGCCCTGGTCTGGAGTTAGGAAGGAATTTTTTTCCCCTAGGACAGATTGCCACTGGTCCTCAGAGGGATTTTGCCTTACTTAGCCACCTTAAGCACTTTTGGTTAATTAACTGCCTGCTGCTCTTATAGCGTGACGATGCCACTTGTCCCCTGGGTCTAGGGTCAGGAAGGACTTTTTCTTGCCATGGGTTTTTTGCCTTCCTTGGCCACATTTAGCACAGCCCCTTGCCAGGGCTTGTCTGGGACATTTTGGCTAAGTGCCTGCCCACTGTTCTTGCAGCACGAAGACACCATGAGTGCCCTGGATCCCCTGGAGCTGCCCCTTTGTATCTGTCTCTGCATTCAAGAAAAGTGGAGTTTTCTCCTTAATCCGTGTTCGTGTCGTGTTGTGTTGGTCTTGGCCCAGGAGCCCTGTGCTGGGAGGGCTGGGGAGTTGCCCAGACCTAACCTGGGTCAAGATGTCTCAGCAGCCAGAGTGCAAGGCATGTTCAGCTGCTGCCTCCTGGCTACTCAAGCTCAGCCTCAGGAACGCACTAAGAACTGCCTTTAAATGAATAGTTTAAGGGACAGTTCGTTGTTACCGCAAGAGAACATGATTCATTATAAAAATCTGAATCCGTCAGTATGGGTGAAGATGCCGAGCTCTGTGTTGTTTCTAAATAAATCAGCTAATACATAGCAAAGATGAGCAGGGAGAGACCTCAGAGGAAAAAGTATTCTAATCCCAGCCCTAAGGCAAGCGACAAGGGGAGTCTGGGGAACCTACAGGAATAATACTGCTTATGCTCAGACTTATTTAAGACCCTTCCTCACCCTCCTTCAAGATGTGGTGAAAATTGCTGCCTTATCCAGTGAGACAACCTTTCCTCAAATTTCTGATCTCTTCTGTGCCTGCCACGTGCCCTTTCAAAGTCGTGTCCATGTTTGATTTCACTGATTTCAGGTGGAAACCCTCGGGGTTTTCCTATGTGCAGATGGTTACCGCCATCTCTTTTGGGGTCACAGTGGTCTGCGGGGATGAAGAGGAGGGGGAATCCAGCTCCAGCACTGGGCTTGGATTTGGGTTTTCTCCCTTTTCCAGGAGGTGATGATCCACACCAAGTATTGAAGTCAGCTAGAATCCGGGAATAGCAGTTAGTCTCTCATAGAAACTATTTGATTGGCATCATAGAGCTGCAAAAAGACCCAGTGGGCTTGATGATAGATTTTTATTGCCCAGAGATAACGTTTTTTTCTCTAATCTCACAGCAAGGGGAAGAAAACTCATCTGGTATCTGTTGTACTCGCCTGCATCTGGGAAAGGGATAGCAGATCTTTTGAGGAGGGGATGCAGAATGGGATCAGACGCGTAAAAAGGAAGAAAGCATCGTGTTGGAAATCCTCTGTCTCAGAGGGTTTACCTTGCAGCATTTGGTGCTCTTTGGAGTCTGAATGCCCTTAGCAAGGAACTAAAAAAAAGGCACTAACATTATTTGCTGGTAATTTTGAATTATAGAAAATCATGTGTGATGATAATGCTCTGTGCGTGTTTATTGTTCAGCCTCTTTCCTTATCTACTAGCCATTTTAAACTTCATTTGATCAAGAACTTTCTTAAAAATTTTAAATATCATGAAAATAGGCAACTAGATGGAGAAAGGCAAGAGGGAGATGCTGTGGAAGCCCCCTCCTGAAGGAAAGGCTGCAGTAGGGGTTTCTCTAACAGTCCATAGTGAATCGATGAGAAAAACCTATCAGAAATACCCTGAGGGCAGGAAAACCTTCAGCGGGAGTTTCCTTTATCAGTTGCTGTAGAAACAGACCCCAGCACCTCGGTCTGCACAAGCCTTGCCTACGTTCTGCTACCGAGCAGCTAAACTTCGAATGAGTTTGAGTCAGAAATGTGAGACTGTCGAAGAACTTTGGTTTAATCTGGACACTTTGGACTTGCTTTTGATGACCCTTTTCCATAAAGACGACTTGAAAATTAGTGCTAATGAGTGTTAATTGCTGCTTTTTCGCTCTACATGGCTCTAGGCAGTGATTGATGACTCCTTCCCTCTCAGAGCACATGAGATTTATTTATTGGATTAGCCATTAGGAAAGCAGTGTGGAGCTCTAAATAAAATACCTGACATCTTAAATACCTTGGCAATCAGTAAGTGAACCACCCTTTACTTCTTGCTCCAAAGATCATACTCAGTACTTTGCCTGGATTTCTTCCCTGTGCTTCAGGGAGAAGGACCTTTTCTATAAGCCAAATAACATCTGAGCCCCTCACTCGGGGGAGAAAGCAGAGTACTGCCCGAGGATGGCGGCTGCTCCACGCTGGGGTCTCAGGGTGGAGCACAGAAACGGGTGTGTAGTGTTTGGGCATCTCGTTCTCATTTTGCTTATTCAGCCTGAGATTCTTCTAGGTATGGAAACAGTTACTCCACTTGATGTTAATTTCCTAAGTGAAAAATTATCTGCTTCTCTTCAATATGGACATATAATTTCTTAACTTCAATTATGTTGTTTTAATACATATAGCAAAGATAATTCTCCTTAATTATTACCTTCAGCACATGGCTGCAGATGCTGTTTACATAGGGGTTTTTTTTCAGTAGAAAATCTGCATTAGTCCTAAATATTGAAGTGTTTTTCATTATCGAGGGTGCTAATAAGTTATTCAGCCTACAGCTTTCATGTGTCAGGAGATAAGGGCTGTAGTGACTTCGTGGATACAAAGCCCTTTTTAAAATCAACATAGGGGAAAAACAGGACCCAACCCTGAAATAATTTAACTGGAGTCGTTCCAGACACCTGCAACTGCCACGTGTAACCATCAGTCTTGCAGTTGACATTTATAGCTAGAGAAATAGGTTTCTGTTTGGAATGGCATTAATCAGCTGCAGGAAACCTTTGAAGCCGGAGAACAGCGTTGTGTGCTGCCACCGGTGATGCGTTTTCTGCTGAGGTTTCTTCAACAAGCACTTCTGGCTGCAAGAGGTCTTCCCTGGGCAGGATGTTCTTCCTCATGCTCTGTGCCCACCGTAGGGATGTTCTTCAGCAGCAGGAACCTCCCCAGGTGGTCTTCTCCATCCATCTTGAGGCTGGAAGGAAAGCAGGGAATGGAAGGAGGCATGTTGGTAGGATGGGTATGTTATGCTGAGATTCAGGTCTCCTGGTCTAAAAAGGCTGCTGTAAAACAAGGGAAAACCGTGACTTTCAGCCTTGCTCAGTTGGCAGAAGCTTGTCCAGTAGAAGTGCAGAAGCTCAGGTGGGAAATCTGTGCTGCTTGCCTTATTCGCCTCTTACAGGCACCAAAATATGCACCCAGGACCTCCAGGGACTCCATGGTGATGGGCTGAAAACCGCAGCGGTAGCCAAGGAGGAGGAGGTCTTCCCCAGTGGGATATTCCTTTGTAGCTCACTCTTCTCTCCTGCTATAGCCCATTTTGGGAGTCAGGACTTCCAGCAAACGCCTCGCACCCACAGCACCCCAAGCTGCGCAGGGAGAGGATATTTGTGGGGAAGAACTGCGGGACCGAGCATCCCCTGTGGAAAAAGGACCAGAGGGAGCTGAAGCAGAGGCTAAAACAAAGAAGCGCAGTAAGTAAAGTAAACCAAAGTCTGGTTTCCAAAGGGTTCCCATCCCCTGTGTCTACACAGGCTCCCCTGCATTAAGCTCATGTCCCTCCTGTGTGCCCTCTTTGTCCTCAGGCTTCTCTCTTGTGTTCCTCAGCCACGGGCAAGGCAAGACACAACCTCCCAGGGGTAGTTTTGAGTGGTGCCTGGGCTCACAGCTCATGGGCTATCTGGTCAGCCAGAAGGACAAACAGAGCAGATGTCACCCTTACGCTGTTTCTTATTAAGGAAGGCACTAATTTCAAACTCTCCTTTTCCTCTGCCCAACCATTGTTTTTAACAAAACATGCAGCTCTTTCATATCTTTGATTTTTAGCTGTCAAAGTTGGTGGAAATTGGCCACCGGACTTCTTGTGGTGATGAAGATGAAGAGACAGAGCAATGACAAAATCCCTGCACCTGAAGGAAGCCAAGCTAAACCATGGGATGAGTTTTGCATCTCAACATCTGTGCACATCTTTCTTCCATCCCTGGCTCCTGCTGGAGTCACATCCATCAAGCTGCCCACAGCCCTGCTTGCAGGGAGGCTGTACTGGGCCCGTAATATTTCACAACGTTTTCCATGAGCCTCCAACAGCTTGTTAAACAAGATAATCCCGGCTGCGTATTTCCTACAAATGTTTCCATTCGTAGATTCAGCACTTGTTTCTCCTAATTATAGGCAATGCTCCCAATTCAGATATGTTTTGTCATCAATAAAGTGAAGAGAATCTTTAAATTAAACTAATTAATAAGAAACACAAAAGACATGAGATAGTAACTCACCTGATAACTTTAGGAAGTTGTTTTACAGCTCTAATTAAAGTACAATTTATAGAATTTAGGTCCTAGCCTGTGCTTATTTTCTTCCTGTTTGATGATTTTTATTGCAACATCATTCAGGTCCACTTAAAAAAAAATAAATATCATTTTTAGGCAAATATTTACCAAAGAGCATCTTTTGGCAAAGGTAAATATAATGATTTTGGGGAAAATTAAGACAATTATTTAGGATTCCCAGTGACTTAACACTGAATTTTGTCTAATGTAAGATTTCAGTAAATTCTATGAGCTTGAAATTCAAATATTATTAGGTTTGAGAAGGACTGTACAGGAGGACTAGAAAATGAGGGGCAGAAAATGACTAGCATGGAATACAGGGGTAAAAATGGAGAGTGGAACAGAAGAGAGACTGTTACCTTGATCTAACAAATATTTACATGTGGGTTAACCCTGCTCAGGATTTCCACTGAACTGGATCCTGTTGTAGACAATGACACCGTGCTCTGTGCAGTGGTGAGTTTGTACATATTGAGCTGAGCCTTTCTAACAGTGACACTCTTTGCAAGTCAAATACATACTTAAGTATTCCAAGTCTGGTACTTTGAAATAAAAAAATTAAAAAGGAAGCATAAAATATGCCTTATTGCCTATATACTTCTAATTATGTATCTTTAGGGTAGTGTAAGGTGACTCTTTGTTCCAGCTTGAGTGTTTTAGCTGTGCTTTGGGTATGTGGGTGGAGATGCTTTATGAATATGTGTTTAGCTTTGTGCGCAGTTATGCAAGAGCATGTTTCTTAAATAGAGGAATCCCAGGAAAACCAGAGAGACTGCAGCCCCCCCACCCTGGAGCACCCAAAACCTCCGCAGAAACTTCACACCTTCTCCAAGATTCAGCCCCAAGGGAGAATGAGGAGAATGGAGCAAATTCACATGGTACCGTGCTACGTGGTGTTAATGGAAGTTGCAGTAGTCTGCTTTATTTCCGACAGCTGGAAGTGCTGTCCATGAGATGGCATCACCCAGTCTAAAGGCTCTGGGAACTGAACTTGTCCTTGAGGTTGAGGGAAAATGTGCTACAAAGGTGGTTCCTGGTGCAGCGGTCAAAGCAAAACCCAGTATGATGGAGCCCCCCAACAGATTGGTCCTTGAAACTTGTTTTTAAAAGTGTAGGTTATTTTATTGTTCATAAAAGCCAAATAAAAAAAAAAAGGCAAGAAAAGCAAGCAAGCAAAGTATATTTTTAGTCTGAATTGGTAGGATGAAACCAAGGGATCGATTTGGCTCTTAGAACATCATCTGTGCTTGATCAGGTGAATTAGGTGTGTGCGGAGCCAGCTTCTGCTCTGGAGGGTGACAACTGAGGAAGCGGAAGGAGCCAGAAAAACCAATGCTCAGATTACAGAATCAAAGAATCACCGAATGGTAGGGGTTGGAAGGGACCTCTGTGGGTCATCTAGGCCAACCCCCCTGCCGAAGCAGGGTCACCTACA
>Ga0065711_1008660_pt1 | contig 12948 bp, 13 predicted proteins | sample Hoacrofraction12_FD_59098 | JGI IMG/M metagenome (GOLD analysis project Ga0065711, IMG submission 59098) | Hoatzin crop microbial communities from Cojedes, Venezuela - Epithelial fraction 12 v2 (version 2) | ecosystem: Host-associated > Birds > Digestive system > Esophagus > Crop | place... | reverse complement strand
AATGTAATGTAATATAATATAATATAATATAATATAATATAATATAATATAATATAATATAATATAATATAATATAATATAATATAATATAATATAATATGTTTATCACATATCACATACCTCATGTTAGTCAGTGCGCACTCTTGTATTGGCAAAGTGAGTAAGAGGAACTGCACAGAGATACAAGTAGAGTGTTCACAGAACTGGGCATCTTACATAAAACATATTGTTCATTGTTCTCAGATGCACAGGAAAATTTGTACTGAAGTAAATTGCATAATTAGAGTAAATTTCAAAAAGTGACCCAACCTTCATGTCTCAGCATTTTCTAATGAGGGGGCTATATAAGTCAGTATGACAGCATCTCACTGCTTGGCCACATACAGAACATCTTCAGGACTGGTTTAGAATTACATGAATATGACTAACTAGAACTCAACATCAAGACCCATATATACACATTTTCATTAAATATTTGGAGGAAATATTTGAATTAAAGAGCTTATTAGAGACCAAACTATCATAAGTATCTGTCTTTATGCAACTAAGCATTTATGTTTTGTTTGTATCTATACTTGTATCAATAAGACCTAAACTCTCAGATTTCTGGAAAATGTGAAGTTTTATTGGTTAGTATTTATTTTAAAGTCTGGAGAGAGTTAACCCAGTGACAGCTATATAGTTATTAGTGCAAAATCTGTTTGTTTTCTTTCATCGGGTACCTAAAAACTCATACAAAAATAAATCTGCCAAGAAGGCATTACAGAACACTGTAATTGCATACTATTTTACAAGTACTTTAATCTTCCTTTAGTTTTAATCCAATTACATATCAGTTAGGCTCTGAGATAAGTTCCTATATGCAAGAAAAACATTAAAACTTTCTGGTACAAAAGTTTCAGGTTTTGTAATTTTAAAAATATATCAGTAGCATCCAGCTACAGGATTTCTTCAGGTAAATGAGGAGTAATTCGACAGCTTCAGCTTCAAAAGCTGTTATATTTGATTAGTAGCAGTCTCCATTTCAAACATTGTGTTCCTGTTGGAGAGCACAGTACGTACAGCTAATCAAAACACAAAGTCTGCTGTTGCTATGTCAACATTTGTTAGAAAAGTACATTCTATTAGGCATGGGACAGAAGAAATCTTGTGCTGATGCTTGGTAAAGAGGTTTCAGATTGCATGTACATCTAAAAAGGGGAAAAAAAAAAGAAGGTATATCCTAAATCTGATTTAAATTAACTCTGATGATGAGGAGCTATTGACACATATACTATATTTAAGTACTTCTTCAGGGCAAAGTATAAGACTAAGTTTTAAGCAGTAATTGAATCTACTTACTTTTCGTGAATGACAGATTCATGCAACATAACATGCTGGGGAGCCAATCAATGGAAAAGAAGCTCTGCAGAAAAGGACCTAGGAGTTCTGATGGACACCAAGTTGAACATGAGTGTTGTGGGTTAACATCAGTAGGCAGTTAAGTAACACACAGCTGCTTGCTTACTCCCTCACAGTGGGATGGGGGAGAGAAATGGAAGACTAAAAGTGAGAAAACTTGTGGGTTGAGATAAAGACAGTTTAATAGGTAAAGTAAAAGCTGTGTGCTGATGCAAAGCAAAATAAGGAATCCATTCACTACTTCCTATAGGCAGAGAGGTGTTTAGCCATCTCCAGGAAAGCAGGGCTCCATGACACATAAATGTTACTTGGGAAATATATGCCCTAACTCTGAATGTCCTCTCCTTCCTTGTTCTTCCTCCATCTTTTGTTGCTGAGAATGACATCATACAATATGGGATACTCCTTTGGCCATTTGATGTCAGCTGTCCCAGATGTGTCCCCTCTCAATTCCATGTGCACACCCAGCCTACTCACTGGCACGGCATTATGAGAAGCAGAAAAGTCCTTGACTCTGTGTAAACACTGCTTAGCAATAACAAAGAATCCCTGTGTTATCAACACTGTTTTGGTCATAAAACCAAAGCAAAGCACCATGCAAGCTACTATGAAGAAAACTAGCTGTCCTAGCCAAAGCTAGTACTATGAGCCAGCAATGTATCCTTGTGGCAAAGAGGGTTAGCCACATCCTGTTAAAATTCTACTTCAGTCCCCAAATGAGCTTAAAAATCCTTTAGGATTTCTCACATAAATTTTGTAATGACAACTAATAATAAAATGGTGCACACTTTTTTTTCAAGAACACAGTAGCCAGTTAATTAAATCACTTCGCCAAAGCAGGAATTGCTAGAGTAATCCTCTCCTCAGCCTGCAGAGGTTTGTACCCAAAAGACAATCTTGATTATTAGACCATTGGAAATAATGTGGGAAATGGAAAAGTGGGAGAGAGAAACACTTGCCTTTCCTTTCTGCTAAATCTGGACTTCTATACAGCAAAATTTCTGTAGTTGATGTAGAAATTACTTATACAAGTATTAAGTTCCCAGGAGAAAAAGATGTTAAGAAAACGGGACCTTGACCATACTGCACTGATGAGGATGTTTTCTCTGTAGAGAAAATGATTATTTAATTATAGTTATTCATACAGAAACTGCTCACTTATTTTGTATTTGCAAACAGGAGGTCTCACTAGAGCATTCTTAACTTCATAACACATCTGCAGAGAGCCTGGAAAGTACTTAAACAGTTCATGAGTAAGAATTCTGAATTGAGCACAAAAGCAGAGTCTGGAAAACATGCCTAACTCTTGGTCTAGTATGCAGACTGCACATAAGATAAGAAAATGCTTGTGATTAATTAGAACTAGATAGATGAATCAGGGCTAAAGTTGAACATTGTGTTTTAAAGAGTGTCTGACATAGAGAATATGCTGCAGGTATGAATTCGGTTATTGCTGGGAAGCGTTAGGGTGCACCTAGAGAGCAGTGTCAGCAATATCATATAAGGCCAAGTATGTCTTCATAACAACATTGGAAACTCCAGATTTGGGTAAGTGTGCAGCAGAATTGAGACCAATGAGGAAGAAGCAATTAGAGATGGAGAAGATAGGTCCAAAAGTAGAAAAAATGGACAAAGAAGCAGATGTAAATGCCAGTGGGAGGTGTGAGGATGCATACAGGCAGTAATGAAGCTCACCTGCAGACGCAAGCCCATCGAGATTCTGGGGGCCTACAGACTGTCAGATTTATACCTAACACTTGGTCTGAGAGGGTGCAATGAGGAGAGTGATTTCGTCCTGTTGCTGAATGGTTTTGGGAGGGAAGGGTTATAGAATTGTAGTTCTACAGTAGCTTCTGCCCCTTTAATAACTCAGTTTTTAATTATTTTTGTATTTGAACGTCTAAATATTTTCAGTGCGGCATATCAAGTCCCTCTAAGAGATAAATTAATTCCTTCTATAATTGACGTAACAGTTTGGTGGTTAAGGTGTTGTCTTGGAACGTGGAGGAAAACAGTTCAAATATCTTCAGGTAGGAGGGACTCCTAACAAGACGAAATTTAGTAAGATTATCAACCCCTTAAGAATAATTTCCTTAAGAAAAAAAGATAAGTCCTGGTCTTTTCTTTCTCATTTCAGAAACTCCAGTAGCATAATTCAAAATAGATTATTTCTCCAAAGTGTATTGAGTATTCCCTCACTGAGGCAAGATTCTTATTTGTCCACAGAGTGCACTTTGTTCCAAAGCTGTCTATATCAGATTCAACAGCTCTGTGATAACCAAGGTTGGAGTCACTTTGGAATCAGCACCACCTGTCACGTTCTGTTTGACTTTAAAGCTTTTGGGGCCTCTCAGTTTCTATGGTGAATCTGGGCATGAAAGCACAGAAACTGTGTATTAAAATGCCAAAACAAAATTAGGATATATAAATCTTTATTTCTCAGTGCTAACTTGATTTCTAAGCGGTGGAGTACTGGGAAAATTGGGGTGACTCTTTCCATTTAAATGCCAATGTTAAGCAGGTAGAAAACCAAACTGAACCCTATATGACTTTAGACAGACTTGAGAAATGACATGTGAGGAGCCTGCTTTTGCAGTTTTTATTGAAGAGGAGTCAGAAATAAAACGTTTTCTAGAACTATTGTTATTATTTATGAAATACCGCAACTTCAGTTATTCAGGTTACAGGGAGATCTTAGCCATAGAGGTATTCCCTAGGATTGAAATCCAGCTGTATCAAAGAGCAAAAAATTTTTTGCTAGATGCCTCCCAAGATAAAATGTAAGTAAGTGCAGCTGCTGCCCTGGCAGCAGATAAGAGAGAAGACTGCATAGTGTTGTCTATGCTGCACACCATGTGATACTGAGTGTGCATTACATGGGCTGAAATACTATCTTTAGTTTCTCACCTGTAATCTGCCTCAGGCCTCTTTTCTAATTATGTAAAAAGATTCCAGTTATTAGTAAAGCTATTTTAATATTCAATCTGTAAGTCTGTCTCCCTTCTCCTCCTTTTTCCTTTTCTCTGGTGGGAGGGTGAGTGTTAACAGAGAGCACCTGCCACTCTCTTTATTGCTGTCCTGCTCTAAACAGTGACAGATTTATTGGTGCCCAATGAGGGGCTCGAGGGCTCAGGAGTGGGTCTGAGTTCAAATTCAGGCTCTGGCAGGACCCCAAGCTCAGTTGAGAGAGTATAAGGTTTATCCTTTGCGAGGTTTGAGGAGTTTGGAATTAAAGCAGGCAACTTTCATTTACCATACCAAGTCCCTTGTCATTAAGTTTGATATTTCATGACGTCTCTTTAGATCTTTGTTTAGAGCTGATTGCTTTGATGCTGTATGGCTTGTTTGCCAGTGTTTTGTGAGATCTATGAAATTTGGGCATAGGCTGAAAGACATTGCTTTGCTGTATGTTTTTTTACTGAGCTATGTCGTAGTAAGATTTGCCATTATTGCTCTGCTCTGTTATCTTTATCCAGTAATTAAAATGAAAACTGCAAAACCTGAACCAGTGCCAACAACTTCATTTGAATACTACAGGAGTTACCTTGTGTACTTTGTTCGTAGTAGTACTTTTAATCTGAGAAAGCATGCATTTTCTGGTTATGCTAACCTGACTTTTCCAGAGTTTGGGAATTTTGGATATTCTTGGGACTGTTAAAATGTTGCTCTTTTTTTGGATTTCCTGAATGTTTTTTCATGTGTTGTGTCTAATTAAACCTTGGTGCAGTCAGAAGTGCCATGAATTAAAGTAGCTTTTTAAAGGTATTTCAATGCAAGGTGTGACAATGCAACCTCCTCCCCCATCACAGCTACTGCGGCCTCCACCACAAATGCTGCAAGTATTGCTGCTCTTACAACAGCCCCCTCAGCCACTCCATCTCCAGCGACAGATACTACAGCCACTCCACCTCTGATAACAGGCTCTGCAGTCACCCTGACCCTGACAACTGGTACCGCAACTACGACAACCTTAGTGATCTCCCGGGCAGCCATTCAAACCCCAACAGCAGGTACTGTGATTACTCAGGTGCCAGCGGTGTCAGTCGCCACTGCAGCCAAAAGGAAATACAGAGAAAGACCAGAACAGGGAGACAGCACATCATCATCATCAGAACAAGAGGTAATTATATGCTGCTTCTCCCTGGAGGAGTTGCGAGGTGTAAAGAAAGATTTTCACCATCATGAAGGTGAGTCACTTACCACCTGGTTGGTTTGATGCTGAGATAACAGGGCTGATAGTTTGGGAATAGACTGCAGAGAAGCCTTGGAGATAGGATCACTGGTCAGAGATGGTGGCGTTGATATTTTAACTGGGGGAAGGGCAGAAAATGAAAGCCTCTGGAAGTGAATTTTGTTGGCAATGAAGAGCGGGTATTCCTAGAAGAGTTATACAGTATGCCACCTAGGCAAATGAAACACCATGGAGAAAGGTATCAAGTATCTGAGAGAATTAGCTGTGCAAGAGATAATACATAGCCACACGCAGATAACTATAAATCCTGACGAAGTGCCATGCACCCGACCTTTATTGCAGAAGGCTGTGGAGAGTGCACCATCGACATATGCCCACTCGGCAACAATTACCTTGATACAAGATGATGAGGCGGCAGCTGTGAGTGAAGTGGCCAACAAATTGTGGTGGTTAGAAGACAGTGTTTCTTCCACCCCTAGAGGCCTGCATTGCAGCTGTGGAAAATCTGACTCAGAAAGTGTCCACTGTGGAGGACAAACTCAGCTTTCTATGTAAAGGAGCCCATGTTGGAGCCATTAGGAGAAGATCCCCTATTGAGGGATCAGCTCAAGAGAAATGGAACACGCTGCAGGGTAACTTGTAGTTTTTCCTAAGTGACCAGGTGGAAGATATGAGGAAATAGGATGGAAAACCTACTGTTGACCTAGAGACACGAGTACATGTGTTAAATAAGTAAGTTCCCAAGAGAAGAGTTACTGTGGTTTCCATTGAGCAGTTCTCCAGAAAGGGTAGGTGGAATTTCTTTCCCCAACAGACTTGAATAAAAAGGATTAGAGGGACCCTGCCTTCAGCCAGATGGAGGAGAGGGACAATGGAGTTCATTGCACTGTGTGGACTCGAAAGCCTGGTATGTCAGAACTACATGAGAATAAAGCTTTGAATGACACAGGTGCACAGTGTATTATAATGCCATAGAAACATAAAGGAGCAGAGTTAATCAGTGTTTCTGGAGTGATGGAGGGATTCCAAGAATTATCTGTGATAGGCTGAAGTGAGCCTAATTGGAAATGAATGGGAAGAGCACCCTATTGTAACCGGCCCAGAAGCTCCGTGCATCCTTTGCATAGACTACCTCAATAGAGGGTATTTTAAGGACCCAAAAGGATATCGGTGGGTCTTTGGTATAGCAGCTGTAGAGGTTGAGGACATTAAACAGCTGTCTACCTTGCCTGTTGTCTCAGAGGACCCATCTGTTGTAGGGTTGCTTAAGGTTAAAGAACAACAGATGCCCATTGCTATGACAACAGTGCATCAATGACAATATCACACCAACCAAGACTCCCTGATCCCCATTCAAAAATGAATTAGACGACTAGAGAATCAAGGAGTGATCAATAAAACTCTCTCACCCTTTAACAGTCCGATATGGCCAGTGCGAAAACCTGATGAAGATTGGAGAATGACAGTAGACTGTCATGGCCTAAATGAAGTTACAACACCATTAAGTGCTGCTGTACCAGACATGCAAGAAATTCAGTATAAACTGGAGTCGAAGGCTGCCAAATGGTGTGCTACAATTGACATCATTGTTAATGCTTTTTTTACTCTATTTCTTTAGCAGCAGGGTGCAGGCCACAGTTTGCTTTTACCCAGAGGGTCGTCCAGTACACCTGGAATTGATTACACCAGGGGTGGAAACATAGCCCTACCACCTGCCATGGGCTGATTCAGACTGCATTGGAATAGGGTGAAATTCCAGAACACCTGCAATACATTGGTGACATCATCGTATAGGGTGACACAGCAGCAGAAGTCTTTGAGAAAGGTGACAAATTATTAAAATTATTTTGAAAGCTGGTTTTGCCATAAGAAGAGGTAAGGTCAAGGGATCTGCAAGAGAGATCAAGTTTTTAGGATTTAAATGGCAAGATGGATGTCACCAGATCCTGATAGAGGTGATTAACAAAGTAACAGCAATGTCTCCACCAACTAACAAAAAGGAAACACAAGTTTTATTGGGTGTTGTGGGTTTTTGGAGAATGCACATTCCAGATTATAGTCACATAGTGACATCTCTCCATTAAGTAACTCGAAAAAAGTATGATTTTCAACAAAGCCCTGGACAATGACTGGCCTTTGAACAAATTAAACAAGAGAATGTGCATGCAGTAGCCCTTGGACCAGTCCGGTCAGGACAAGATATTAAAAATGTGCTCTACACCACAGCTGGAGACAGTGGTCCCACCTGGAGCCTCTGGAAAAAGGCACCAGGTGAGACTGAGGGTCAACCTTTAGATTTTTGGAGCCAAGGATGTAAAGGGTCTGAGGCCAACTATACTCCAACTGTAAAAGAAATATTAGCAGCATGTGAAGGAGTTCAAGCTGCTTCAGAGGTGATCAGTACTGAAGTACAGCTGATTCTAGCACCCTGACTACCAGTACTTGGCTGGATGTTCAAGGGAAAGTTTTCCGCTACTCACCATGCAACCAATGATACCTGGAGTAAGTGGATTGCATTAATCACACAGCATGCTCGAACAGGTAACTCCAGTCTCCCTGGAATCTTGGAAGCAATGATGGACTGGCCAGAAGGCAAAGATTTCACAGTATCACCGGAAGAACAAGTGACACGCTGAAGAAGCCCCACCATATAATGAACTACCAGAGAATGAAAAGCTGTATGCCTTGTTCACTGAAGGATCCTGCTGTCTTGCAGGGAAACATCGTAAGTGGAAAGCTGCAGTATGGAGTCCTACATGACAGATCACAGAAGCTGATTAGGGACAAGGTGAGTCTAGTCAGTTTGCAGAGGTAAGAACCATACAGCTGGCCTTAAATATCACTGAATGGCAAAAGCGGCCAGTACTTTATATTGACTAATGAATGGTGGCAAATGCCTTGTGAGGGTGGTTAAAACAGTGGAAGCGGAGCAACTGGCAGCACAAAGGCAAGCACATTTGGGCTGCCCCATAATGGCAAGATATTGTTGCCCGGTTAGAGAACTTGCCTGTTAAAGTACGCCACGTGGATGCTCATGTTCCTAAGAGCTGGTCCACCGCAGAACATCAAAACAACCAGCAGGCAGATTGGGCTGCTAAGATTAAAGTGGCTGAGGTGGATTTGGACTAGCAACACAAAGGTGAACTCTTTCTAGCTTAGTGCGCCCATGATGCTTCAGATCATAAAGGAAGAGATGCAATGTATAGATGGGCTCACGACCAAGGGTTGGTCATGACCATGGACGCTGTCGCACAGGTTATCCATGAACATGATACATGTGCTGCAATCAAACAAGCTGAAAGGTTAAAGACTTTGTGGTTTGTGGGGCGATGGTTGAAAAATAAATATGGAGAGGCTTGGTAGGTTGACTATGTCACACTCCCTCAAACCTGCCAAGGTAAATGCTATGTGCTTACAACGGTGGAGGCAACTACCAGCTGGCTGGAAACATATCCTGTGCCTCATGCCACTGCCTGGAACACTATCCTGGGACTTGAAAAGCAATTTCTGTGGCAACACAACATCCCAGAAAGAATTAAGTCAGATAATGGAACTCATTTTTGTAACAGCCTCATAAATGTCTGGGCCAAACAACAAGGCATGGAATGAACATATCACATCCCCTATCATGCACCAGCCTCTGTGAAGATCAAGTGATACAATGGATTGTTAAAAACTACCCTGAAAGCAATGGGAGGTGGAACTTTCAAAAACCTGGGATAGACATTTGGCACAAGCCACCTAGTCAGATAACACCAGGGGATCAATCAGTTGAGCTGCCTTGCTCAGTCATACCTTTTGCATACAGCAGAAGGGGATAAAGTCCCTGTGGTGCATGAAAGGAATATGTTGGGGAAAAATGTCCGGGTTATTCCTGCTTTGGGAAAGGCAAGCCCACTCATGGGATTGTTTTCTCTCAAGGGCCTGGATGTACTTGGTGGGTGATGCTGCAGAATGGTGAAGTCCAATGCGTACCTGAAGGACATCTGAATCTTGGTGAGAATACTCAGTTTTGAACAGTATAATGTTAATTGCTACATGATACTATCAGCGTTCAGTAAATGTTTTCCAGGTTAATGCAGCACTGGTGAAACCTGAGATGGCTTCATTGACTGGCATCCAGTAACTTCCTTGAGATTCACATCTCTAAACTGCAATCCTTGGACACGAACTACAGCAAAGTATATATTATCTCTCCTGCCCGGAAAGACTGCTATGACAGACGGAGACCCATAGTCATAAACTAAAAGAACTCAGTGAACTTTTTGTGTAAAAAGATGAATCATAGCCTAGTGATATGTATATGTATGTTTGTATATATGTGTATATATATATTTCAACACAGAAAAATGCAACAATGATTTGAGTGTGGCTTAAATGGTAAGGAATAAGTGGTGGAATGTCCTAGTTTTGGTTAAAATGGTGACAAATAATAATTATAAACATGATCCTTTTCTGTGTTTCATTCTTATCTTTAGCTCAGTAAAACTATAAACACTAGGTGTTACCAGCTTTGGAGCAGACACTGCCTGTAAAATATGTACCCAGCTTCAGAAAAATGCAGTTACTTAGAAGAACTTAGCTGTAAGGAAGATTCACTAAAAGAGAATCAGTTATGTTTTAACCAAAACCAAGACAGTATTCAATAAATATGCTTGACAGAAATGTTTCAGTACACCAGTACCACTCCTGTGAATATTTTTAAAGTATCTGACCTGCAGGTTTGCGGTTCATTAAAATATCATATCATATAGCTGTTTCACAAATAATTTTTATTCATGCTTCCAAGTATATTTTACTTTACAACACGCATCAGATTTAACTATTTTATTAATGCAGTTTATTTTCGTATCTGTGATTACTAGAATTCACATATAAAATATATCTAATTGATGATGCCAGCTAAACATCTTTTATGACGCATTTACTCAGGAGATTATTTTAAGGAAATGTTTATAGCAATATATTAATAAATAATGGAAACACCTATTGTCGTCTAACTACTCATTATTAAAAATCTTCTTGTTAATAAAATTATAGTGCTAACATCAGCTAAAATACAATCCCCCAAAGTATATCTTTTCTTTTGTTTTCTTTAAGTGTTTTTTCGCAAGAAGTACAATTCTACTTCCATTGAAGAAAACAATATTTTTACTATTGGCTTCAAGAGAGTAACAACAAATGACAAGGTAGTACTTAGAGTGGAAATTTGATTAAATCTGATTTTGTTTTCTGAGCCCAAATTTATTGAGTATCTCTGGAACATTGTCATATTATTTAGGAATCAGGTTTAAATATTACACATCGTGCATTACAGGTATATGTAAACTGAGGTTGATAGTAAAGAAAGTACAAGTAGAATTATTATATCATTAAAGATTTCTCTTATCATTAAAAATAAACACAACAGACAAATCATGTTATGAGACTGTAATGGCAATTGTTGGGGAAATATGGCAGCTCAAAATCAAAGAAGAATCTGAGAAGTCAAATAAAAGTCTCCTTCTAATTTCAATAATGCATCAACAATCCTATAACTTAATTTCAACCACTAAGAATAAGGTATAAGTTTTCTCTGTATAGGTAGATCTCACAACTGTCATTCTTCTGCAGGCAAAACCTATAATCTCCTTTGAGAGAGCCGTGTTTGAATGTAGCTTTGATTTTGATGGATGGAAAGAGAAGTATTTCATTAGCTCGAAGCATTTATCACCATGGTGATGTGAACAGCCATGAAGGTGACCTGGTTAGAAAGGGAAAATTACTGAACAGGACAAAATGCCTGCCAGCCTGGAAATCGTGAGCCTAGGAAGCAGGGCTAGGATCCAGAAGCATCCTCAATAAGTGTAATTGGTCTCTTTGAAGTACAGCTGGATGCCAAGAAACCAGAGACATCCAGAGGTACCACTGGTAAGTATAAAACCAAGAAACTGTAATGAAATCTTATCAACTGAAAAGGTGATAGATAGTCTGGGAAAAGAGGAAAACAGTTAGGGAAAATAAAAGCTGGTCTGAAAGAACAGAAAACATCATAATCTCTTGAATGTTACAGGTGAAAAATAGACATTAACAGCACCTTTAGGTTGCTTGAGTCCTTTTATGCCTCTGTGATATAAAAAGGACTTAATTTTTATTCTAAATATAGCCTCTCTCTCTGATAACTTCTCGTACTGCACACACTTTTCCTTTTCCAATGCAATGGGTTTGCGCGGCAAAGTTTTTGTAGCAGGGGGGTTACAGAGTTGGCTTCTGTGAGAAGCTGCTAGAAGCTTCCCCCATGTCTGGTAGAGCCAATGCCAGCTGGCTCCAAGACAGATCTGTCACTGGTGAAGGCTGAGCCAATCAGCGACACTGACAGCACCTCTGTGATAATGCATCTAAGAAGCGAAAAAAACTGCAGTTCAACAGAAGCCAAAATAGAGAAGTGAGAATATGTGAGAGAAACAACTTTACAGACACCAGGGTCATTGAAGAAGGAGAGGGAGAAGGTGGTCCAGGTGCCAGAGCAAAGTCTCCCCTGCAGTCTGGTTAAGACTGAGGTGAAGGCCATAGTGAGGCAGGCTGTTGCCCTGCAGCCCATGGAAGTCCACGGCAGAGCACATATCCAATGGCAGCCCGTGGAGGACCCCATGCTGGAGCAGGTGGATGTGCCCAAAGTAGGAGGTGCTGGAGCAGGCTGCTGGCAGGACCTGGGGACCTGTGGAGAGAGAAGCCCACACTGAAGCAGATTTGCTGGCAGGGTTTGTGACCTTGTGGGGAGCTCAAGTTGAAGCAGTTGGTTCCTGAAGGACTGCACTCCGTGGAAAGGACACNTGGAAAGNACNCATGGAAAGAACGCTGCAGCAGTTTGTGAAGAGCTGCAGCCCATGGGAAGGACCAACAATGGAAAAGTTCATGGAGGGCTGTCTCCCGTGGGAGGAACCTCATGCTGGAGCAGGTGAAGAGTGTGAGGAGGAAGTAATGACAGAGACAACACACGGTGAACTGACTGTAACCCCCCTTCCCCGTTCCCTCGCGCCACTGGCAAGGAGAAGGTAGAGAACTTGGGAATGAAGTTGAGCCCAGGAAGAAGAGAGGGGTGAGGGGAGGGTATTTTAAGATTGGGTTTTATTCACAGAATCACAGAATCACAGAATGGTAGGGGTTGGAAGGGACCTCTGTGGGTCATCTAGTCCAACCCTCCTGCCGAAGCAGGGTCACCTACAGCAGGCTGCACAGAAACTTGTCCAGGCGGGTCTTCAATATCTCCAGAGAAGGAGACTCCACAACCTCCCTGGGCAGCCTGTTCCAGTGCTCCGTCACCCTCAGAGGGAAGAAGTTCTTCCTCATGTTCAGACGGAACTTGCTGTGCTTCA
>Ga0065711_1046313_pt1 | contig 12949 bp, 10 predicted proteins | sample Hoacrofraction12_FD_59098 | JGI IMG/M metagenome (GOLD analysis project Ga0065711, IMG submission 59098) | Hoatzin crop microbial communities from Cojedes, Venezuela - Epithelial fraction 12 v2 (version 2) | ecosystem: Host-associated > Birds > Digestive system > Esophagus > Crop | place... | reverse complement strand
CGCTCGCAGGCTCGCTCGGCCTGGGGCTAAACAAGCGAACCTCTTCGAGGGTCGCGGAACATCTTCGATGTTCTTCTCCCTCCATCAAATAAAAATTTGTCTGCGGAGGAGTCTGCGATAGTCTGCGGAAGTCTGCGTGAGGTTTTTTTCTGCGAGTTCCGCGAGTTCCCCGCGAAACAAAACAAAAAAACTCAACTCTCAATTCTCAACTCTCAAAACTAATCCGTAAATTTGCAGCAACAACCGAAAAACCAAAACAACAGTGGACCTATTTGAACACCGAATCAAGGAGTTGCGCGAGCAAATCAATCGCGCCAACCACGAGTACTATGTCAACAACGCGCCGACGATGAGCGACAAGGAGTTTGACGACCTCTTGCGCGAGTTGCAAGACCTGGAGGAGCAGTATCCGCAGTATGCCGACCCGCTGTCGCCCACGCAACGGGTGGGGAGCGACATCACCAAAGGTTTCGTGCAGGTGGTGCACGAGCGACCCATGCAGTCGCTGAGCAATAGCTATTCCATCGGCGAGGTGCAGGACTTCCTGCGTCGCGCCGAGGATGGGCTGGGCGGCGAGCCGTGCGAGATCGTCGGCGAGCTGAAATACGACGGCACGTCCATCTCGATTATCTACGAAAACGGGCGGCTGGTGCGCGCGGTCACGCGCGGCGATGGCGTGCGCGGCGACGATGTGACGGCGAACGTGATCACTATCAAAACCTTGCCATTGGAATTGCCTGCAGAACTCGGCGTCCCGTCGCGCTTTGAGGTGCGAGGCGAGATCTTGCTGCCGTGGGAAAACTTCGAGGCGCTGAACCGTGAGCGCGAGTATAACGAAGAGCCGCTTTTCGCCAATCCGCGCAACGCGGCGGCGGGCACGCTCAAACTGCAAAACAGCGCCGAGGTGGCACGGCGAAAACTTGACGCGGTGTTCTACTACCTGCTGGGCGACAACCTGCCTTTCGACAACCATTACGACAGCATCATGGCGCTGCGGCAGTGGGGATTCAAGACGGGCGAGCTGTCAATCTTGCCGTCGATTGACGCGGTGAGCGAATTTATCGCGCATTGGGACGTGGCACGCAAGCAGCTGCCCGTTGCCACCGACGGCTTGGTGTTTAAAATCAATAGCTACCGCCAGCAGCTGAATTTGGGCTCCACCGCGAAATCGCCCCGATGGGCAATCGCTTATAAGTTCGCGCCCGAGCGTGAGTGCACACGCCTGCGCAGCGTGAGCTTCGAGGTGGGGCGCACGGGCGTCATCACCCCCGTGGCAAACCTGGAGCCGGTGTTGCTCAGCGGCACGGTGGTGAAACGCGCGTCGCTGCATAACGAGGACATTATCCGCCAGCTGGACATCCACACCGACGACATGGTCTATGTGGAAAAAGGCGGCGAAATCATACCGAAAATCGTGGGCGTGGACCGCAGCAAGCGCCAAGCCGATGCGCAGCCTGTGCCCTTCGTGACCCATTGCCCGGCGTGCGGCGCGCCCCTGCACCGCGTCGAAGGCGAAGCGGCGTGGGTCTGCACCAACCGATGGGAGTGCCCCCCGCAGATCTGGGGCAGAATCGAGCACTTCGTCTCGCGCCACGCGATGAACATCGACGGCATTGGCGAAGAAGTGGCGCAGACGCTCTTTAAACACCACCTGGTGAGCAACCCCGCCGACCTATACGACCTCAAGGAAAGCGACCTTGTGGGGCTGGATGGCTTCCAGCAACGCGCCGCGCAGCGCATCCTCAGCGGCGTGGAGCAGAGCAAACAGGTGCCCTACGCGCGCGTGATCTTCGCGCTGTCGATTCCCAACGTAGGCGAGACCACGGCAAAACTGCTGGCGCGGCGCACCGGCGACATCGACACGCTGATGGCGATGACCACCGAGCAGCTGTCCGGCATCGATGAGGTCGGGCCGAAAATCGCGCAAAGCATTGTCGATTTCTTCGCCGAGCCACGCAACCGCGCCATGGTGGAACGTCTGCGCGCCGCAGGGCTGCAGATGCGGCTCAGCGAGCAAGAAGCGTCATCGCAGAGCGACCGCCTGGCAGGCAAGAAAATTGTCATCAGCGGCGTCTTCGCCAAGCATTCGCGCGAGGAGTACAAGGCGATGATAGAGCAAAACGGCGGCAAAAACGTCAGCTCGATTAGCAGCGCCACCTCGTTTGTCCTCGCCGGCGAAAACATGGGCCCCGCCAAGTTGGAAAAAGCACGCAAACTCGGCATCGACATCCTCAACGAAGACCAATTCCTCGACCTAATTAGTAGTTAGTAGTTAGTAGTTAGGAGTTGTTCTCTCCCAGCTCCCGCAGATTTCTTTGATTGGCATGGGTTTTGCACATAAATATGTAGTTAATATAAATAAGTATGGTTAAGAAGGGATTTTTATTGGCTGTGTTGATGGTTGTTTCGCTGGTTGCGGGCGTTTCGGCGCAGACACGCGTGTATAGTGGCAACAGCACCTATGTGTCAAATCTGCTCTACACCTGGGACGGCAAACACCTTTATCAGGGCAACAGCACCTATGTGTCGGACATCCTTGTCACCTGGGACGGCAAGCACGTCTATCAGGGCAACAGCACCTATGTGTCGAACATCCTGCTGACCTGGGACGGCAAGCACGTTTACCAAGGCAACAGCACCTACGTGTCGAACATCCTGCTGACTTGGGACGGCAAGCACATCTACCGCGGCAACAGCACCTATGTGTCGGACATCCTTTACACCTACGACCGCGAGCACGTCTATCGCGGCAACAGCACCTATGTGTCGGACATCCTGCTGACGGTCAACGGCCCGCTGCCACTTCCTATCTTGTTTTTAATCCTACAATAATTTTTCGCGATGCCTCAACCCAATAGCAACCAAAGCACCGGAGCGGCGACCAAAGACCGCACGGGAATTGACGAGCCGCGCCAGTACAAGGTGGTCGTGCATAACGATGACTTTACGACCATCGAGTTTGTCGCCGACATGTTTGTGCGCGTGTTTTCCAAGCCCGCCGACGAGGCGATGGCGCTGACGATGAAGATCCACCGCGAGGGCAAGGCGGTGGCAGGCGTTTTTAGCTACGACGTGGCGATGACCAAGGCGCACCAGGCGATGGCGTTGGCGCGCGACTCGGGCTATCCCCTCCGCCTCACCTGCGAACCCGACTAATAGTTAGGAATTAGGAGTTAGGAGTTAGGAGTTCACCTCGCGCAGAACTCGCAGAACTCGCAGAAAAAAGACCCTCGAAGAGGGTCAATTTAGCGAAGCGTCTAGTAGCCCCAGGCACGACGAGGGAGCGCAGCGAATGAGGAGTTCCTGGGGTAAAGGAAACAGGGGAGGGAGGGTCCTCGAAGAGGCCCAATTTGAATACCTATCTGGTGTTCGACAAGGTTGGGCCTCTTCGAGGACCGGAATAATGGGAGTGGCGAACTCGTTACCCCAGGACTCGCTCGCAAGCTCGCTCGGCCTGGGGCTAAACAAGCAGACCTCTTCGAGGGCTGCGGAACCTCTTCGAGGTTTTTTTTCTTCGAGGTCAATCCGTCTCTCGCTCTATTTTGCTACCCAAATAAAAATTTCTTCTATGAGTTCTGCGAGTTCTGCGCGAGGTCAACTCCCAACTCCTAACTCCTAACTCCTAACTCCTAACTCCTAACTCCCAACTCCTAACTCCTAACTCCTAACTCCTAACTCCTAACTCCTAACTCCTAATGATGGAATTTTCGGATAAACTTCACGATATCATCCTTGCGGCAGAACACGCCGCCTTTATCGAGCGTAACGTGCTGCTCACGCCCGAGCAGATACTGCTGCAACTCATGCAAGAACCGGAGGTGGCGAGCGCCATCAACAGCTGCGGCGGCATCTCTACTGCCGACGCGATAGGCATGCTGCGCGATTACCTCTCACGCCTGGAAAAACGTCCGCCCGAAGGACAAGAAGGCGCGGAAGACCGTCCCACGCTCTCGTTCCAAGCCACGTCGATGCTGCAACTCGCGGCAGAACAGGCGGAGAGTTCGGCGGCTGACTACATCGAGGTGGGGCACGTGCTCTATGCCATCCTCCACCTGCGCGACAGCAACGCTGCGTTCGTCCTGCGCAATGCCATCAACAACAACGAGGGCGAATTTCTCGCGGCGCTGCTCGACAGCCACGTGGAGCCCGAACGCCAGCCGGTGGGCGCGGAAACCGCGTCGCCGTCCGGCGCGAGTGACGACTGGCGCAACATGGTGATGTGCATCAACGACCACCTCGCCGACCACAACCCCCTGATTGGCCGCGAGCAGGAGCTGGAGCGCACCATCCAGGTGCTCTGCCGCAAGGACAAAAACAACCCGCTGCATATCGGCGAGCCCGGGGTGGGGAAGACCTCCATCGCTTACGGGCTGGCGCAACGCATCGAGGATGGCAATGTGCCGCCGCGCTTGAAAGGCTGCCGCATCTACCAACTCGACCTCGGCGGGCTGATTGCCGGCACGCAATACCGCGGGCAGTTCGAGGAACGCCTGAAAAAGGTGATGCAGGGCATCAGCTCCGAGCCGGGCGCTATCCTTTACATCGACGAGATCCACAACATCGTCGGCGCGGGACAGACGGGCGAGGGTTCGATGGATGCGTCCAACCTGCTGAAACCCTATTTGGAAGGCGGCACGGTGCGATTTATCGGCGCCACCACCTACGAGGAATACAACCGTTTTATCCTGAAAAACAAGGGCTTGGGTAGGCGCTTCCAGCAGGTGCCGATCGACGAGCCGAGCGAGGAAGAAGCGCTGCGCATCATCATGGCGCTGAAACCCGCTTACGAGGAGTTTCATCACGTCACTTACGACGATGATGCCATCGAGTTGGCGGTCAAAGGCAGCGCGCGCCACATCACCGACCGCTACCTGCCCGACAAAGCCATCGACATCATCGACGAAGCCGGCGCTTATGTGCAGGCGCATCGCTCGTCGGAAGATGAGACGGGCCGCGTGACCAGCGCCCTCGTTGCCGAAGTACTTGCCAAAATCGCCAAAGTTGAGGCGCTCACTACCGCCGAGGCTGCCACCGATAAGTTAGAGTCGCTCTCCGAACGCATCAAGACGCAGATTTACGGGCAGGACACCGCCGTCGATGCGGTCGTCGAAGCCGTGCAGATGTCCAAGGCAGGCCTTACCGACGAAAATAAACCCCTCGCGTCGCTGCTGTTTGTCGGACCGACGGGTGTGGGCAAAACCGAGGTGGCACGCGTGCTCGCGCGTGAACTGGGCGTGGAACTCGTGCGCTTCGACATGAGCGAATATGTCGAGAAACACACCGTCGCTAAACTCATCGGCTCGCCCGCCGGCTATGTGGGTTACGACGACGGCGGTCTGCTCACCGACGCTGTGCGCAAACACCCCGACTGCGTGCTGCTCTTGGACGAGATCGAGAAGGCGCACGACGACATCTTCAACCTCCTGCTCCAGGTGATGGACTACGGTACGCTCACCGACAACAAGGGTCGCAAGGCGGTGTTCCGCAACGTCGTGCTTATCATGACCAGCAACGCCGGTGCGCAATACGCCCGCCAGGCAAGTGTCGGCTTCGCCTCGCAAGTGACCGCCGGCGACGCTATGCTCAAACAGGTGAAAAAGACCTTCAAGCCGGAGTTTATCAACCGCCTCTCCTCCATCGTCGTGTTCAACGACATGGACGAAACGATGGCTGGGCTCATCCTCGACAAGAAGTTGCGCGAGCTCGACACCATGCTTGCCGCACGCAACGTCTCGCTCACGCTCACCGACGAGACCCGCCGCGCGCTGCTCGCCGAAGGCTATTCGCGCGAATATGGCGCCCGCGAAATGGACCGCGTGATCCACCACAAACTCAAAACCCGCCTGGTGCGCGAAATCCTCTTCGGCTCCCTCAAAAATGGCGGCTCCCTCACCCTTTAACTTTACTCGCGCTCTACTTTGCTACTCAAAATTTTTACCTCACGCAGATCGCATGACGTTAGAATTTCCCGAAAACGAAGCCACTTTCCCCGATCCGCGGCTCATACAAAACCCCGACGGCTGCATCGGCTGCGGCGGCGAACTGACCACGGAATGGCTCACCCTGGCATATAGCCTCGGCATCTTCCCGTGGTTCGCCTACCATTATCACGCCACGCCTATTTGGTATTGCCCCATGCAGCGCTTCGTGCTCTACCCCGACGAGGTGCACATTTCCCACTCTATGCGCGCCTTGCTCAACAAGCAGCGCTACCGCGTGACCATCGACACCGATTTCAGCGGCGTCATCAACGGCTGTCGCACCATCGACCATCGTGACCAACAGGGCGGCGCATGGCTCAGCGAGGACATCGTCGCTGCTTACACCGAGCTGCATCGCCTCGGCATCGCCCATAGCGTGGAGGTCTGGGATGGCGAGCGGCTCGTAGGCGGACTTTACGGTGTGCAGATTGAAAAATGCTTTATGGGCGAGAGCATGTTTGCCTTGGAGCGCGACACCTCCAAACTCGCGCTGATTTATCTGGCGCAGCATGCCGCCGAACACAACATCTCCCTGATTGATTGCCAGGTGCATTCGCCGCACCTTGAGTCCATGGGCGCCCGCACCATCGATTACGAGGAGTTCCTCTCCGCCCTCGGCTGCCACTTCCCTCCGGGATATACACCGATCATCACGCGCGACGTTTACGAAATGTGGTGGCACCAAAACTTGTAAAAGCATTAAAAAACGTTAAAATCTGCATTTTTTTTGCCAAAATGTAAAATACTTAAAGAATTTGACCTAATTTTGCGACAGTTTTCAAACGAATTTTTCAAAATACTGAAAAATTGTTTTGCCGAGAGGCAACGGTTTTAGGTTAAGATTTAGTTTTAAGGTTTATGTTAATGGTATTAGAGGTTAATTAGATTTTACAGAATAATCCTCGACGTGAGTCGGGGATTTTTTCTTTTCCTGATTTTTATTATCTCACGCAGATCACGCGGATCATGCAGATTTGCTTCGCACCTCATTGGCTGTGCCTCAGCAATGTAAAAACTTGCAGGCTTGTTTTTCCATTGCGTTCGGCTTGCACGATGCGCTAAAAGGACCTTTTTAAGTAATTCCTGAATGACTTTAAAAATCTTGCCTTTTTAGAAAATCTTGCAATTCCGAATCGTCCTCAAGGTCCATTTCCTGCGCAAACTGTATGCCAAGAATCGCTGCGACCATCAGGTAAGCGGGCATCCATTGCTCAACATCGCTCGTCCGACATTCGTTCTTGTCCAAGAAATCCAGAATATTTGCGCTTAACGTGCAAAGCGGTGCAACGACATTCGTTAGTTTCAGTTGGATAAATTCAGGCAGGTCGGGCGCATGATATTCGAACGCTTCCTTGAGTATGAACATCGTATCAATTTCGTCGCCAATAATCAACTTGTAAGTTGCCTCCGTTGTTTTGTCGAAAACATATTGAAAGAGGGTGGTGCAGATATCGTTATCAGGCACTTCTCCGTCCAATGCGGTGGCGAGTTGACCAACAAATTGATTGACGATGTTTTCTGTTAGATTGGAGAAGGCGATAATTTCTTCATTTTCAAGAGGGTTGGTTCTTATGCGGGTTAAGAATCCTGTTTGCCTGTTCTCCAGACTTACAAATGCTTTGACCGCAAACTGCCGCATGTGGAGTGCTAATTCTTGTTTTGTCATTTTTCTAATCAATTTATAGTTAGGTTATTATAGTTTTCCGCCGAAGGATAGCATTTCGTCGGGGGTTGGCATGCCGGCATCATGGAGCTCGCGGAGGAAAAGGCGGGCGCACATTTCGGCATCGTCGCCGGCGCGGTGGTGGCGACCGTAGGGGATTTTGAATTGGTCGCAGAGGTAGTCGAGCGTGTTGCAGCCGAAGTCGTAGATTTTGCGGGCGGCACGCAGCGAACAATAGTAATCCACATCGGGCGTGGGCAAATTGTAGAGTTCCAACGAGCGCCGAATGCAACTGATGTCGAAAGCGGCGTTGTGCGCGACAAGCACCGGGCAATCCTCCAGGTACTTGCAAATTTCTTCCCATACCGCCGGAAAATCAGGTGCATCCTCAGTGTCCTCGGGGCGAATGCCGTGAATCAACATATTCCAGTAGTTGTAGCGGTTGCCTTCGGGTCGAACCAACCATGATTTGGTTTCTACAATCTCGCCATTTTTCACCACACAAATGCCGGCTTCACAAATCGAAGCGCGTTTTCCCGTTGCTGTCTCAAAGTCTATTGCGATAAAGTTTAGTCCTTCCATATCATGCGTCTTTGTAATAGTGCAACATGTTCTCGGTGAATTGTTTCATTGTCTTGCGAACATCCTCCGGCTCAAGAATTTCGGCGGCGTCGGTTTGCGCCAGCAGCACCTGGTAGAAGTCGAATGTGGGTCGCACATGGTATTCAAACGTTGTGCTTTCTTCGTCTTCGGCAATTTTTCGTTGCGATTTATGAAGCGGCAGCGTTTCCACATATTTGCGATGAACGCCATACACCTTCATGACAATCCGCTCGATAGCCACGCCCTCTTCCGTAAGGATACCATAATAACCTTCGAAATAACGATTGATATCGAAGTCCTTGTTCATCTTGAAAGTCCTATCGGTCGTTTCAATGTCATGGATGCGGTCGAGGGCATAAAGCAGATAGACATCATTCGGGCGATCGCCGCCGTCCTCCTTGTTACGTTTCCTGTTCCGCTCCGAATAATACGGGCTGCGGGCAAGGACGTACCAGCGCCGATTGATGACCCTAAGGTAATAGGGCTCAATGTCAAAACTGTTCTCGTAAGGCTTGTCGAAACCTTGATGCGTGATGTACAGCACCTTCCCCTCGCGCATAGCCTGCGTGATGGTGGTTAGCCACTCATGCCCCGAAGGAATGTCCTCAAAGAGTATCCGCCCCTCCAATTTCTTGTCAGCCTGTATCTGATTGAGCACGCTATAACTGTCTATGAGCCAAGAGCGTAGGGCGTCGCCCTCCAGCAATTCGGGCGTTTCGATATAGTAGCGATAGCCGCCCTTCGTATCGCATTCGATATTAACGTCGAAGATGTCCTCAAGCGCCTTGCAGTGGTTGTGAAAGGTGCGCAACGGCAGGTCTTTATTCTCTTTGTCGGTCAATCCGCTCCGCTTCCAGAGGTTGTTGATCTCCTCGTAGGTCAAGCGTTTGTATAGGCGAAACTGCTCGATCAGCCAGACATATCTTCCGAAAATGTTTGCAGCCATAGCTTCAGGTTTTAGGATTATGCTTGTGTTTATATATAACGCAACATCTGCCATTTTATTGCAGACCCTCCGCGTTGTCATTATCTCCGCTGCAAAGATACCACCCAGGGTATGCCAAATTGCTGCAGAGGATAGGGGGTTCTGCAGGGGGTGCAAAAAAATCCCTGCCGCGATGGAGGTCGGGCAGGGATGCAAGCTGTAAAAAAGGTTATAAAAACACTACTTCGTTTGCTCAAAATGGAGCGTGCGCGTAGTGATGTCGCATACTTCAGCGGGGCCGAAGAACTGAATCGGGCCGGGGAAGGTGTAGCACGTGTTCATCGCCCACTCTTCGCGGTGCGCGGCAAACTCCTTGAACGGCGCGCCGTCGAGCTCTACCAACGCCTTGCGGATCACCGGTTTGTTCTTGCCGTTGCGGTGCTCCATGTTCATCATCATCGTGATGGGCACGCCGCCGGCAATCCATTCGTCGGACGACTTGGCGAGGTTGCGAATCGAGGACATATAGCCCGTGGCGCCGCATGCCACCAGGTGCGCGGCATTGTAGCCCAGCGCGTAGCAGTAGTCGGCGTCGAAGTTCGACGGGAAGCCGCAGCGGCCTTCGTAGCCGAAGAAGTGGTGCATCGCGGCGAACTTGCCTACATACTTGCCCTCTTTCTTCATCGCGGCAAGGCGTTTGCCCACCATCTCGCTGAGCAGTTTGTCGGTCTCGATGAGCGATACCTGCACGTTGCCGTGGGGGTCGCGGTCCAGGGTGAGCTGGCGTGCCACGCCCGCGGGCAGAGAGCCGAAGGTGTCGGCATTCTCCTTGCTCAGGTGGTTAAGCACGAAGGTGCGTTGCTCGGCTGCCGGCAGCGTGTTGAACTCCGGATGCGAGGCAAGCATATCGTTGAGCTCAGCGATGAGCGACTTCATGGCGGGGATAAACTCGATGAGGCCTTCGGGAATCAGCACGGTGCCGAAGTTCCAACCCTTGGCGGCGCGAGCAGCCACGATGTCGGCGAGGTATTGCACGATGTCGTTGATCGTTTGGTTCTTGGCTTCCACCTCTTCGCTGACGATGCAGGCGTTCGGCTTGGTCTGCAGGGCGCATTCCAGCGCGATATGCGAGGCGCTGCGGCCCATCAGCTTGATGAAGTGCCAGTATTTCTTGGCGCTATTGCAGTCGCGCTCGATGTTGCCAATCAGCTCGCTATAAACCTTCGTGGCGGTGTCGAAGCCGAAGCTCGTCTCAATCATCTCGTTCTTGAGGTCGCCGTCGATGGTCTTGGGGCAGCCCAGCACCTGCACGCCCACGCCTTTGGCTTTGTAGTATTCGGCGAGCACTGCAGCGTTGGTGTTGCTATCGTCACCACCGATAATCACGATGGCGCGGATGTTCAGCTCTTTGATAATTTCCAAACCCTTTTCGAACTGTTCGGGTTTCTCCAGCTTGGTGCGTCCCGAGCCAATCATGTCGAAACCGCCCGTGTTGCGGTACTCGTCGATGATGTCTGCGGTGAGCTCCTTATAATTGTGGTCCACCAGTCCGCCGGGGCCCATCAAGAAACCGAAAAGACGGCAACCGGGGTTCAGCGCTTTCAGACCGTCGTAAATACCACTGATGACGTTGTGTCCGCCGGGCGCTTGTCCGCCGGAGAGAATCACGCCTACGTTAAACGGAGCGGGCACGCCTTCCTTGGGACCCGTGCCGTCCTGCTCGAAAGTAATCAGGGGCAGACCGTAAGTGTTCGGGAACAGTTGTTTGATTTCTTCCTGGTCGCCAGCCGATTTGGTGGCTTCACCTTCAACCATCTTCACATTACCGCGCAGGGCAAACGGCAGTTTGGGCTTATAACCCGCGCGAAGTTGCTGCAAAATACTCTTTTCTACCATTGTTGATTTTGATTATGTGAACCTATTTTCTAATTCAGGCGGCAAAGTTACCATTTTTTTTGTGATTTACTGTCGATAAAAGAAAAAAAACCGTTAACAATGACAAATAAACAGAAAAATCCTGCCGAAAACTTACAAATCGTAAGCACAAAAAAATCCTCACGCACTTTTTGATGCATGAGGAAACGCGTTGGTGCGCCTGATAGGACTCGAACCTACACAACTTGCGTTACCAGATCCTAAGTCTGGCGCGTCTACCAATTTCGCCACAGGCGCATTGCGGCTTTTGCGGCTGCAAAGGTAATAAATAGTTTTGAGAGTTGAGAGTTGAGAGTTGAGTTTTTTTCTGCGTGAGTTTTTTTCTGCGTGAGGATTTTTCTGCGAGTTCTGCGCGAGAAAAAAATCAAACCTAATCCGTAGCAAAGGAGGAAAAAATCAACCCCAATCAGACCTAATCTCACGAAATAAAAAAATTCTGCGAGTTCTGCGCGAGGCTATTTGGTAAAGGAGGTTTTCTCGGAGAGGATGGCGAAGGCGGTTTCGAGCATAGTGTCCTTGCCCGCCTGCGCTGCCTCCTCGTCGAGCGTGGCATACACATCCGGCGCCGTGCCAAACTCCGTCAGCGACCCATCGGGCCCGTAGATCGGGCACGACGAGAACCGCACGTTCCATCCGTTGGGCAGCTCACCCGTGAAGGGCAAGCCACTGCCGCCGCCGGTCGTGTCGCCCACGATGGTGACGTTCGGCAGCGATTTCATAATCGCGACGAAGTTGTTCGTGGCGCTAAACGAGCCGCGGTTGGCGAGCACAACCACCGGTTTGAGGTAGTGGATATGGTTCTCGGCGGGCGAGAAATAGTAGTCGTAGGGCTCCGAAAAGTCGTTATGTCCGGTGCCGTTTTTGTGGCAGATCGTGCCGGCAAGGATTTTCTCGTCGATAAAGCGCGCCACGAGCGTTTCCACGTTGGTCAGGTAGCCCCCGCCGTTGTCGCGCACGTCGATAACGAGTCCATCGGTGGTGCTCAAGTAGTTGAGGATGAGGTCCAAATTGCCTTCGCCGATCGACGACGAGAAGCTGCCGTAGTACATGTACCCGAAGTTCGACGAGAGGATTTGGTACTTGATGCCGGAGGCTTTGTGATAGTCGAAGCCGAGGTAGTATTGGTCGATGAGGCGCTCATCGTAGTTGACGGGGTACTGCTCCCAAATCCAGTAGCGCGACACATCGAACGACGATATCAAATTCGTGTGCCCGTCTTGCAACTCATCGAGCATCTCGGCGCACAGGTCGAACAGCTCGCGCGACGTCATCTTGTCGCCGAGTTTCGCGCGATAGGCAGCGCCCACAGCGTCCCAGTCGATGTTTTTGTACTCAAAGAAGCTGTAGTGCTCGTCGAGCGTCGTCCACAGCGCGTCGAAGTTGCCGTAAGGGTCGTTCGTCCACTCCTGCGGCTCGTGGCACGCACTCATCACAAAAACAAGCACCCCAAGGATTAAAAATCCGTACCCGGATGGAAAAATCCTTAAAAATCCTTTGCAACCGCTTAATCTGCGTGAGGTTATGGTCTGCGTGGGGGAAATCATGGCGTGGAGATGTTAAAGGGTTCATACAAAGCGGAGACGACGCGCCGTGACGCCCGCTCCTTCCTCCCGACGCTCAGCAGCTCGCCGCCGATGCCAATCACCAGGCTGTGCGACGTCAGATGCGTATTCAGGTGGTTTATCCACGAACGCTCGATGCGGTTGCGATAGCCGATGCGCACCACCACGTTGCCCAGGTGCAGGTCGGCGGTGATGCTGTGGCTCAGGTCGAAGCGGTTGCCCCACCACCCAAAGTGCGCCAAGTTCCGGTGGTTGCCCAGGTAAATCTCGTAATAGCTCT
>Ga0065711_1009070_pt1 | contig 12949 bp, 20 predicted proteins | sample Hoacrofraction12_FD_59098 | JGI IMG/M metagenome (GOLD analysis project Ga0065711, IMG submission 59098) | Hoatzin crop microbial communities from Cojedes, Venezuela - Epithelial fraction 12 v2 (version 2) | ecosystem: Host-associated > Birds > Digestive system > Esophagus > Crop | place... | reverse complement strand
GAAGCAGAGGAAGTTCCGTCTGAACATGAGGAAGAACTTCTTCCCTCTGAGGGTGACGGAGCCCTGGAACAGGCTGCCCAGGGAGGTGGTGGAGTCTCCTTCTCTGGAGATATTGAAGACCCACCTGGACAAGGTCCTGTGCAGCCTGCTGTAGGTGACCCTGCTTCAGCAGGGGGTTTGGACTGGATGACCCACAGAGGTCCCTTCCAACCCCTAACATTATGTGATTCTGTGATTTTCTATATATTGACATGTTCCATGGGTATCTGACTCCTTTCAGCAAACAAAAAGTTACACCGTGGACCTCCGTGCAAAGCCAGAGTACCACAAATTCCTTATTGGTAAGGGTGGTGGCAATATCCGTAAGGTGCGTGACAACACTGGGGCCCGCATCATCTTCCCAACCTCTGAGGACAAAGATCAGGAGCTGATTACTATCATGGGAACTGAGGAGGCTGTCAAAGAAGCGCAGAAAGAGTTGGAGGCCCTCATCAAGAACCTGGTATGAACTACTTTTTCTTCCTTCTTGCCTGTCACCGTAGCAAGATGTAACAAGTCAGTGTGGAGGACCTGCTTGTCCTAAAACCATGCTGGGAGCTCAGGAAAATTCTGCTTGCTGTCACTTGTTGGGGTGAGGTTGTAAACTGATTGCTGTTGAGTGCAACAACCTTGTGCTTGTCACCAGGACAGGTAGGGTTGACTGGCTGTCATCTGTTGGCAGGATAATGTGGTTGAAGACTCCATGGTGGTTGACCCCAAGCACCACCGCCACTTTGTCATCCGGAGAGGGCAAGTGCTGCGTGAGATTGCAGATGAGTATGGTGGTGTGATGGTCAGCTTCCCACGCTCTGGCACCCAGAGCGACAAAGTTACCCTCAAGGGAGCCAAGGACTGCGTGGAGGCAGCCAAGAAACGCATCCAGGAGATCATCGAAGACCTAGTATGTCACAGGAAAGCTGTTTCTTCTATACTTTGTTGCTTCAGTGGTGTCCTTCTTGAACCTGCTGTACAGCCAAGCTTTATGTGAACAATTCCCACAGTAGTTCTGGGATTTGAAGCTTTGCTGTCAACGTATAGGGTCTGCAGGCCTTGGATCCTGGCCTGGGGAATGGCAGCTGGCTCCAAAATGGCAATGCTGTATAAAAGAACTGCCTCCTCTGACCATCTTCTTGGTTTTTAGGAGTGGAAATAGGACACCCTTCCTTGGTGTACTTCTAGACATTAAAAGACCGGTGCCTCTTGTGCCTCTCCATGCCTGCAGTGGTTGCTCTCTGGGGTTTCCTGTGCTATTAGTATTGTGTCTTAGACGCAGCCAACTGTCAAACCTGTTCTCTTCCCTTCCTTCCCCCTTTATCTTTTTCCTTTCTTTTAATGCTTCCTCCCCTTCAAGGTAATAGAGAGCTCGAGCTTTTGTCTCGGTATCATGGGTTGGAGGCAGCCTTCATTAAGAAATCCTCTGCTGTCTTCTCTGAGGGAGAGAAGATTCTAGGAAACTTTCATTTCCTCCTCTGTCAGCAGCTGTTACCTTTTGTAACTCCTCTCTGTGTCCATTATGGATGTCACCATGCACAAGCATCCTGTTTTTTGGTGTGAAAGGCTGCACTGCAATAGAGGAACTCTGCTTTCTCACAGGAGGCTCAAGTGACAATCGAATGCACCATCCCACAAAAGTTCCACCGCTCCATAATGGGCCCCAAAGGATCCCGAATCCAGCAGATCACCCGGGACTATGGTGTGCAGATCAAATTCCCTGACAGGGAGGAGAACCCAGGTATACCCATGGATGCATGTTGCCATAGTGGTTGATGTGATCAAATGAGTGTAGTATAGTGCAGCCTACACTTTGTATCAGTGGAGATATTCTACTTGAAATCTATGGAGAACTGACCCTAGGTGTTCCCTGTAGCGTCCTTGAATCTGGGCTTAGCATCAGCCTTGCCCTCTTGGGAAGAGGGGACAGTTTCAGAAGGTAAAACCACAGACCTGGGTGTTCTGAATGTGTTCTCCCTGCAGAGCACAGAGAGTACGAGGATGTACCCTTGCAAAAAGGGCACTCCAGGATTACCAAGGTCTCTGTGATCGATGATGATCTCCTTGCTGGATGTACTGAATTCAGCACAGCTGGGGCCTGTTGCGATACTCTGGGCTATCACCAGCCATCCTGCTGTAACATCCAGTGCTGTGCTGGTGAACTTCCCTGTTGGGGAAGAAACTGCCAGCCTTACTTGTTGCCTCTGCTAACGTGGGACTATAGCCTCTGCTTCCGTAGCGCAACTGCAGGTCATTTCTGTGCAGGCAAAGGCAATATCAATACTGTGTAGAGAGGTGTGGAGCAGGCTGTCTCGGTGGATGTTCTTGTTCTGCTGATTCCAGGCTAAGCCATGGAAAGCTGTTTGTGCTAGGAATGACCTCCTCCATAGCAGTCTGTAGTATCTGACCTCTTGTGGCAAAGCCCAGGCTGAGCCAGAGGATCTACAAGGGAAGGTAATGAGTGAGGAGGGGGCTCTGTGCATTTAACGTTAGACTCTCCGTGTTTCCAGCCCCTGTTGCAGAGCCAGCTGTGCAGGAGAATGGTGAGGAAGGTGGGGAAGGCAAGGATGGGAAGGATGCAGATCCCAGCTCTCCAAAGAAGTGCGATATCATCGTCATCTCTGGCCGCAGGGAGAAGTGCGAGGCAGCAAAGGAGGCGCTGCAGGTATGTGGCTTTCTAAGCCCCTTAGTCCTGGAATGTAGTGACGCCCTGATGTCAGAACCTTGCTGTGAGCTTTAGTGGTGGTAATAAAAGCTACTCAGTCAAGGTTGCAATCCAGGTGGTCACTGATGCTAACTGTGGAGGTGGTCTGTACCGCTCAAGGGAAGTCCTCTGATTGCTCTGTGGTTTACCTGGTGGCTTGAATCATAGTGCCTGACCTCGCAATTGGTAGAGCTTGGAGGCAGCCCTGAGTTACTTGCCATAAAGCTGGAAAGAGGAGGAGTCTGACTGAGGCTGAGTCATTCTAGCTTTAGCAGACCTTGCTATGCTCCTTTAGTGATGTTTCTAAGTCTTGGCTAGATGGAAGCCAAGGATATGAAAACAGCCTGTCCCCAAAGGCAGGGTTTAAGATTGCTTGTTGGGAAAAAATGCTTTAACAACCAACAGGTCATCTTGGTGTTCACAGCTGTAGAGTTTGTATCCTGACTACAAGGGAATGTACCTCGGTTCAGCAACACGTATATGGCAAGCTGAAAGACAGGAGAAGTCTTTCAGCTGGTAAACTGTGCTCCCTTCCCTGCAGGCTCTAGTTCCTGTCACCATTGAGGTGGAAGTTCCCTTTGATCTTCACCGTTACATCATTGGCCAGAAAGGAAGTGGGATCCGCAAAATGATGGATGAGTTTGAAGTAAGTTGATGCCCTTCCTCCCATCACCTCTGTCCTGGAGAATCTAGTAAGTGACTGTACTTGTGGTGGTGGCAATCAGTTGTGACATACTCACGCCTGTTGTGGCTTGACCATGAAATATAGGCTCTGTAGTAAGAAGATGAGACCTCTTTGGTTTAGTCCCTTGCTCTCGGGCTCGGTAGGTTTTGTGCTGAAGCTATATGATCAGTGTTGATGCCGTGAGCATTGCATGACTTCTTTGGTGCGTACAGGGATTCCTCACCAGCGTGAGAGTTATTTTCTTCCTAGGCCATGGGAAGCAGCTCTGCTGTGCCTGCCTGTATGGGAGATTTCCCTGGAAGCCCACAGGGACTCATAGGGCTGATGCAGGTTGGCTGCAGGTAGCACTATTGAACACGTGTCTGTTTGCTAAGCCTCTCCAGGCTGGCACAGGGATTGCTGGGGGCTGAAGCCCCACAGCAAAGCAATCTAATAATGGCTGAAGAAACGGTTCTATTCAAACCATCTAGACACATTCCCAGGCATCTGACTCTGGATGGCCCTGTTTGAGCAGGGGAGTTGGACAAGATGACCTCCAGAGGTCCCTTCCAACCTCAAGCCATTTTATGATTCTGTGGTTCAGGCTGTCTGGGTGGAGCTGGTCTTGGCGGCAGGGGAGATCAGTGGGATGCCAGCCTGCAGTGATAGGCATCACAAGTGATACAAATGAGCAGTGATACAAAACAATGATCACTGCTTGTTACTCAGGTGAATATCCAGGTCCCTGCTCCTGAGCTGCAGTCGGATATCATCACCATCACTGGGCTGGCTACCAACCTGGACCGAGCCAAGGCTGGCCTACTGGAAAGAGTGAAGGAGCTGCAAGCTGAACAAGAGGATCGGGTAAGGCCTGTGCCTGTCCTCCTTCCTTCCAGCCAAACAAGGCTTCAGCCTCTGGGTGTTTCTTTCAGAAGTTACACAGGCTCCTGGATCCCCTCACCTTTTAACAGTACCATTAGGTGCTCTGTGGGTGCGAAGTGCTTATATGTGGGTTACCCAACTGTAACTCGTTTAACAAGAACTGACGGGAGAGTTTTGAGATTCCACTTTAAGGAACTTTGGACTGTATCGCATCTTCTTGTACCTTTGAGACAGTGCAGGGTGGAAACCTCACTCTGCTTGGAGTCTCTCTGTGGCTGTTCTCATTGAATCCTTGTCACAGCTCTGGATAAATAGGTGAGGGATGAGTTGGATGGTTAGTTGCTACTTGTAGTTTCCTGCGGAATCTGGCGAAAGCACAAGGCCCCAACAGGTGGATGTCTTGGGTGCTCTTCTGTAGCCATGTACACTCAAGCATGACCTTGCAGAATCTGTTCCATGCGTCATGGAAGCCAGAAGGAAATGCTGGGACATAGATGAACATCACTGGACCAGCCATGGTGTGTTCCCTGGTGTTGTATCTCGCTCTGCTTCTCCTGTTCCAGGCCTTGCGAAGCTTCAAGCTGACAGTCACTGTGGATCCCAAGTATCACCCTAAAATCATTGGGCGGAAGGGAGCAGTGATCACCCAGATACGCACAGAGCATGAGGTCAACATCCAGTTCCCTGACAAAGATGATGAAAGCCAGGTGAGAGGTCAGAGGGGGGTGCAAGGAGGGCTGCTGGTTGTCTCTGAGCATAGGAAAGCACAGCATCTTCTCTAGGGCTCTGAACTCCCTGTGCTGCCTTTGGATAAGGTGGAGGGTAGAAGGGCTTAGCCAGGGAGAAGGCTTGTTCAGCTGCTCATGAGGCTGGTCTCTCACACATTTCCCTGTGCCCCAGGCCCAAGACCAGATTACCATCACTGGCTACGAGAAGAATGCTGAGGCTGCCCGGGATGCCATCATGAAGATTGTTGGCGAGCTGGAGCAGATGGTCTCTGAGGATGTGACTCTGGACCATCGTGTTCACGCACGCATCATTGGCGCGCGTGGTAAAGCCATCCGCAAAATCATGGATGAGTTCAAGGTGAGTGGTGGGGTGATGCAGCACGGATTGGGCTGGGCCTGGGTGGCCAGTGGTGCTGCTTGCTCCTGTGCTAAGAGCTCGGTGCTAGGGGCCAAACTCAGAAGCGTGAGGCTCGCATCTTTTGGTCTTTGTCTTGTGCCTGTTGATCACCTTCAGCTGAAACACGTGCAAAAGAAAAGCCAGCACTGTCCTACGCACCTTCAGCTCTGTCACCACAAGCATATGAGCAGAATCCCTGGGCCAGGGCACCGTGGTATGCCCTGAACAGCTGGGCTAGCTGGACACCACACCCAGGCATCAGCTGAAGCATCCCCACAGACCTCGGCTGTGAGTCACCCTCCTGGGAGCCAGGCAGGGAGGAGGCTGAGCTCTTCCTGTCTTGGTTTGGAATACAGCCAGAAGAGGAACCTGGAAATGCTTCCTTGGTGCTCTGAGTTAGCCCTGCAAGTAGCACTGAGCTCTGTCTCTCTCTGCAGCCCTTTTAGTGGGTTTCCTGCAGACAGGGTCCCAGATGGTCTTCAGAGGGAGGAGGTGGTTATGTCAGCTACTCCTGATTATTGGAAGCCAGGCCTGTTGCAGGGAGGAGACTCTGCCCAAGCCCTCTCAGCCTGAGCTTAACTCCAGGAAATCCTCGAGATTTCTTTCTCTAGGGCACTGTTGATTCCCTTGATTTTGGGAATCTTAACACACTCTCAGGGCTCCAGATTTTGCAAAGTGAGCTGACCCTGGGAAGGGCAGGGACCTTTGCCTCTGACATCATGTGGCAGTAGCAGTGTGCTTTACTACAGGGGTGGTAGTGAATGTGAATCCAGAGTAACGAGGCTTTGGAGACTTGCGTCTTGGCTGGGCTCGGTTGTTGAAACAAGCTGATTCTTTACCAAATGAGCAGCCTTTGGGTTTGGTCCTGTCTTGTGTGGCTTCCCTGCACGCATCTGGAAGGCAGGCTGTGAGAGCTCAGTGGGTGTGTATGGGGCACACTAAGCCAGCTCCACAAAGTGATTGTCAGCCAGGATTACTCTATCTGTGGAGGAGACAGAAAGGTTATTGTGCTTCGTGCTAATGGCCTGATGGCGAAAATGCTTGCAGCAGTGTGAGGGCACTGTCTGGAAATGCAGCACTCTTCTGCCTCTGCTGCGAGTGCTGCACAGAAAGCAGTGGGCCTCTGGGCAGTGAGAACAGCAGGGGCTGCTGAAAGATGGGTCATTACTGCAGACTCTGTTCTGCCTTCCTTCACAGGGGAACAGGACAGGCTTCAGGACCGGGTCTATTCCAGTGCACCCCCCAGCATCTGAACTGTGGAGGTCCTAAACAAACCTGCGGCAGCGAACAAATCAGGGCTTTTTTGTGAATCTAATGATGAGGGTCATGGCGAGTCTGTGGTTTTTCAGTTGTGCAGATGTAAGTCCCGTCCTGTTCCTTGCGTTGCAGGTGGATATTCGCTTTCCGCAGAGTGGAGCTCCTGACCCCAACTGTGTGACTGTGACAGGACTTCCTGAGAACGTGGAAGAAGCTATCGATCACATCCTGAACTTGGAGGAGGAATATGTAAGTGTTCAGGAAATCTGTGCAGGGGCTTCACAAGGATTTTCTCTGCCACAGAGCTGGAAGTCTGAAGTATCTCCATGTGGTATTTTTTACCACTGCATCAGAGAGCTCAAGCCCTGCACAGGTGGCAGTCAGCCCTCATCTGCAGCTGTCCTCGGACTAACGTGGCGCAGGGCCCCAGGCTGTGCTCCATGAAGCAGTGCAAGGCTTGGCCCCACCGTCCAGGAGAGGACAGTGAATGAGAATGCTGGGACACCAGCAGGATGTGCACGTGCTTGCCTTGCTGCATCTTGCATCAGTTAGGAGTTGGTGGCCCTCAGACTAGTGCAGAAGCACTGTGTTTTGGTCGCTGTAGAACAGGCTGGTGGCCTTGGATGGGTTGCAGCATGGTGAGATGGTGGTGGGGAGGCGTGTTATACCAGTTTGAGGAACTATCAAGATCCCCCCCTAACGGGACCGTGTCACTGCAGCTTGCAGATGTGGTGGACAACGAGGCAATGCAGGTGTACATGAAGCCTTCTTCACATGAAGAGTCCAAGGCCCCATCCAAGGGCTTTGTGGTGAGAGATGCGCCCTGGGCCACTGTCAACAATGAAAAGGTGAGTGCTGCTTCTGCTGTGGCCTGGGACACGGGGCATGTGGCACCCTCTGCCAAGGGCCTACTCTGAGGTGTGGTCCTCATATCTCAGCTGGGGAAGCAGACCATTCTCCCTCCCTTGGTGGCAGAGAAAGCAGTGAAGGGGCCTCCTGCTCTTTGTGCCCTGTGCAAGCTGAGAACAGGCCTGGGCTCTGCCTCTCCAGCTGCCAAAGCACTGCTGTCTCTTTCTTCCAAACGTATTGCCCACACTGACTGCCCTTCTATGGAGCTGTTAGAGAATGGGGGACCCTTACCAGAAAGTGTCCTGCCAGGTTGTGTTGGTTTTAGGGGAGGGATGGGGCCCTGGAACTCATGACTCTTCTGCTGCAGCACAGAACTGGCTCAGTGTTTGCAGCTGTGTTCTGGCTAGGAGCAGTGAGCTGGGAGATGTGGCAGCTCTGTCCTCAGCTGCCCTGGCACTGCTGCAGGACTGGCCTGACCCCATGCCAGTGACTGAGTTACTGAGGTTGGACCCTCGGAGCCCTGGATCCACCTGCCATTTGCTCCTATCTGCACCCTCCTAAATGTCATCTCTAGATGGCTTGACCGTCCACCCTGTGCGGTCCTAAGGACATAATGATACTTTTAAGCCCTCACCCATTGTCTCTGTTCATGGGACATCAGGAATGCTGCTTAGCTCAGGGGCGTGCCATGCAGGTTCGCAGGAGGGCAGGAGCTTAACTTGTTCCCTTTTTGTTTGCTCTAGGCCCCTGATATGAGCAGTTCTGAAGACTTCCCCAGCTTTGGGGCTCAAGTGGCCCCCAAGACTCTTCCCTGGGGACCCAAACGATAATGACCTGGAAGCAGAAACTCCTCCAGCCTGCTGACCTGACACTAACCTGCCACAAATTCTTCCTGTCTGAAATCTGACCCAGCGGCTGGAGCACAAGTCAATTGCCCCAAGAGGTCTCCTAATGGTGTCTGGAGTGCTAGACCCCATCCTGCTCCCCTCCGCTATCACCGAGGCTAGGACCCACCCTCATCTCTTGATGGATGTTCTTTTCTCCTTTGGAACAAGACTTCCACTCAGATTCAAACACTAAATGTGTGTGGTTTTGTTAGAAACTTCATAATTGACTCAAAGTGGCTAAGATTTGCAGCTTCCCAAGCACTAGCAGAGCGATCTGCTCTCTTGAGCATGTCTTACTAGGCATTCTCGCCTTCATTAGGAGACCTCCTTTACTGTGGCTAGGAATCTACTTCCTGTCTCATGACCTCAGGAAATAAATTTCCTTGACTTTCTAAAGCCAAAACGTTTGCCCTCTTTCCTTTGTGTTTATCCCAGGCCTTACCTTACCTTTGTAGAGTGCAATCAACTTTTTTCCTTTTAACTGCCAAAAATTCATTTAATTCTGATAGCTGACTGTGCGGAGAGCTTAAAATAATCTAAAAGGTCAGAAACTTGTGTTTTAAAGGAACGAAACCTTCAGTAGGCTGTAGAGGCAGCAGCGATGGAAGGGACCAGAACAATGTATGGCTGCCCTGGTCAGGGAAACACCTCCGAGTGCAGCGCGTAGCGAGCACGCCCCTGCGCCACACCAAGCACGGCCCCAGCTGGCACGCTTGGCGAGTCTTCCAGCGTGTGATGACAGACCCCACTCCTCGTTCCCCATGTTGCTTCTTTCACCCTTCCCAACAGCCAACAGTGTGAGCAGGCAGGCGAGCCAGCACGTGACAATGTTAACCAGAAGGGACAGATTTGGGTCTGCCGAGGTTGCTGCAGTGGCGTGGCCCAGAGGAAGCTGGTGGGAAGCACAGCCCTGAGAAGCTGCAGTCCTCTGCTAGCACTGCAGCACCTAGGCATGAGCGGTAGGGACACCTATTACTGTTGCCTTCTTTCTACCTCAAAAGTCAGTACGATGGTGGCCTCTCGGTGTAAGTGGGTAAGCGGCTGTTCCAGCTCTTGCCCTGGCACCCAGAGCAGAAGCACTGAGGAGATGCAAGAGGAGCCTTTTGTCTCCAGGTGGCTGTGGGAGCTCCTCTGGAGGGAAGCTAAGCACGGTGCTGAGGCAGGCTGTGAGTTGGAGAGCACCGTAGGACTGCTTGCTGAGCTAGAACAGGGCTCGGCCCCAAGGCCGTAGGTGCAGCCTTGCTGCAACCCTCAGCTGTGAGCCAGGCTTCTGCTCTGATGTCCTGCGGGGGGGCTGGTGGCACAGCACGCTGAGCCCTCCCCCAGGCCTCCATCGTATGGGCAGCAAAGGGTGATCCATGCTCTGCACTCTGGGCCGCTTGCGCCTACGCCCTGCCACGGCTTGCTCAAAAGGGGGCTGTGTCCAAGCTCCTCCAGCCAGTAAGAGGAAAACTACAACTTTGTGGAGGGAGGCAGGGAGCGTGGGGTTTCTGTGTTCCCTCCTTCCCTTGCCTCAGTCCTACGGAGGTTGTAGTCTGAGCCATTCCTCTATCCCAGCTGCTTCAGCTCTTGGACAAGCAGGAGGCCCTAGCCTCTCTTTAGTGCTGCTTACAGAGCAGAGGCTCTAACTCTGGCAGGCTGAGCCCAGGTTTCTTGCCTTTCGCTCTGGCCAGCAGGCCTGACATGCTGATGCTTCTCCTTCCTGCGCCAGCTCTTCTTGGAAGAGACTGCTATGCAGAAGTTGAACCAAAACCTCACAGTGCTCTCCTGAAGTCTGAGAAACAACAGAAGCTGACCATGGCCTGTTGCAGGGCACCTGGCTGCCCCTGAAGGACAGGGGGGCCTTGCCCCCAGCAGGGGAGACAGGGTGGGTCAAACAGAACCAGGGTGACACCCTCCCATCTGCGTCTGTCAGAAAATGGTTATTACCCCTGTAGCTTAGGTCTGTCCTGTGTCACCGAGCCGGTCGCCCCCCCTCTTCCTCCTTATGCCCCCCCTGTGCCCTCACCAGTTGCACAGCTAGGCTTGAGTTACATTTGGGGCACCACTGCCCAGGCCTGTGCCCCGCTGCCCGACCCTCCACTCTAAAGAAGGTCATGAAGTGATTGTACCTAGTACTGTCCCCCCACCACGTTCCTGCAGCAGACTGTGGCATGTGTCCATTTCCTCTCTTTGACGTCTTCCATATTGTACGTTTCCATAGCAATGATCCCTTGGCCTTAAACTTTGGAATTTGGAGACTATATGCAAACATGTAAAAAGGCTCATGAGTATGGATGACACTGGAATTTTATAAATTCTAAAATAAAACCTGAAACAGCTTGGAGTGTCACGGATATTATTTCTGCTGGTGGGCTGAGATCCAAGGCAGCCCTTTCTTGGCTGGGTTTAGCCTGGTTTAAGGCGATCCAGTTTGTATGCGTGGGCATCTCCTGCACCACCACCGCTCCCAGCCGCGGCTCGGCCCTTCCCGCCGTACCCGCGGGTGCTGGCAGGAGCAAGCCCTCCCGCCGTGGTCACATCCAGCACAGGCGGCGGCAGGACAAGCAGGAGCCAGCACAGGAGGCCGTAGCCCTGCCTTCGCGTGCCCGGAGCGGCAAGCCGTGCGGTTGCTGTGGGCAGGCGCTGCCCAGGGACACGGCCTGGCCAGGCGCCCGCAGTTCGCTCGGTGCCAGGTCATTTACGCAGCGGTGGAGTTACCTTGCAGTAATGCTGATGAGCTTGGACGAACACCCAGAGCCGGCAACAGCCGTCCCCAGATGCCCGTGTGCCAGCCGGGCAGGGAGGGCACACCTGCTGCCCTGCGGCTCTGGGCCAGCGCCGGAAGGAGCGCGGTGGCAGCCCCGCAGTCCGGCAGCGTGCCACGGGGCATGCTGCGGCGCTCAGCTGCTGGCAAACTGCTCAGCTTCCCAGTCCCTGCCTGCGGCCAGGTCCGTCATGCTGGCCTTGCTGCTTGTCTCCTGTCTCTCCAAGAGGACCTGAACCACAGAACAAGGGAGATGGTGTTTGAACTGGTAGGAGCTGCCGCGGCGCCCGACGGGGCTGCCTTCGTGCTTGCCTGTGCCTCTGCGCAAGTTTAAAGCAAAAAAAGGCTTTAAAGGAGGAGCCAGAGGAGCTGCCACAGCCCACCTTGTTCTCAGCCAGGGCCTCCTTGGCCAGATACCGCTCACGCTTCACTTCGACCTCCACGCACTCGGGAATGTCAGGTACGAGCCACACAATCACATGTCCGACAAAGAAAACCACGTGCTGGAAGTGAGTGGGGACGTGCAGGTTGGCCAAGGAGGCAGGTCCCCACCCCCGGCCCCAACACTGTGCCCTGGGCCACCCCGCGGGGCTCGGCAGCTGGTACCTCAAAAACGATGGTAAAGTCCAGGCATATGGCCAGCAGCTGCCAGTACGTCAAGGTCAAGTAGCCATCCTGGTCCCTAAATGCTCTGTACCTGCGGGAGCAAAGTGCAGCTGCTGCTGCTGCCTCTGTCCGTTTCATGGCACACGTCACCGTTGCGCAGTGCTGTGGGCGCTCTCATCTCGGCTCCCAGCCCGGCGTGCTGGAGCATGGCAGAACTGGCCCTTGGCCAGCCTCAGCCGGGACACAGGCGGCTGCAGGTAGCCCGGTCCCAGGGGATTTTCTCCTTCACAGAAGTGCCTCCCTTCGGAACCAGGGAGCTTTCGCTCCAGCCCTGGTCAGGCTGGGCAAACCCCCCCATCCCACCTGACCCCGCTCATGGGCGTGTTTGGCACATGCTCAACCCAGGGATGAGCCAGGACCCCGAGGACCTTCGGAAAGGGGCTGGACAACCTGGACCCGGCTGAAGGCTGCTGTGCTAAAACATTTTCTGTGACGCTGGCCACAGAGCAAAGCAAATCCCAGCCCAAGCAAATGAGGAGAGGAGCCAGACGGGGCGGGAGGGGGGCTCCCACCTGCAAGAGGTGTTGCTCCGCAGGACAAAGTCCGACGGCGCGTATGCTAAGGTGAAGTTAACGTAGCCATGCAGGCTGCTGTTGTGGACATACTCGTAGTACACGCGGGGCAGGAAGTCGGAGGTGAAGGCAATGAGGAAGGCCTGGGAACAGGGAGATGTGCTGCAGCAGGTCCTGCAGCCGAGGACACCCCAGCCCTGTGCTCCTGAGGTGGCTTTCTGTCTCTCCTTGCACTCAGCCTGACAACCCAGACACGAATGCCACTCCGTCTTGGACAGCAGCTCGCTGCTCATGCTGCTGTGTCCTGCTCTCGCTCCTCAGTTCCACCCAAGCAGGGCCGCATGCCCCAGCGGTGAGAGCTTCCCACCGCCCATGGCTGGACCTGTGCCTTGGGCGAAGGTAGACCCACCCCAGGCACTGCAGCTCTCCTCCTCGCTCAGCCTCTGGCAGCTGTCATGTGGGTTTTTCCCCCCAAGGACTATGAGGATGGTGAGGGGACAGGAACATCTCTCCTCCGAGGAAAGGCTGAGGGAGCTGGGCTTGTTCAGCCTGAAGAAGAGAAGGCTGCGAGGGGACCTTATAAATGCCTACAAATATCTGAAGGGTGGGTGTCAGGAGGATGGGGCC
>Ga0065711_1008371_pt1 | contig 12950 bp, 10 predicted proteins | sample Hoacrofraction12_FD_59098 | JGI IMG/M metagenome (GOLD analysis project Ga0065711, IMG submission 59098) | Hoatzin crop microbial communities from Cojedes, Venezuela - Epithelial fraction 12 v2 (version 2) | ecosystem: Host-associated > Birds > Digestive system > Esophagus > Crop | place... | reverse complement strand
CCCCCCCGAAACTATATATTAATTAAAAAATACTGTGGTGATGTCTGCAAAAGTATGAGCACACCTCACCAGTTGTACATCCCCAGCACTGTATGATCCATACAACCATGCAGATCGGTCAGTCACAGTTTTCCTTTGCAGGCATGTAACACAGAGTGTTTGTTCAGCTGACGTAATTTAGCTGTGCATTTGAGGTTACATTTTGTATGATGTTTCCCTGGCAATTATAATATTACAGAAAATATTTCAAGTGACATTCCAATGAAAGCAAGAAAAAATGCATTCAGATTTGGTGGCTGAGGTACTTTGGACACTAATGCAATGACTGTATTGTTACTTTTTCTTCTTCCAGACTGGTAGGATTCAGAAAACTTATAGGGTGGAAACTAAGCAGAGGAATAATTTAGGAACATTTGACTTAGTTTCCACAGCCAGCTTTTGAGTTTCTCAGCTGAAAGGAAAATGAAGAGTTTTTCACATTTTTCACAGATCACAAATAGAAAGAGCTCAAGCAGCTGAAATTTTGAATTTATCATTTAGCTAAATTTATCATTTAGCTATTCTCTAAGGAATAACGCCTCTGTGTAGAAAGCTTATAACTAAGCTATTTATAATATTTTTCATGCATATGCAATTACAAAGTGTAGTTAGGCTTTTAGTTGCTTTAAATGCTTGTGGTACTGTGAACTTACATAACTCAGTAACTACTGTTCCATACTGCAGAATTTGGGTTTCCTGAATGTCATACTTTTTTCCTACATCTGCAAAGCTGTGTAGCTTGCAGGCATGGGTTACACAAAAATTAGCTTAAGTAACTTCGTTGCCAGAGCAATTTTTTTTCCCCTTGAGAAACCTACTGCATTAAAAATTGTGGACTAGTGTGCTGCTTGCATACTTACTTCCCACAAGTGAAATTACAGTTCTGCTTGTAAAGTGATTGTAGAAGCATCAGTTTAGGGTGTTTTATGTCCACTTGGTTCATAAATAATATGTTGGTTGACAATTGATAGGACTGTAAATTTTCTAGAACCATTTTTGTTTCTCTTCCTTGAGAGAAAATGTACTTTAATGTTCTTGTACCAATACTGATTTATCAGTGTTATCAGTATGTGCATCTCACTCGGACTGCTATATGGAGAGTGTTTCATACACAGTACATAAATTTTTATGGGAGTTGGCCTTATCACATAAATGCTAGTACCTCTGTGTTCAGTTTTAAATTGCTTTTATTTCAGTGAATTCGATATACGTATCCTGTGTGATTTGGTTTTGTGCCTTCGGACTTGTGTGCTTTTTTGCCACACTGGCTCTACCAGGACTAGTTGCTCAAAGCCATATGGCAAAAATAGGAGGAGGGAGTGTTCTTGTGTTGGTGAAGTTCCTTTGCTCTGAGCTACCCTTTGACAGATCCCAAAACAGAATATTTAACGCATTGCCAAAACCAAATGTGCAGAAATGGTCTGTAATGGCTGCTGTGATGAAACATGTAATTTTGTAGAGAAGTCTGCCAGCCAAACAAGGTCGAAGGATTTTTTTTTTCTTTTTTTTTTTCTTTTACTGAATGCATGACTGGCTTTACTGTTAGACAACTTTAAAGTCTCGAAAGGAGAAGTTCCTTCACCACGAGCACTAACTTCCTGCTAGTACAACCTAATACAAGGGGAGTAGTTTGGGGTTTTATGTGATGCCTCGAAGAATTGTTGTTCCAAATTTTGGCTGCGCTTCTGTTGGCTGTATATTCAGCTAGGGTGATTGTTTGGCCTGGAGCACTTTGTCCTGGCAGCCCTTTGTGCCCTAGAAATAGGTCAAAGAGATGCAGCCTTGGTAGCAGCAGGGTAGGGTATCACACTTACCTGCTGAAGTGCATTGCTCCTGATCTGGAAGAAAAATAAGAAAATACAAGTACTGTCTGCTGCTAAAGTGCTGACAGACATATGTGTGCAGGTCAGTTTTGGTGGCATTTCTATACCACCATTCAATGTCAACAAACCTAACAGCTCATTTCACATCCCCAAAATATAATTTATGCTTCCTGCTAGTTTATGCTATAAAGAATATTGAAAGATGAGGGACAGAGGATTGCTTTACAGTCTTAACCTCTGTGAGTCAGTTCAGTCTTTCCTATTTGAATGCCCAGGCAAGAGCAGTAGCCCAAATACAGCAAGGTAAATGATGGTGTTTAGAGCTATCAAAACCTTGGAATTTGATGGCAGTATTGAAAATTGTAATGCTTGTACTGTTCATCTGTACAATACACAGTCATGGAATCATAGAACCATTAAGGTTGGAAAAGACCTCTAAGATCATCAAGTCCAACTGTCAACCCAACACCACCATGCCTGCTAAACCATGTCCCAAAGTGCCACATCTATATGTTTTTTGAACCCCTCCAGGGATGGTGACTCAACCAACTCCCTGAGCAGCCTGTTCCAATGCCTGACCACTCTTTCAGTAAAGAAATTTTTCCTAATATCTAATCTAAACCTCCCCTGACCCAGCTTCCTCTCATCCTATTGCTAGTTGCTTGGAAGAAGAGACCAACACCTGCCTCACTACAACCTCCTTTCAGGTAGCTGTAGAGAGCAATAAGGTCCCCCCTCAGCCTGCTCTTCTCCAGACTAAACAAACCCAGCTCCCTCAGCCACTCCTCTTAATACTTGTTCTCTAGACCCTTCACCAGCCTTGTTGCTCTTCTCTGGGCACCTTCCAGCCCCTCAATGTCCTGCTTGTAGTGAGGAGCCCAAAACTGCACACAGTACTCGAGTTGCAGCCTCACCAGTGCCAAATACAGGGGCACGATTACTTCTCTACGATGATAAGCATTGGTAGGAAAAACACTTGCTAAATGTAGGCATATACTTATATGCCTAGATATGTTTGTCATATGTATTTGGCATTTACAAGGATGTTGGAACCATGCTGGGCTATAAAAAACAGTCACTACTTCTGGGTTAATGGAATGATCTTGCATACAGTAATGCAGGAGTTAATGCAAAGCCTTTGGGATTTGACTGTAGTTAAAGTTCCTTCATTTTTTGGTACTACATACAGAAGCTACACACATGAAATGGAAAGGGATTGTGCTGTATGTCTGTTTTGCAAAGACAAATTACATTTTCTTTGGAAATTGATGCAGCCAGCACACCATCTTCAACAAATGGGAATCAGCCATGCGTTATTCAGCATGAATTGACACAGTAAACTTTGCTCCCTATTGGGCTGTGATAAGAGCACAGTAAATGCTGGGCTGTCTTCCAGACCTATAAAAGCATTGCCCAAGAAAGTGTATGCAGTGTGATAAACAATGTTTTCTAGCATATTGGTGAGTTCAGTCAAACAAAAGAAGGGAGATCCATGCAAAAGTGTGCACAACGTTGACATAAACCAGCAATATTTATGAAAGAAAAGCTAAAGGGTAGGATTGCTGAGATGCTTGGTCATTCCTGGGGCTATCACTAGACAGTTTAGATTCCTTCTTGGCAATGTTGTGTTAGGTTGTCAGAGCAGCACAGATGCTTTGGATGGTGTATCTTCAGAGGAATGATGGCCCTAAGTGTAAAGAAGAAGAATCCTGCCCAGATCAGTCTTAAGCCAGCATTATTCAGCAGCCACACAGACAGGCTGGGGAAGGTGCTATTCGTTCTGTCTTTTGCATCTAGGCTCAAAATGGTGTTGTTAAGAAAGGATTTTTCCATGTCTAGCTGTCACAATGAAAGCCAAATAGGTGAAATGTATTTTTACTGCAGCAGAATATCTGAACTGTGTATCTCATGTGTTTCCTCTTCTGAGGATCGTTTGCTCCCTTTGTCTCTCTGGATGTTAGCCACTGTTATGTTGCCTTTAGCTATCAGGTAGCAGAAGTTTATAACGTGTTTGCTTCTCCTGCAGGAGAAGCAGAGACACCAGTGGACATGGAGACAATTAGCCTGGACTCAGAAGCTGAGGTAAAGGCAGATTTTTGGCATTACGGGCTTTGTATAGTGGGAGGAAAAGGTAGGCAAAGGCAAGTATTGAAACTGGGTTAAAGGATGTATTTCTTCTGAAGATGCTGGCTATCATGGTCTTCCCTGGAACTGATTCAGAGCCTTTAGACTAGAAGTAGTGGTGTTTTATTCTTGATCAGTAGCTGAAACATTTTGTGAGTAATTTAGCATTTTAAATTAAGCGTAAAGGTGCTGAAAGTGGGGCTATGCTGCAAGCATTATTGAGGGCTTGTGTCTTGGCACCGTCAGCCTGTTAGCTGGAGAATTTTTGCGCTTGGGTGGGGAAGTGCTCCATTTCTCTTTGGCTGACCTGCCATACTGGAATATCTGGGGCTGGACAGTACGGATGTGAAGTGCATCAGCTGACTGCCAGTGCAGAGTTAATGTTCACAGAACCCCCAGATTATCTGAACTGTCAGTGGTTCCTGTTCATCTGAGCCTGGAACTGGAAAGAGCAAGACATGTTCCAGTTAAGCCCTAGAAAAGTGGATAAGAGAATTTTATGCAATTCTTTACTCATACTAGACAGCAGAATTTGGGGCTGTTGCCTTTTTGCAGATACTGTGTTTGCAGTTGACAAGCTTGGGCCANGTGCTTCACCTGTGGTGGTAAAATCATGTGCCAAACCCAATTTTCACAAGCTCTTTGAAGGAAGGTTTTAACAAGCTACACGTTTTCTAAGACTACAATTTGCCTTAGATCAAAGTACCAGGTTGGTTCTTGAAGAGTGATTTGAAATAGCTGCTGAATCCCTCCATTTCTCTTTCAGGATGTTGACTTGAATCATTTCCGAATTGGGAAGATTGAAGGATTTGAGGTGCTCAAGAAAGTGAAGGTAACAGTCCTAAGGAACAGAGAGAGCCTCTTGGAGCTGGAGGTTTTTCATGTCTAACCTGTAAGAGGAGTCTCTTTTTGGCTGAGATCGTAATGAGTTCACTTCGTGTTGGACTGAAGGAGGTAGTGTTTACCTCTTTGTCAAGTGGTAATAAAAATCCTGGAGTTTTGCAAGTTGGTTTTGGAATGAGAGACAATGCATCAGGGCTTGTGCTAAAAGATACATTCTGTGCTTGCACAGCAGGCTTAACATAGAAGAATGCAGACTGGAAAGGACCTCTGGAGGTCTCTGGTAAACCCCTGCTGAAAGCAGGTCCAGTTAGGGCATGTTGCTTAAGGCCTTCTCCAGTCAGGCTCTTGAGTATTTCCATGGACAGAGATTACATAGGCTCTCTGGGCTGCTGTTCTAGAGTCCGACCATCTTCGTGGCAGAAAGATATCCTTCTCTGGAGCTGGAATAAAACGAGAAAAGATTCCATTGAAAAAGAAAAACCAAACCGAAACAAAATCAAATAAAACCCAGTGGGGGAAAAAAAACCAACCAAAACATATAGTTTGTATGCCAAAAGACATTACATGCTGTCATTCATACCCATTTTCATGTTTGTTTTTAAACTTTTCTCCAACTGCTAGACTCTGTGTCTCCGTCAGAATTTGATTAAGCGCATTGAGAACCTGGAGCAATTGCAGACCTTGCGGGAACTGGATCTCTATGACAATCAAATTCGGAAGATCGAGAACTTGGAGTCTCTGGTGGAACTTGAGTGAGTCCAGGAGAATCACCAGGATTAGGCTGGGCGTGGTTTGCCACTCACAGAGTTACTCATGCTGTATTTATCCCACTATTTATCACCCAGGCATTTCTCGTGATTCATGTGGGTGATCTGTCAGGGATATGTCTGTTCTGCATTGGTATTTAACCTGTGTGGTAAACTAGCTTCACTATCCTGAAGCTCACCAGGGAGTCAGCTGGAAATGTGTGCTGTGTAAGGCAGCGAGGATGGTAGGTGGTTGCAGCTTCTGTGCAGGTGCAGAAGCACTCAGGCACTCCTCGCTCTTGGCAGCGAGAGTGCCTTGTAACAGGTTTTTATTCCTGCAGAAAATGAGAAGAGATTTCAAGTGAGATGATGACTTTTGCAGGGGGAGGCGGTGTTAGGGAAGGACTGGTGCTCTTTCTGGTACCTGCCTTTGGTCGCTCTGTAGATACATTACAAAACTCCACCAGGGGAAGAAAGGCTGACCTGCTTCCCACAGTCGGAACTGCTTCATGCTGGTGGGAGGCAGATCTGTTAGGCGCGTACCTTTTCCAAGGAATATGCAAGTACTGAAGATTAGCTTCCTCCCACAGTGGGAGCTCCACAGCTGGGCAAAATTATGACTGTCTTCTGCATGCAACAGATTTTTTTTTTCCCCTCTATTTTCCCCTGACACACTATAGAAGTAGTTTGAAAGTTATATTCGTTGTCATTTCTGATAAAAAGAAATTACACTTACGAGTCTAGCTTGAAGGCCTAGCAAAGTGCTTGATCTCTCTGCAGATAGTGAGCTTCCCCACCCATTTACAAGTGCCTCTTCCAGAATCATGCATCCCTTCTGGACTAAAGAGACCTGTGTTTTGTTTTCCTTCAGGATCCTGGACATCTCCTTTAATGTTCTGCAACACATTGAAGGACTAGATCGGCTTACCCAACTTAAAAAACTCTTCCTTGTCAACAACAAAATCAGCAAAATTGAGAATTTGAGCAACTTGCAAGTGCTACAGATGTTAGAGTTGGGATCCAATCGAATTCGGGTAGGCTTGTTCTACAAGATGTTAGCTGGAGAGTTTTGGGCACTTTGGCTTTGGGAAATGCGCTTCATTGACTTTTAATTGTAATTTTGTTTTTATTGTTCCAGTCATTTAATGTGTAATTGCTTATTGCTGTGCATGCTGGATCCTTTAATTATGTGTGCATGTACTACATGGCTACTAAATTACTATTTATTAATTTCTCTTTAGTGAACTTACGCATTCCCCGTGTGTTGCCTTTTGCAGATGATGTTTTCCTCCTGGTAGAGAGCCAAGCCTATCAAAACTAGCAATTGCTGTTTTCTCTTACCTTCCTAGAGTCTGACGCTGTGTCGATACAACCTATTGAATGCAAATTTAATTCTGGTTTGATTTGTATGTGTAATTGATAACCTGCTACATCAGTCAGTCGCACTCAGGAAAAGAGTTTCTTGAGGCTTAGCTCTGAAATGCCTTAAAAAACTGATACTGTATGGCTGATTACTTTTTTTTATAGTACAGTTTGACCTTTTCAGTTTAGGTGATTTAAAATCTGTGCCACTTAAAAGGAGGCAGTTCTGAGTAGTCTCTGCTGTCGTTAAGGTATGCTTTTCTGCATTTTGCACAGTTTGTAAGAGAACTGATGAAACAGATGACACGAAAGACTTGCAACATGCAAAGTAAACTTAATTTTTTAGAAACTTTTTCAATTGTATATGCTTTAGAAAATACTTGTAACAGATAAGTACATTCCAGTCTGAAAATTGTCTAAGCTGGTGCTCCCTCTTTACAATCTCTGAAAAATTACCTGTTGTGCTGAAAGAGCAAAGTAGGAAAATAGCTATTTGTCCTTTGTATTTCAGTCCTTGTGGAAGAACACTTCTTCTAGAACAGAAGGAAACTTCAGCTATTATAAACAGCCTTTTAAGGTGGAGATGTTAGCTGCTTTTATGAACTGGAAAAATTTTACTTTGCTCCTAAAGCTGAACTGGACTGACTTCCATCTGAAGGAATTTCTACTTTGGAAATGAAATTTCTTAGGGGAATAAATCTGGAGTGTGAGAACATCAGCCAGATCAGATGAGTGATTAGGAACCTTAGTTTGCATAGATTGGGGCAACATGGGTTAGAGAGAGATGCGTTTTCCTTTATTGAGAAACAGAACAGGCTAAGCACACTGATCCTTACACTGCAAAAGCTGGATTAAGCAAAACTGTACTATATTATGTATCTAAGCATTGTTACCTTGTGCAAAAAAAAAAAGTCTAGCTAGATTTCTGAATTGATACAGAGGTGGTACATTGTCACCAGTGTTGTCAAGCCAAAGAATATATTTTAAACCGTGAGGTTAGATTTATTCTATATATGTTTTCTTATTATTGAGCCTGAGCATATAATAAAAAAAAAAAAAACCCAAAAAAACTAAAGTTATCACGGTGTGGGTAACACAAGCTTCTTAAATTACTTTATTTTCAGCATTTTTTCAGTTTATCTGTTAATTCTGTTCTGGCTTCTTCAAACAGGACTGCTCTATACTTCCAATTGTTTTACTGGAGCGAGTAACCTGTGCCTAGGCTAGGCATGAAGAAATGCATCCCATGTTATTTGGGGGCAGCTAGAACTCTTAGTAGCTTTCTGTATGGTGGCCTGGCTGTGTGCTTTACAGGTGGGCATATCCTTAACTCTTCAGGGTAAAAGCCTACGGACTGTCTGTTGAGGCAGCGTTCCAGGCTCTGAAGTGCCTGATACACTCATCCCCTATGCATTAAAGCTTCTGCAGTAATACTGTCTTCATCATTTTGCTGCACACACTAACGTTTCGGAGTGCACTTACTGTGGAGTCTGTCCTGATGTACTAAGCACTTGTAGTTCTGTCCCTTTTGTATGAATGGTGGGGAAGCAGAACTTTATGCTTGAGCTGATGCATTTTCATGCTTTTCATCCAAAATTGGACTGAGGCAACTACAAGGCGAGCACTTCTTTATTTGTTCCTTAGGTCTTTTTCCCCTCATGTCCATCTGTTTCATACTCTCACTGAAGTGTGACCTTTTCGTAGCATTTTTTTTTTCCTATTTGTTCTCAGTGAGTCACAAGTATTTCCTCCTCAGGGCTGGGTGAGCTACCGATGAGCAACAAATCTATCATTTTCTTTCAAGGTCAAAACAGGGGTAAGTCTACAGGCTAGAAGGAGGGTGAATCCAAATATGAGCCGATAAACACCTTATGTTGAATCTGTTGGCAATTGTGGGATAGAGGTTGAAAAGGTTCTTTCCTTGCCAGAGCATATCTGTAAGTTCATAGTGTGTGTGTTTGTGTCCATCTTCCTCTTCCTTCTTTTATACACACAGAGTTAAATGTGCACACGCGTGCGTACACACACAAACACACAGTAATCTAAGTGGTGCTAGGACTTGGTGGCCTGTCTCACCAGCACTACTAGTCTCTGAAAATCTGCCAGGCAAGAAGGATGTGGACAAGCTGAGAGGTCACAAGGTATAAGAGCACAGATGCGCAGCTATGTGTGTGTCTGAATCTATATTACTGTTCTTCTGTGAGCCAAAGTCTGTTTTTAAAATTCTTGTCTCTTCTAACAGCACCTTTTTTTTTTTTTTGATTAAGAGGCTTTCCTCTGGAAAAAAAAAAAAATTGTCTCTTCTTTCCTTTTGTTTACAGGAGCCTTTTCTAAGACCACCCTTTTCCCCTTTGCTTGCCACTTTTTTCGCTCTTCTGTTCATGCTTTCTGGTGCCCCTTCCTTTGTAAATAAAGAATATGGTTCTTCTTGATGCCTCACAGAGATCCTAATTTTCTCCCACGGAAGGCTGAGCTCAGGACTTAAACTGGTATAGTGTATGTGTTCTGCCAGTAGCATGAGTATATGTACATCACTTAAAATGGTATGTGTATGTTCTGCAGGTAGCATGAATATATGGCCAGTAGTTAAATATATTCACACACACACACAAGAGACAGTTAACCTTGCTTACGACAGAAAAACTGTTGTGCAGAGAAACTAAACAGCTTGCCTCTGACAATGTTGTGCAGTCACTGATGGTCAGGACTAAATATGCAAATTGTATTTTCTCCTCCCAGATCCTCATTCCATTCACTAGTGACAGATTTTTCTTGCTTCACGAATGAGTACCTCATGGCCCAGGGAATGTCCCTTTCGGTGCTCCCTGAGCATTTTCATTCTTGCTTTTGCTGCCTAGACAGTGGAGGCAACAGCCAGAACAAAGCAATGTGACCCCTGCTGGAAAGCAGTGAGTAACAGTGCTGCGAGCCAGCTGTCACACAGGCTGAGGTTCACTGTCACTGCACAAAGTCCTGCGCTTTGCTCCTGAGTCGCAAGGGAGGCCCTGCGTTGTGCGCGCTTTGTGTTGTGGAATTGGCAGGCTTGTGTTTCTCAGGAGTGTAGCTCCATGGTTCAAGGCTACAAAATACCTACCATGTCTACAGGTTGGAGTTTTGCATCACAGCAATATCACTGTCTCCGTTGATCATTTTGCAGGCAATTGAAAATATTGATGCCTTGGCTAATCTTGACAGTCTGTTCCTTGGAAAGAATAAAATCACCAAGCTCCAGAACTTGGATGCGCTGACAAACTTGACTGTGCTCAGTATACAGGTATTGATTCTACTTTGCACTGTTGTGTTTTGAGCAGCCTTGGTTACGTGAACCACCTTGTAATTTATTATAAATTCTTCTGCGTCAGCAGGTCTTCAGTGTTTGAGTCAAATTCCTGTACTGGAAGAAGGTGTGATATTCTCTGTGCTGTCTGCTCAACCTTTAATACTAAATGAGATTGACAAACACTGATAAAATGATGATAAAATGTGGAAGAGATAGCAGGGAATTAATGTTATCTCCCATTTCCTTCCTGAAATACTGTTTTCTAATGTATTACAATAACATTAAATGAGTTACGCCACAGAAGTCATTCTAATGTCAGTGGGATCAGCGTCGCTGTCTTCTACCTGAAGAGGGAAGAAATGTGAACAAGCCTGTGCTAAGTGAAATCTATCCTTAATGAGCTTATGGAAAGTTTCTTCCTTTTTAAAAGGTGGAATGAAAGGTACTGAGCTATTGAGTCTCCTTCTCATCCATATGACAATGCTAGTGCATTCTAATACCTCTTACAGCTGTTGGTAAGATATGCACTACATGTTGTAGTACCTGTATGCATCGTTATTCTCTAGGACATAGAGAATTATGTACAACAGAGTATATTGGGATTCAAGTGTTGTAACTTCCCTTCTGACCATTTCATTAAAAAAACCCTACACAATGAATGCAGTTAATGCATAGGCCTGTTGTTTCCAAAGCCACCAAGTGAAAAACTTTCAGGCTGCAATTTTTGATGGGAAGGTCAGAGTCTGATTCTTCTTAACTTTGAGACTGTGGCTCCTGTGAAACTTCTTTGTGCATTGGTGGTACAGAGATCAAACGAGCTGAACTCATGAGATCAGTGTGGACTCAAGCAGGCTGTTTCCCATTCCCGTTCGTACTTCAGATAAATATTTACTCTCCAATGACTCACTTGGGGTATGGTTTGTTTAGAGGGGACTTAAGCTGCTGTTACACTTTCAGAATAACCGTCTGACCAAGATTGAGGGGCTGCAGAGCTTGGTGAGTTTGCGGGAGTTGTACCTCAGCCACAATGGCATCGAAGTCATCGAGGGACTGGAGAACAATGTAAGCAGGCTCTTGCTAAATGTGTGATAGAATTGTTGCCCTAAGCTGCCTCCATTAGTGGCTGTGTTTTTCTGGAAGTTTTTGTTCCTCAGCTTCCTCAGTTATGTGTGGGGTCCTGAGTCTCTTGCAAAGATCACAAAGATCCAAGTATTTGTTATGCTTAAATACCTTGCATGGATGAAGCTCCTCCAAACCCTCAGAATTGTTTTCATGACCTGGGGAGGGGAAGAACAAGATGTGGTTAATGCAGCAGCCTGGCTGATCTTCAGCAGGGAAAAGGCTGATGGCCACAGCTGGCTGTCTCTGCTGCAGCCATGCAGACAGCAATTTGTACACAACTGTGAGTTCTTTTCAGTAGGACAACAACCAGAACTGGGAGTAGAGGCACAAGCCGTGGCATGTGGCTTGCCTTCGTGTTAGAATACGTTTCTAGATTTCTGGATAGGATTGATTTCACAGAAGCCTGTAGTGTTTTCATTCTCGCCCAATAGTAGATGGCATTGTTGGAGAGCAGGTACAATCTGGAACTTAGTTGGCTAAGTGCAAGGCAGAAAAAAAAACCTTTTTCTAGAACTATTGAGTTTTCTGCTGAAAAAAAGCTTGTTTAACTCTGCTCAAGTGGACACTTGTGATTTGATTTTAACGGATTCCTCTTCTTAATATACAGAGGAAAGCTCACATTTTAGGAGCCCTTGGCTGGCTGTTGCCATCCGGACAGTAATGGCTTTCATTTTTGTCACATGGCTTCTGGGATGTCAGTAACCCAGCTTAATTAAAAACAGGCTTCCTTGCTATACTTAGGCAGTGAGAGTTCTTGTGCTGTGTGTAAGCAGCTGGCAATACTATGTCTTTGCTTCCGGCAGTTTCCAACTCTGGGCCTGAAGAAGGTGGGATAGAGAAGATGAAAGGGAATCCGGTCTAATGTTTTTGTGTTTGCTTGTCTAGAACAAACTCACAATGCTGGACATTGCATCCAACAGAATCAAGAAGATTGAAAACATCAGTCACCTAACAGAGCTGCAGGAATTCTGGGTAAGCGCAGGCTGGAGCTGTTCCCTGAAATATCTGGGCAGCAGTGGAAGAACCCTTCTGACGGGGGGCAGTGGGAGGGTGCTGTACGTGTGTGTCTTGAACTAAATGCTGCTTGTTCTGATGACCAACTTCAAGATCTTGACAGTCGGCAGGGATAAGAGTATGGTGACTTCCCCTGAGCAAAGAGTTGGGCTTAAAAAATTCTTTGTAAGGCTTTGCTTAGTAGTCATGAGCCTGTCTCTACCTAGGAAATAGGCCTTGCCTTCACATTTGTGATGGTTATGAAACAGCCCTGCTGTGTCCTATTTTTGCGGATCTCGTCTTTCTGTAAGTGAGCATGGCAGTGTGGTGAGGGAAGCTGATAATGTCTCACCACTGCACCCGAGCACAGTACCTGTTTAGAGCAGAGTCGGTATGTTCGTGTTGTTATAGGTATGAAGAATCACAGAATGGTCAGGGTTGGAAGGGACCTCTGTGGGTCATCCAGTCCAACCCCCCTGCTGAAGCAGGGTCACCTACAGTAGGCCACAGAGGACCTTGTCCAGGTGGGTCTTGAATACCTCCAGAGAAGGAGACTCCACAGCCTCCCTGGGCAGCCTGTTCCAGGGCTCCGTCACCCTCAGAGGGAAGAAGTTCTTC
>Ga0065711_1046329_pt1 | contig 12951 bp, 8 predicted proteins | sample Hoacrofraction12_FD_59098 | JGI IMG/M metagenome (GOLD analysis project Ga0065711, IMG submission 59098) | Hoatzin crop microbial communities from Cojedes, Venezuela - Epithelial fraction 12 v2 (version 2) | ecosystem: Host-associated > Birds > Digestive system > Esophagus > Crop | place... | reverse complement strand
CGAGTGAGTTCCCGCCGCGCCGCCCCCCCCACCGGAACCCAGCGTGACGTCACATGGTATGAAATACCCGGCTCTGTTTGGCCAGGTGGAGTCAGCCCCCACCCCCCAGCTGTGCCCCTTCCTGGAGTCCGGTGAAAATTAACCCTGTCCTGGCCAAACCCAGGACAGTACCACATTAGTGCTATCAGTTTGAAATAAAGATGTGGTCTTTTGAAAAAAGTAATTCTGACTTCTGTTGGAACCTCCACTCTAGAAGCCATAATCCACCCAAATTACTATTTGCCAGTGAGCAGTCCAAGCAGGGGGGCTCCACGGGGGTGCTTAGCCAGGGCTTGAAGTCATTGTGGTGAAGGACATGCCCTCACAGATGTGGTGCCTTCCCCCCAGGCTACAGGCTCCATTAATAGCCTCCAACAGGGCAAGATGATGAGCCAGGGAAGGCTACCAATACTTCATTAACTCTGATTTGCAGCAATATCTGCCACCTCCTTTGGTGCCTTGGAAAGCATCCATTTTTCAGCAGCTCTGAGGCTTTGCTCCTTGCTTCAGCCACTAAAGCTGCTGGCTTGCAGGTCTTTGATGTGATTTTCTAGCCTGTTACACCCAGCAGTATCTTAGACCAGAGGAATAAGGTAGTATTCAGGAGGTAAATCTCTTCCATGGCAAAGGAATTTTTTCCCTGCTCTTTCCAGCATGTTCCACTCCTTACTTCATCTTAATGGAGCACAGAGTAAAACTGAGAGCATGCAAGTAAGATAAAAACCATGCAGCACAGTGTCCTATGGCCTTACACCCACAAATGAGAATGCATGTGCATGGAAACATAGTGTATTCCCATTACTCCTGATTCGACTGCAAACCTTGCAGATTGTGGTAGGATTTTCCCTTCCAGCTCAGGCTCCTTGATCTATATTTGTTGGACTTCTCAATACCTAAAAGAAAATTAAGCTTAGTTTTTCTCAGACTTAGGACTACAAAGAGCATGAAAACAAGACTCTAAAATCTTATTTCTAAGCACACCAGTTTTTCTCCTTATTTAGTTACAAATAGTAGCAGCCTAAGCAGCCTCACCCTGCAGGTGTGTCAGAGCCCCAGGTCTGTCTCTGACATCTTCTCCTGGATCGACCCCTCAGACTGATGTGGTAGCTCTGTCTCTTTTTGCACCTGACTGGACTTCTGGGCTCCTCCTGCAATGTCGGGGCTGTCACTGGGGCCTGTGACCCCACCCGAAGAGGGCATGGCCTCCTCCAGGTTCACCTCAGCTCCTAGCTTGGCACCCCTCCTGGAGCAGCCTCACTTATGCTCATCCCTTTCTTTTTACTGGTTTTATTGGTACCTGGACCTCTGTGATTCTCTAGTGGAGTGGTATCGGAAGAGCTCATGTACAGCAGCAGGTGTGGAAAAAACAAAATCCAGGAAGGTATACGCAACAATGATAACATTTGCTAAGAATTGCATAGAGGGTCACGTTTTTCTTTAACAGTGTATATCTTCATATGAAAAAAAGAAATCTGCAAGATAGCTGTATGTCTGCAGTAACTTATTGGAATAGCAATCTGGTTTGGTCTGGGCAAGCCTTTGTAGTCTTATGCTACGTGGTTGGAAAACAAAAATCTAAGCAACTTTTGTGATCTTGCTTACAGATTGTCAGAGTTGGGGAGAAAAGGAATTTTCAACATGCATTTTCTCCATTTTATATCCAGTGAAGAACAACACTTTTTTGGTTCTTTATATTTTTTAGTCCACTGCATTTTAGAAGGATTAAAATAGTACGCAACATGGAGGGGAAAGATCTTTCTGTGACAGACATGCAGTAAGCTGTTGTCCAGCATGTGTATTGGTGTTGATGGAGATGTCATGCCTTCAGGCTGTCCTGAGATGGTGCAGAACAGGAGCCTGCACAGCTGGGGCTTTGCAGTTTCAGAGAGAAATTTTTAATGTGGTGACGGGTGAGTTTGAGACAAAAGTTTGCTGAGAGGCTTATGAAAATCACCAGTCTAAATGGCACAGCACATCATAGCCGAGATCTCAGATGAACTCTGAAATGGTCTTATTGTCATCCTGAGTAACTGGGTAATTTGGACAGAATTAGTGTTTGAGTTATGGCTTTAGGAAATGCCAATTTCTTTTACGTGCTCAAAGAAATGCAGTCTTTTTGCTCTTTTGCAGTGTTTTGTCATGGTCAAAACTCATGTGAATGTATATATTTAGTTTAATTACTGTCTGCTTGCAAGTATTTCTGGAAATGCACAACAAAGGGAAGACTTACCACGGATGATAATGAAATTATACATATATGCGCACACACACACCTTCTCCTAACACCCCAGTTCTAATTATGTATGTCCTCTCCTACAAAATACTGACTTCCTCCTTTTGTCATCCCTTGCTTCTCTTTATTATTCCCAGCAACTGCTGCTGTTGACTTCCTCTGCACATATGCAAGTAAGTTAATGTCATCTTCTGCTCCAGAAAGCACGCATTGAAGGCTCTTTGGGAGAGTAGCAGTGCAACAGTTACGTATTTTTGTTGGCACACTCTCTGAAAATTTGCTTATCTTGACTGTCCCTGCAGCTGATTTGGAAGTTGTTACTTATCTTTTCAGCAAGATGGTGACTTCTTCCTGCAATTTTGTGTAACTTGTGCTGAAGTGAGAAACTAGTATCTTGTGGCATTCTTATAAGGAGATAAAATGGTCCTGTATACCACTTTGAAAATATCTGTCCTAAGTTTTAAAGCATTTTATATATTTAACAAAAAGTACCTCTAATATATTAATCTGTATCATAAAACTGAGCCTGATAACTAACATCATGCTTGTTGCCATTTCCTCTGTGCTCAGCTTCAAGAGACGCCAGAGGAAGAAGGGCTGTGGCAATGATGGCAGAAGAGGGGCATGAATGGCAGCTGGCTGACATCGCTCCTGCCGTGGAAATCCCAGTAAAGCTAATGGTTCAGAAACAGCACGGCCAAACAGCGGCTGTCAGCCTGCTGGGAGGCTGGTGCTTGGGACTGTGGTGCTTATATGGGTTTTTCAGATTGCATGTACCACCTTCTCTCTGCCTTATGCCTGGTTTTTGGTCCTTCCATACCCTAAGTTTCTACACCCCGCTACTGTTTCCCAGCTCGCTCTCCAGTTTCACCATCAACTTGCTTTTCCCTGCACTTCTTCCTGGAGCTCTTCAGAGCCACCACACTCCAAGTGCTGCCACCTGTTTTCTTTAATGCTTCTAGTCTGTCTGTCTTTCCAACTCCCACTCCATGTACTCTGTGGGAGACCTTGCAGGGCAGTGGCTTGTCTCCCCAGCCCTCAAGCCCTGAGACCCTGAAGGGACAGCTGGCTGAGCTTGCCGTCCTGCTCGGGCAAGGGGCAGAGCGGAAGGACTATGCAGGATGCTGCTACTGCCTTGCATAGTACCTAGGGCAGCATGACCTGAAGCCTTTTGCGCAATGTTGTAGTTCAAAGGAAGCCTTACAGCTATCAGTGAAACTTTTTGAGTCTAAGTGATGAAGACCAGACAGCATTTTTACTCACTCAAATTGGGGGATTTCAGTTTTCCTCTTGTTTGAAAAGCTATTGCTAGACAGACGTTGCTTATCTATTAAAATTGCCACTTACCTGCTCCGAGAATTGCCCGGCTGAATGGTTTCTGGGCTGGAATTGTTCGCAAGAGATTCAGATTAACAGAAGCTTTTAACACAGGCTGAGTTGTGTGAACATTATCTGGTGTGCTTCTGCTATATATCAAATGGGTGGCTATAGCACCTAAAATTAGATGCTGAGAGGGTTCTCCTCCTCTCTATCAGCCCAAGCGTTGCAGATGCAAAGTGCAGCAGAGTCAGTGGCGGGAGTAGAGGAGAGGGAGTTACGAACTCCCCTGTCACTGTCATCTGTGCAATCTGCTGCTGGCCAGGAGGCCGGGCAGCATCAGCAACCCTGGTGCCAGACTGAGCCCAGCCACATGCTCCCATGCGAGTGAAAATGTTTTTTTTCCCCAGAGCATTATTGTTTGCAATGTTTCTAAAACAGGGAGATTTGTACATGGGGATGCAGGTCTTACGTCTAGTTTGGAGGGAAAACAATATTGGTTGAAATACTGCCTTTATGCTCCACTTCTCTGAATACTTGTGATTTTTAGCCTTGCTTTGTGAGTTTAGCTGTCAATTTAAAGTTCAGCAAGTATTTTGAAAAAAAAATCTGGAAAGTCCTGTGGAAACTGAGCTATTGTTTTTTTGAAGTTCTGACTGGATTTCTGTTTTAACCAATGTGGTGGTTATTCTGGTCAAGCACTGGCCAATTGTTCATGCTCAAGAAGCACAGTGCTAGAAAGTTTTCGGTATGTGGTCAGTCTTCCTCTTCTTTGCTAAACACCAGTGTTTCTAGCTTTCTGAAATTTCAGACAGTAGATGTGCTGGTAATACTGGAATTGGTGTGGTAGCTTTCAAAAGCAATAGCTAAAGTGCAGCTATTAATCACCCTAAAAGCCGCCCTCTGCACAACAGAAACCTGTTTTTAAAAACTTGCTTTAAAAGGAAAAAAATGTATTGTGAGTATTGTTCTGCCTTTAATCCATTGAAGTTTGAAGCAGCTTCTAGAAAGCTAGAATCCCACTGGCTGTCTGCCAAGTTGGGATCAAAATAAGCTGTGCTGAAACAATCAAGAACTTGATTGTTTTAAGATTAAATTTTCTTCTCATCCCTTAGTCTAAAGTTGCAGACAGCTCTATGGATGTCTGAACAAATGAGGACTGGGGAAGGACAGAAAGAGAAACAAGAGAATCAGAAAGCAACGGCTGGTGTTTTTTGCTTCAGTTTGTGAATCTATCTCAGTAGGTTTTTCCTTCACCACTAAGTAAGAATTGTGCTGAAAACTAGTATTCACATACAAATTTGACAGGAAAGGAATGTAACTATTATATTTTTGCAAGTGGGGCTTGTATGACAGTTAATTGTGCTTCTAATGAAAAATAGCAGGTTTTTTGATAGACAGTATTTCGCCCTAAGATAATTTGAACTTCCTATAAGATAAAACAGAATTCAACTGCCTAGTAAAAGATGAATATTCCTAGCTAAAGTTTATTCCATTGTTTATAGTGTCTTGGGAGAGTCTAAGTTATTTTGTCCTGTGTAGAAACGTTTAAATGACTGACCTCCGATTTCACCTTGAAAGTATTACTAGAAAATCGTTGTACTGTTGAGTAGCCACCAGATGGTAGTATGATAGAGGTTATAGAGAAAATATGCACCGGGGGTTTAACTGTAAGCTAAAATCAGGGGAAAGCCAGCAACGATAAGAAGATACTATTTTTGTAGTTTGTTGCATGTATTTGAAAAAACAAGGTGTCATATACAAAATACAAACTGTATAGGTTTTCTTCACAACTGACACTTATGTGTGAGTCAGCATAAGGCAAAAATGTGTAGCCAGACACACCATTCTTCTCACTTTTCAAGTAGAAGAGTACCTTGAGGAGGACATCATCTGGAATCAGCATATGTTTATTAGTATGGATGCTTTTTTATTAAGGTCGTGAAATTGTTATCACAGTTCTGTTGCTTTAGCTACTTAACTAAAGAGCAAACACCAGATTTCTTCAGGGCCCAGAAAGAGGGACTTAACCTATATTTCATCATCTGGTGACATTGACCAACTTACCTGTTCTGATTGCAGCATGTTGCCTTAGATGCAATAGGAAAGTCTGAATTTCAGGGTACAGGGCATGAAAGAACCATCACTTGAACTCATGACAAACCATGAGAGAAAAGCTGAGTGTGTTCAGAAACATCAAAGACTTCTTTGGACCTGTCTGCCTCTGGCCTCTGCCAGAATTGGGTTACTGGCATAGGTGGGCTGCTCCAGCTCACCAAATTTTCCTTGCCCTCTTTCCTGAGGTTTTGAGACTCAGTGCTGCAACTTGTACACTAATGAACTGAACTAAATATAAGTTATGTAAAGTGTAATAGTGTAAAAAAAAAAATTAAGAATATTCCTGTGAGTATATAGACACTTTCCAGCTATTTGCTTTCAGTTTGTGATCACCTCTCCTGCCCCATTTCTTTCTGCAAAAAAGTACTTCAGGCATCCAGAGTGGTCCAGAGAGCTTCACAGAACTTCATCTAGACTTCATGAAAGAGATAGAAGAACTTGCAAGGGGATTTATTGAGACCACAGAGAAAACTATGGCTTTAGAAAAGATGTGGGAGGAAAACTCAAAGTTCTCAGGTAAGCTGTAATGTTTCTAATTAATTCATTTCTCTATCAGGTAGAGATAACCATCAAACAAAAGAACAGTCTTATCTTAAAATGAACAAACTAAAATTTTAGCTGATTTGAAAAAATCCACTTTTATGATTGCTATTATTGTGGCCATCACAAAATTATCAGAAAAAGTTGGCCTTCTAAACCTGTGACCTTGTTTTACTAGTTGACAGTTAACAAAATATTGTGAGGGGAAAGGTTTAAAGGTAAGGATTAATAATCTGAGTACATGGTTACTTGGTCTAACATGCATTCAAAATTAATTTATCAGGATTTAAGTTTTTCTCCCCAGATTTTTCTGTTGTGCTAGAGAGTATAGGAAAGGAAAACCTCAGTAGCTCTCACCTGGTGACCCTGCTGGCAAACAAGTCCATCTCACACTAAAACGGTGAGACTGGAAACACCAAGTTCTGATACTCCTGCTCTGTTGCTACTGATACTATGCAGCCTTGCTGCTGTAGCAGGCGGACATTTAAGACCTACTACTACCCTGCCCTTCTGGCTGAATTTGCAAGCAAAAAGATTTAGAGGAAACAGCCATTTTCATGCCTGGCTGTCTGGGAGCTAGCACGTTCATCTAGTGTTGATGCGATGATTTTGCCTTACTGGAAAGTGTATGGTAAGCAATTTCTTTTAAACTGTTTTTGTGATAATAGTATAGTATTGCAAAGCACAGAAAATCAAATGGATCATTATCTTTCTAAGGTATTAGTTGTTTCACATGCCTTTTTTCCTGTAGGAATGCTCTTTGTGTACTACTTGCTATTGCTTATAAAATTGATTCTTCTGAAGTTAATAATGCCTCTCTGTAAAGAAAAATATTTGATTTTACAGGGCTTCGTAACATCAACGCTGTTATTACTGTAAGTATTTTTACAGTCCATTTCTAAATTACATTTCTGCATTTTGAGGCATCTTTATTATAATGGTTAGAAATTTGCATGCTGTCATATTTTAGTAAACTATCTTTAAAAAACACTAGTATGCTGTTGAAGGAAAAAATGATGTCTTGTAAATTTGATAGAGGTCCAGTGGTTTCTAAGATTACTGTTTTAAACTAGTCTAGGTTGTTAGTAGCTAAAATTCACAGCTATCTGAAGGTTTGTTGTTCATTAGGAGAAATCTAAAAATGAATCTCCCAGACCCTATGTAGTTGTATAAAATCATATTACAAAATGTCTTGCAAGGAACTCGTGTACTTATTTACAAAGAAAACTAAACAAAAAAAAACCCGAAACAAAAAAAAACAACCCAAAACTTATAAAAGTACTGCAGTGAGATTGAAATGAGGATTGTGCTTGGATGAGATTACTTTGAATTCAGATTTGTGATCCAGTAATCATGACAAGCAGACTTAAGTGAGGGTGAAGGAAGACATGTTTGCAAGATGCAGCGTAATTCCTTTTAGAATCAATTTGGTAATTTTTGTGGAATGAGTTCGGTCTTTGTGCTGTCCCTATTACATTAATTTTTCACCCTTGCAATCGCTAAAAAAAGAGGAAGGCTGAACAGGCACAGTAGTAGATCTCCATTACTGTCAATTTTGTACCTTTCACAGCTCACCAGTTTCACTTTAAAAATATTTCAAAATGCTTTTTTTCCATATGTGATTGATTGTAACTGCTACTTCATGAAACATAGATTTCCAATTTATAACTTGAAATTAGATGGCATTTTTATACTAACATTTTTAAATTGCTCATTAGGTACTTCAGTGAAATAAACTGTATCAATATGAAATTTAACTTCTGGAATGGAATATAAAATATAAAGAATGTATTTATCAACATTAAGAAAATATTTAGTTGAAATAGACTATTATTATTAGTAACAGAGTCTGTATACACAATCTTCTTTTTGCGTAAGTGATGCTTATGTTACCATGACCCAAAAGAGCACTAGAGACATTAAAAGAAACAAAGACTGCATAATAAACAACTATGATAGATCCTATATTTTGTATAGGTGTCTCATAGTGTAGTCCTATAAAAGAAGTGGTTTTACCCCAGTCTATATTTAAAGAGCCATTCATTATTATTTGACACCCCTACACAACCCCCAAGGAGCTGTGAGACAAGGGTGGCATGTCCCTGACCGTCCCCTGGTCTTTATATCCTAGACTTAGAAATTTAATGCAGGGCTAAAGAGCTCCTTATGTTTGAGATCTCAGAGATGATCCTTCTCTTTGGCAGTTACACTTCCTGGCAGAAAGAGATGGCTTAGCTATTTTCCCCACACAAGCTCAAAGCTAGACCTATGTTTCCACTTGAGAAAAGAAACAAAATTTAAATAATTTAAAATTCAAGAGGGCAGGGGTAGGGGAAGTAAGATACCTGCTATTTTTTTTTCCATTGATGGAAGTGTTGCATATAAATGTTTTCTTTGCATAAAGATGGATTCGAATGAAGTGGAGGAAGTGATTTCTACAGCAGAAAACCTGTACAAACAGCCATATTTCTGGAACCTTCTGCATTCACTCCCTCATCTTGAATGGAACATCTTTTATACAGAAGATGGGTTAGCTGCCCTAGCACAGTTTCTAGAAGTTATTCAAAAGTAAGTACTTCTGCATGCTTGCAGGTGCTGTTTTAATCTTACCTGCAATTCTTGTTCTCTCTGGCTATTTAATAAAGTGAATATCCTTATTGGTGTAAAGAGACTGAAATCTTCTTCCATTTACCAGATCCTGATTTTATAGAGGTGTGATACGAGTTTTCAGCTATTCTGATTCCTGCATAACTGTATTTTTCATCTCTGTCCAGCTCAGCAGAGATTCCCCAGGATTCTCCAAGAAGTAGCTTCATCTTACCAACGGTTGAAATTAGCCTGTCACACAACATGGCTTTGAACCTCGTAATGTTCTTTGGGACTCTTTGAAAGACAGAATATTTACATATGAATATAAGCAAATTGTAGTTAGGATTCTAATCAACTTAATAGGTGCGTAGCACTTGGTCAATATTGGGGAAAATTGCTCCATTTTGTTTCTCAAGCCTCTTGCTATCAAAATAGTTTTGGCTGTTCTTACGTAAGAAATGAAGCAGCAAGAAAACCCCACAGGAACTATATTCTGAATATGAAAGTTTTCTACCTCAGGCAAAGGACAGCTGGATTCAGAGGAAGACCTGGTATCAAAAGCACAGACTAAGACAAGTATCTACAGGAATTTTCAGTAAAATAAGGGAATTGTTAGGAAAAAGTAAAAAATGTATTTGCCAGAGTAGGTAGTTGGTTGTAATAGGTGGATAGGTGATTGTCATTGAAGTAAATTAATGTATTTATAAGGCTAGAGGAGGCCACTGCACCTGATAGTCTATGCAAGACTGGCCGTGAACTTTAGCAGCCTTACCCCATGTGGAAGCAGGGGCCCAAAGACTTTGAATGGGAAATTACTGTGCTGATTTTGTCACCCTTTACCATCCCACTGTTTTCTTTCCTAATAAAAAAAATATGACAGATATAATGGCATAATTTTTTTTTTTTGAACTGGGAAAACGTCTTTTTTGATTACAATGTGGACTGCAGCTGTTGGGGCTGGATTCCCCCCATCCCCTTTATGCATAAGTCATTTGTAACCTTATTCCAGCTTGTTCTCTGACCTATTAACATGCAAAGCTGTATTAGTTGTGCTTGTAGTGATTATATCACAAAAGCAGAAACCTTTTCTGAAAGGTTTGCACACTCTGAGTCTGAGTGTTCCTGAGGTAAGAGAGGAATTTGATTGAAAGTAGATGATTATTGTCTCCTTCAGCAGCAGCAAGGCTGCACTGGCTGCTGTGCTGGGTCAAGTTATTCTGTTAATATAATCTCAGCAGCGATTTCTCTACCCTGAGCCTATAGCACAGACAGAGCGAGAAGGGGACAAAAGCAGAGGATGTTCATGGTTATGGTGTTTGCCTTCCCATGTAACTGTTCTGCAGGCCGACACCCCGCTTTCCAGGAAGTGGCTGGGCATCTGCCTGTTGATGGGAAGTAGTGAATAAACGCCTTGTTTTGCTTTGCTTGCATTGCACAACTTTTGCTTCATCTATGTGGTGGCTTAACCCCAGCCAGCAATTAAACCCCATACAGCCATTCAATCACTCCTCCCTGGTGGGACAGAGGAGAGAACCAGCAGGGTAAGAGTGAGAAAACTCGTGGTGTGAGATAAAGACAGTTTAACAGGTAAAGCAAAAGCTGATTACACAAGCAAAGCAAACCACAGTATTCGTTCACTACTTGCCATCAGCAGGCAGGTGTTCAGCCATCTCCAGGAAAGCAGGGCTCCATCATGCGTAATGGTTACTCAGGCAGACAAATGCTGTCACTCCAAATGTCGTCCCCCCCCCTTCCGGCTTCTCCCTGCTTTATATGCTGAGCATGACATCATATGGTATGGAACATCCCTTTGGTCTGTTGGGGTCAGCTGCTGCATCTGTGTCCCCTCCCAGCCTACTTGCTGGTGGGGTGACGTGAGGAGCAGAAAAGGCTTTGACTCTATGCAAGCACTGCTCAGCAATAACTAAAACATCCTTGTATTATCAACACTGTTTTCAGCACAAATCCAAAAATAGCCCCATACTAGCTACTATGAAGAAAACTAACTCTATCCCAACCAGAACAACATATTAAATTGTCTTTATTTTGATCCATGAGTCTTCTCACTTTCCTTCTATTTTCTTCCTGTCCCAGGGGAGCAGGGAGTGAATGAGCAGCTGTGTAGGTGCTTGGCTGGCAGTTGGGGGTCAATGCACAAGTGGTTAGTAGGAGGAGACTCAGATGTTTACAGTTGAGTTTTGGTTGTTTTTAAGACTTTGGTGCCCTTCAATGGCCAAATTTGCCATAATTACTGCAATTTGGAAAGCAAACTACAAAAACCAATGTTCACTTCTTTACTAGCTTCACATTACTAACACATTTCTAAAGGTCCTAGCTCAGGCAGATTTCAGTCATCAGAAAGGATCCTAAATTTATAATGTCTCCCACTTCCTGGGCTCTACTGTCTTGGCTGTGTCTCTCAAGAGGTACGGGTAACCTGCCTAGTGGGTGAGGAAAAGGCTGTGAATGTTGTCTACCTGGACTTTAGTAAGGTCTATGACACTGTTCCCCACAGCATCCTCATGGAGGAACTAGCTGCTCGTGGTTTGGATAGGTGTACTCTTCACTGGATAAAGAACTAGCTGAATGGCTGAGCGCAGAGAGTGGTGGTGAATGGAGTTAAATCGAGCTGGCGACCAGACATGAGTGGTGTTCCCCAGGGTTCAGTTTTGGGTCCAGTCTTTTTTAATATCTTTATCAATGATCTGGATGAGGGGATTGAGTGCTCCCTCAGTAAGTTTGCAGATGACACCAATTTGGGCAGGAGTGTTGATCTGCTCAAGGGTAGGAAGGCTCTGCAGAGAGATCTGGACAGGCTCAATTGATGGGCCGAGGCCAGGTTTATGAGGTTCAACAAGGCCAAATGCCAGGTCCTGCACTTAGGTCATAACAACTCCATGCATAGGGGTTGTTATGATCATGCAGGTAAAGGACCTGGGGGTGCTGGTCGACAGCCGGCTGAACAGGAGCCAGCAGGGTGCCCAGGTGGCCAAGACAACCAACAGCATCCTGGCTTGTATCAGGAATAGTGTGGCCAGCAGGAGCAGGGAGGTGATCGTGCCCCTGTACTAAGCACTTGGTGAGGCCGCACCTCAAATACTGTGTTCAGTTTTGGTCCCCTCACTTCAAGCAAGACATTGAGGGGCTGGAGCCTGTCCAGAGAAGGGCAACGAAGCTGGTGAGGGGTTTAGAGAACAAGTCTTATGAGGAGGGGCTGAGGGAACTGGGCCTGTTTAGTCTGGAGAAGAGGAGGCTGAGGGGGGACCTTCTTGCTCTCTGCAACTATCTGAAAGGAGGGTGTAGGGATGTGGGTGTTGATCGCTTCTCCCAAAAAACCCACGAGAGGATGAGAAGAAATAACCTCAAGTTGTGTCGGGGGAGATTTAGATTGGATATTTGGAAAATTTATTTACTGAAAGAGTGGTCAGGCATTGGACCAGGCTGCCCAGGGAAGTGGTGGAGTCCCCATCCCTGGAGGTGTTTAAAAAACGTGTAGATGTGGCACTTGGGGACATGGTTTAGTAAGTGTGGTGGTATTGGGTTGACGGTTGGACTGGATGATCTTAGAGGTCTTTTACAACCTATGATTTTATGATTACTAGAAACTTTTCACACCTACATGTAGAAGGTAAATAGTATTGGGTTTTTTTTATGTATTTTTTTTTCTCCTTTTACATGTGTTGGAAACTTCTGATCCACTCTAACAAAACTGAATTCTTATTTTCCTAATAACAAATAAATACTCTACAGGAAATAACTGGTAAACCTGATGTAAACTTGAAGTAGTAAATTACAGCTACATTAAAAAAGAAGTTTGTTTTACAGCTAAAGTGACGGACTGGGACTTGTAAGAAATTCAGGAGATAGATATGTTTTTATCAATGCGTTCTCTAATGTGCTTTGTTTAATTTCTTGTGAGAATAAATGTTCTGTTGTTTTAAAGTCCCTTTTTTCTCTGCAAATTGGGTGGAAGTAAAATAGAAGTATTCTGTGTCCACCCTGCCTTGTTGAGAGGAGAACTGTGAGAACTCATGTCATGGATTTGCTCTCACTTTTACTCTCGTTTTTAACTCTTTTTCTCTCTTTTCTTTCTTTTTTTTTTTTTTTTTTTTTTT